>Ga0210400_10005007_pt1 | contig 11312 bp, 8 predicted proteins | sample IncBWH26MmetaG_FD_155456 | JGI IMG/M metagenome (GOLD analysis project Ga0210400, IMG submission 155456) | Forest soil microbial communities from Barre Woods Harvard Forest LTER site, Petersham, Massachusetts, United States - Inc-BW-H-26-M | ecosystem: Environmental > Terrestrial > Soil >...
GGTTCCGGCTTGCCGCGGGACCCCTACCCGTCACCCAACAACCGCCAGGTCAGGCGAATTTGCATTCCGGCGCGAAGACGGTCTTTTCCTTCGGGATGACATCGAGGATCCGGTACTTGCCTTCGTGGACGTCGAAGATGAACTCGCGGATGAAGGCTTGGTGATCCTCCTTGCGCAAGGTCTTGTCGCCCTGCGGGAAGTCGTCGCCTTCCTTCATTTCGAGACCTTCCAGCGCCTCGATCAGCTTTGGCGTGTCCTCGCGTCCGCGAAAGCCCGATTTCTCCATCCCGATCTTGAGCGCGTTCATCGCCTCGAAATTCGATTGGACATAGCGGTCGGGGAGCGTCGCGGTCGGGTCGACCTCCTTGAGCCGCGCCACCGCATCATCAAAGAATTTCTTGTGCGCCGGCGTGTTGAGCGGCGGGTCGAACAGCGGCAGGTACCGGTTGACGCCGACAAAACCGTCGATCTTGGCGCCGAGCGCCGGCAGGTTGGTTGATTCCGCAAGCGCGCCATCGCCCGCGAATTTGTATTTCCGCGTCAGACCGAGGTCGAAGGCCTGGTTGCCGATCGTCACCCCATCCTTGCCGAAAAAGATGCCGAACAGCCCGTCGAAATCGCCGTTGATCTTCGACAAGAACGGCGTCATGTCGGCGGTGCCGAGCGGAATGCCGGTGCTGCCGACGACCTCGCCGCCGGCCTTTTTGATCTGCTCGGCATAGGCGTCCCGCGTCGACTGGCCCCAGGCGTAGTCGGCGTAGGCGATATGCCATTTCTTGCCCAATTTGCTGACCATATACGGAGCGAACGCTACCGCCTGCGCCGGTGCGTAGTCGAATGTGCGGAAGGTGTATCGGCTGCATTTGTTGGTCGTCATCGTCGTGTCGAGGCAGACGCCGACCATGTTGACGACTTTCTGCTCCTCCCAGACCGGCATGCAGGCCAGGCACACATTCGACAGGACGCCGCCGACATGGGCGTCGATCATGTCCTCGACCGCCAGCTTTTCCGCCTTGCGCCGCCCGACATCCGGTTTCGATTCATAATCGGCCACGATCAGCTCGACCGGTCGTCCGTTGATGCCGCCCGCCTTGTTGATGCGGTCCACCGCCATCTGAACGCCGACCAGCGCCGTCTTGCCGATGATCGCGGCGGCGCCCGACAGCGGCTGCATCGTGCCGATCCGGTACGCCTTGCTCTGGGCAAGCGCGAACCGCAGCGGCACCGGCGACAGCATCGTTGCGCCGAAACCGATGCCGCTGGCCGCGAGCACCCGGCGCCGCGTCGGCCCGCTGGAGCCGCCTTGGTCACGCGCCGTCCAGCCATTCTGCTTGTCCGCCATCCGAAAACCTCCCTGCATCCGTTCTGTCAGCTTGCTCGACCGTCATCCGGGGCTGGCCGTTGCCCACCAGCAAGAATCACGCCGTCCTGGTCACATACCCATAGCGCAGATTGCTGCGGCCCGGTCCGTTCTTGTCGTAATCGGCCTTCAACGCGGCGAAGCGGTCATGCCGCACGATGTCGGCGTGCTTTTCGAGCCCGTAGAGCCGTGCCGAATTGCCGCTGAAGATCGCCGTCTTGACCGGTCCATCGGCCGGCCCCAGCGGCTTGAAGCCGTATTTCTTCTGCATGTCCTCCGGGATCTCGAGCCGTCGCAGCCCCTCGATCTGCCATTGCGGCGCGCCGGTCCACAGGGCGTCGCTCCCCCACAGGATGCGATCGGGACCGAGTCCCTTGACCAGCATGCCCATCAACGCCGCCGCGAGGCGCGGCTCGGCGACCGCAGTCCAGGCGAACAGCTGGCCGAGATCGCCATAGACGTTGGTGACCCCGTATTTTTCCGGGATTTCGGCGAGGTCGCTGACCCAGGAGCTGCGCCCGGTCTCGTCGAATTCCTGCATGCCGTCGGCCGGTTTGCCGCCGACCCAGCGATAGCCGGAGTGGTAGACGAGGAAGTTGAGTTGCGGCCAATCCTTGGCCGCCTTGCCGATGTCGCTGACATCGGCATACGGCCGCAGATGTGGGAATTGCTGCTCGGTGGCCGTCGCGAACAAGCCTTTATGGATGCAGATGTTCTTGATCCCTGATTTCACCGCCTTCTCGTAGAACGGGTACATCAGCTTCTCGTCATCGGCATGCCAGGGATGTTGCGCCAGCTCCTTGTGCGTGTTGTCGCCGACCGTGTACCCCTTCCATGAATCCGGCTTGAACCGTTCGACGGCCTGGTCGACCTGGTCGAGCCAGCCCGACCAGCCCGGCGTCACCGTGAAATGGGCGAGCATGCGCCGGCTGCCCGCCTCCCTGTTAGTCCGTTCGCGCGCCTGGAACACCTGTTCCTGCGGCAGGAACCAATCTTCCGGCACCTCCGAAGGCGAGTTCGACAACAGCGCCACCTTGGTGTCGCTGTCCATGTACATCTCTTTGAGATAATTGTTGTATTTCAGATCGTCGAGGGTTTGCTCCTTGTCGGCGAGCGCCTTGTTCCAGCCGGCTTTGCCGACCGCGTCGCGCTGCTTCGCAAATCCGACAAGGCGCGTGTCGTCGCGCAGGAAATGGGTGTGCCCGTCGATGACGTACTGTCCGGACAGCGCCTGGGCGCGCTGCTCCGCCATTTCGGGCGTTGCCGCCTCGGCTTCGCTGACATCGAACAGCCGTCCGAACACCTGGTTCATCGCGACGAAGGAAGCCGCCATGCCGGCCGCCGTCTGAAAGAAGCGCCGCCGCGACAAGCCCTGTCGCTTGGCGAGCCCATCGCTCAGATCCTTGAGCCGGGCCTCGACCTCGCGCTGCCTTTCGCTTTGCGGTACCGGCAGGTACTCGTCGCTCGACACGATCTGGGTTGGCACCGGCGAGGGAAAGGCGGAGGTCTCGGCCGGCAGCAATTCCCACAATTGTTCGTCGGTCAGGAATTTCATCGCCTCCTCCCTCCGAAATCTTCAAACCTGGGCGCTTGCTGCGCCGCGATACCCGATCCTAGCGGCATCATTGGTCTTCCGGCGAGTCAGAACGGAAAGCGGTCCGCCGTATCCCGCCCGCTTGCGTCGCCTTTGGCGTGGCACTACCGTCGCGGCTGGATAGCCGCGGCGCGGCTGCGCGCCCGCCAGCAGAGGAGGTGCCCCTTGAGCGCCCATTTGACCGCCGCCCAGATCAAATCCCGCATCGACCATCCGATCATCGATGCCGACGGGCACTGGATCGAGTATGGCCCGGTCTTTACCGAGCAGATGCGCAAGGTCGGCGGCGACAACGCCGTCCGCGGCTGGACCGCGGTCGGCGGCGGCACGCGCGGCGTCTTGGCGATGTCGGTCGAGGAGCGGCGCCGGCGGCGGATCAGCCAGGAGGCGTTCTGGGCGCATCCGGCGAAGAACACCCGCGACTTCGCGACCGCGGTGTTCCCGCGCCTGTTGTACGAGCGCCTCGACGAGATCGGGCTCGATTTCGCGATCATCTATCCGACCGGCGGGTTGCGCGTACCGCGGGTTGGCGACGGCGAGGCTCGCCGCGCCGCCTGCCGCGCCTACAACATCGTCACGGCCGAGTATTTCCGCGATTTCAGCGACCGCATGACCCCGGCGGCGATCATCCCGATGCACAGCCCCGAGGAGGCGATCGAGGAGCTCGATTACGCCGTCAAGCAGCTCGGCTACAAGGTCGCGATGCTCGGCAGCCTGATGGACCGCCCGGTCGAAGCAGCCGGCAAGGTTGAGGGCGAAGCCGCCCGCTTCGCGGTGTGGCACGACGTGATCGGGCTCGACAGCGAATACGATTACGACCCGGTCTGGGCGAAATGCCTCGAACTCGGGATCGCGCCGTCCTTCCACAGCGGCCATCGCCGCGCCGGGCTGCGGTCGTCGCCGTCGAACTTCACCTATAACCACATCGGTCATTTCGCGGCCGCCAACCACGCTGCGTGCAAGGCGATGTTCCTCGGCGGCGTGACCCGCCGCTTCCCGGGCCTCAACATCTCTTTCCTCGAAGGCGGCTCGGGCTGGGCCTGTATGCTGTACGGCGATTTGTTGAGCCATTGGGAAAAGCGCAGCCGGCAGGGCCTCGAAGAGGTCGACCCGCGCAACTTCGATCGCGCCGTGTTGGCGGATCTCGCGGGCAAGTATGGCGGCGAGGAATTCCTAGCGGCATTGCGCGAGCGTGACGGGTGGCCCTATCCGGGCGACGAAAAGCTGACCGGCGGGGTCGCGGATCTCGATGATTATTCGGCCTGCAAGATCGGCCGCAAGGAAGACTGGCGCGACCTGTTCGTGACCCCGTTCTATTTCGGCTGCGAGGCCGACGACCCGTCGAATGTGTGGGCGTTCAACGCCCGCGCCAACCCGCTCGGTGCTCGGCTCAACGCGATCTTCAGCTCGGATATCGGCCATTTCGACGTGCCGGACATGACCGGGGTGCTGCCCGAGGCCTATGAGATGGTCGAGAAGGAAGTGGCCACATCAGCCGATTTCCGCGACTTCACCTTCGCCAACGTCGTGCGGCTGTTCGGCCGAGTGAACTCGCGCTTTTTCGAGGGGACGCGCGTCGCTGCCGCAGCGGCGGCGGTGCTCGATCAAGCGCCGGCCCGCGCCGCGGCGGAGTAGCCAGGGCAGGGAGGGCGCGGCCTGCGGCGGTTTCCGAACGGCGTTCGGAAAACCTGCTGCGCACCGCGCTTTTCGGTTTATGATCGGCTTTAGAGACCGGCAATGAGCCGGGCGGAACCGAGGGAGGTGCGTATGGCGGGTTACAGGATTATCTCGGCCGACTCCCACATTGTCGAGCCGCCGGACATGTACACGGCGCGGTTCGACTCCAAACTGCGCAACCGCGCGCCGCACATGGAGCGGCGCAAGACGCCGGCCGGCCGCGAATACGACGCCTGGATGCTCGAGGGCCAACAGGTCGGCACACTCGGCGCGGTGATGCAGGCCGGGCAGCGCTTCGAGGATCCCTCACAGATCGATTTCCTCGGGGTGTGGGAAGATGTGCGCAGGGGCGCTTATCAGGCCGATGCGATGATCGTCGAGAACGAAGAGGACGGCATCTGGGGTTCGGTGCTGCAGCCGAGCCAGGGGCTTTTCTGGTACCGCGTGCCGGACAGCGAGCTGCTTTCCGAAATCTGTCGCTGCTACAACGATTGGATCGCCGATTTCTGCAAGCCGCACCCCGATCGGCTGAAGGGCATCGCGATGCTCAATCTCGACGATCCCGATGCCGGCGCTCGGGAGCTGGAGCGCTGTGCCAAGATGGGCTTGGTCGGCTCGTTCATCCCGGTCGCGCCGCAGCCGGACAAACCCTACAGCAGCCCGATTTACGACCGTTTCTGGGCGACGGCGGAGGAATTGAAGCATCCGCTGTTGATGCATATCGGCACGCCGCGCAACGGCGTTCCGGCCAACGAATTCACGATGGACATCACGGAGTTGACCGGGGCCGGGCGCTCGACCACGGATTACTGGGTGCGCTACTCGCTCGGCTCGATGCTGTTCGCCGGCGTGTTCGACAAGTTCCCTGGCCTCAAGATCGGCTCGGTCGAGCATGAGGCGGCCTGGATCCCGCACTGGCTGAAGCAGATGGACTTCACCTATGTCGAGCGGCCGGTCTTTACCAAAGGCTGGAAATCGGCGGAGGGGCTGATGCCGAGCGACTACTGGAAGCGCAACATGTTCGTCGAGTTCATGGAAGACGATCTCGGCGTGCAATTGCGCGACCGTATCGGCGTCGAGAATATGCTGTGGGGCAGCGACTATCCGCACGCCGAGGCGACCTTCCCGCGCTCGCAGCAATTCCTCGGGCGCATGTTTGCCGGCGTTCCCGAAGGGGATCTGCGCAAGATCACCTCGGACAACGCCGCCAAGATGTTCGGCTTCGCGCTGAACTGAATGGGTCCCTAGCCCACACCCGCCCTCGGCTCCGCCTCGGACTCCCTCTCCCCGCATGCGGGGAGAGGGTTGGGGTGAGGGGCGCTCCGGCTACAGGAGCGAGCCTTGCCGGAAGAGTTTGTTCCCGTTGCCAAGAGCGGCGATGTGCCGCCCGGTGCGATGATCGTGGTGGCCATCGACCGCGAGCGCATCATGCTCGCCAATGTCGCCGGGCGGTTCTACGCGATGCGCGACATGTGCGGGCATCGGAACGCGCCGTTGTCACGCGGCAAGCTTGACGGCTGCATCGTCGAGTGTCCGCTGCATTTCGCGCAGTTCGATGTGCGCACCGGCAAGCTCGTCGACGGCCCGATCTCGGCGGATGTCCCGATTTATGAGGTGCGTGTCGAGGGCGACACGGTGCTGATCAAGCGCTGAGAGGGGCGGTCTCACCAGCGGCAGGCGGCGCCGCTATCGCAGGGTCTCACCAGTTCGACGACGAGCGGCAGGTAGGCGATCGAAACCCGCATCGACAGCGGCAGGAGCCGCGCATCGTCGGAGATCGCGACCTCGACCGGACGCGGCGCGTTCTCCGGATCGCCATCGTCGCTGGTCTCGCCTTTGAAGCCGGCGATCGGCGACAGCATCAGCCGCAAATGCAACACGCGCTCGTTGCTGTTCCTGCTCGGCAGCACCTGGGCGATGACGTCGAAACGGCGCGCGCCGTCATAAACCGGCACGGTGAACGAGCCGCGATTGCCGCGGCGCAATTCGTGCCGGATCATGGTCAGGGCGCTCAACGGGTCCACGACGTTCTTGCGGAACTCCTCGGCAAGCTGCGGTCGCTGGCTGGTGTCATCGGGGCCGCGGTCGGCAAACACCGCGCTGGCGCGGCTGACGAACCGCATCGTCTGGCGCTTGCCGCGCGCTTTGCGCAGGTCGTAATGCGCTTCGTAATGGTTGGGATCGGGCGGACGATCGGAGGCGAGCCGGCCCTCCGCGACAGCCGTGCCGTGAAAACGGGTGAAGAGCCAAGCCAAGCCCTCCGAGCGGATCGCGATCTCATCGCGGTATCCGGCCGGGTCATCGCGCAACACGAGGCGAATATCGCCGGCGGGCAGCCCCGCCCAATAAGCGTTGTACAGCGCCGCGGTCTCCGCGCCGAACGCACCGCCCGAGGCGCTGGCGATCAGCCCGGCAAGAACAGCGGCGCCGAACAGGCGCCACTGCGCGCCCATATTGCGTCTCGTATCTATTGCAGCCGGGCGATGCCCATCGCCGCGCCGTAGCGCTGCGCGCAATCGAGCGGGTTGCCGTATTTGCGGTGCACCGCCGTGTGGTGGGCGCAGGCGAGCAGCAGCCGGTCGCGGTCCCAAGCCTGGTTCTTGCCGTAATCCTCGAGCAGGACCTGGCCGATCTCCTGGTTGTGCGGGTCGTTGCCCATGCGGCAGGCGAGCAAGGCCAGGCGCTGCACCAGCGGCTTCCGGTCGGCGCCGGTATCCAGATAGGCCTTGGTCCAGGCGGTGCTGTCGGGGCCGTTCAGCGCGACGACAGCAGCGTCGATCCGGTCGAGGATCTCCTCGGGCGACAGCTTGTTGGCGGCGATCGCGGCGCGGGCCTTGACCGGCTCGGCGTCGCCGATCCCTTTCTGGTGCCAGGCCGCGCGATTGACGTAGGACGCCGCGAGGTACAGCAGCTTAATCTGATGCTTGTGCTCGAAATTGTCGAAGAACCAGCCGAGCGTGTTGAGATATTCGTAGCAATGTTGCGGCAACGAAAAATTGTTGACGCCCTGCGTCTCCAGGATCACCTGGGCATCGGCCAGCTGCATCGCATCGAGGATGCGGCGCGGGCTCTTGCCGGCCTCGAGATATTTCGACATAAGCTCGAGGAAACCCGGTTCCGGCTGACGGATCAGCGCGGTTTCCAGCGCCTCGGACTCCTCGCGGGACAGCGGCTCCTTATTATTGGCGAGGATCGCCAATTCCTCCGGCGACGCGCCGGAATAGGGGATCGCCGAGACCGCCTGCTTTTCGAGAAAGATTTTAACGACGTTGCAGGCCATCTCATAGGTCGAGTACCAGCGCGGCCCGACCGCGATGTCGAGCGCGCCGGCGTAGATCACGTTGTGCGCCTGGTCCCAGCCGAGCGCGTTGCCAAGCTCGACGGTAGCGCGGGCGCGGAACGCCTTGTGGCCGGTCGTGTAGGAGCGGTTGTAAAGGGCGCGGTCCTGCACATCCATCAAGCCGGCGTGGCACAGTTGGGCGAGCACCGCCTTGCGGTCGGCCGGGTTCCCCATCAGCCCGAGGAAGACGCGGTAGGCGTCGACGACGTTGCCGCGATGGACCAATGTCATCCAATGGTCGAGCCGCTCCTGCAGCGGTCCTTCGAGATGCACCGGCTCCTGGTCGGCCCACACGACTTCCGGCAGGGGCGGCGGGCCCGGCGGCATCGACCAGCCCGGGGCGCGGGCATAATGGCCGGGTGCCTTCAGGATTTTCTGGTTCCAGATGTCGAGTCCGGTCGGGATGTACCAGATCGTTTGCGCCATTGGCAGCCCGGCAAGCTCATCGGGCATCAGCTTCGTCAGGTTGAGCGTGGCGCGCGCCGATAAGAGGCAATGGTCGTTGTTGACGAAGTTCACATATCCGTCCTCGATCCGCTCATGGTACGGGACGTGAGTGTAGGGCGCGTGGATCCGCACCCCCTCCGCAATGATCTCTTTCAACGGCCGGCCCTCGCGCACCAGGTCGTAATAGACCTCGCTCGCCCCCTTTTGGTCGCGCGCCAGGATGCGATCTTCCAGCTTTCCGTACAGCGCCTCGGGCTTTGGGGCGTTGCTGATCGCGGCCTGCACGTCATTGGGCATTCTCGAAACTCCTATGTCGCTCCCAACGCGGGAGGCCGCGCAGCGCATCGCGCCTGAATGGAATTAATAATACGCTCGCAGAGGCGCCCGCGGCAACGCCGGCGGGCCGAGTTGCGGCAATCGGTCTGGCTGTCATCCACCTGTCGTATGGCGTCCGTTTCCCCTGCATCTAGGGGACCTGCGCGAACAGCTTGAGGTCGGCGACGAGCCCCTCGTCGCGCTCGATCGCGTAATCCTGGTGGCCGCGCTCGTTCTTCTCCTTGACGAGCAGCAGGTTGGGGTCGCTGGTCTCGAAGACCCGCAGGTTGCGGCCCGGAACGTCGATCTCGGCGAGCTTCGCCGCGATCGGCGCCGGGTCGAAGCGGTCGCTGGCGTCGACCAGTTCGGCCAGACCCTCCGCCGTGACCCCGGCCTCCTGCAATTTTCGCCGATAGGCGGCCGCTTCCGCCGCCTTCTTCTGGGCTTCGGCCTTGCGCGCCGCCGCGGCTTCGGCCTGCTTGCGGCGGAAGTCGTCGTATTGCGGCTTCAAGCGCTGCAGCAGGACCGGCGTCGGCACGTCTCGGGTATCGACCCACACCTTGGCACGCGTCCAGGTCTGCGCCCAGAAGGCGCGCACCGCCTCGCTCGGGATCTCGCGCAGGCGCTCGTCGCGGATTGACGCTGCCCAGCGCAGCTGCTCGGGGGTGCCGCTGAGCTCAGGCAATTGCCGCTGCGGCGTTGCCGCTGCGGCGGGGCGCGACGGCACGGTCACCTGGCTGCCGTAGCGCTGCTTCAGTGCGGCGAATTGGCGTCGGTACTCCTCCTCCCATTCGTCGCTTTCCTCGCTCGGCACGAAGCCGTCCTTCTCGTACAGCGCACGGCTGGCGGCCTCGATCGCCATCTCGCGGAGCGCGTTCAGATCCATAGTTTTATCCCTCGGCCACGATCCTCTGGCGGCGTTGATGCCTGGGCGATCTTAGCGGCAGCGGGCCTGGGGGTGAAAGGCCCGGGGGTGAAAGGCCCGGGAGCAGGGCAGGCGATCCTGCTGCTCGCCCGGGGCGATACATACCCTCGCATGCAGTGATGCAGGCCCGCAGCGCCGCTGAAACGCTCCGCCCTGGCCTGTTGCTAACCTTTATTTTGCAATTTGCGCGGCACTGTCGCCGCACCCGAGGTGGTTTAAAAGACGACCGATGATCCAAGGCCGACGACACAGGGGCGACTCGCTGCTGTCCGAGTATTGTGAGCAGCTCGGGACCGTGCTCGATCGGCGTAGCCCGGGCTTCGCGCTCATCACGGCCCGTCAACAGGCGCATCATCGCATGATGGAGGCCAAGGCCTCCGACGACGCCAAGACGAAATTCCTCGCCAACATGTCGCATGAGCTGCGTACGCCGGTTAATGGCGTCCTGGGCATGCTCGAACTGGTACGCCACATCGAACCGGGACCGAAGCAGCAGCATTATCTCGAAACCGCCCGCCGCTCGGCCGAGACGTTGCTCGGGATCATCAACGGTATCCTCGATATCTCGAAAATCGAATCCGGCAAGATCGAGCTTGAGCAGTCGCCGTTCGATCTGCGCGACCTCGTCGAGGACGTGACCGAAACCTTCAGCGATGCGGCGTTTGGCAAGGCGCTGGAGCTCGCCTGCTTTGTCCCGGCCGGTCTGCCGACGGCGTTGATCGGCGACCCGGCGCGGTTGCGACAAATCTTGACCAACCTGCTCGGCAACGCGGTCAAGTTCACCGAGAAGGGCGAGGTGGGCGTCCGGGTCGATGCCGTCGATACCGGCGCCGCGTCGGTGTTCCTCGCTTTCGAAGTGAGCGATACCGGGATCGGCATCCCTCCCGAAAAACAGCGGCACATTTTCGATGCCTTCGCGCAGGCCGACAGCTCGACGACCCGCCGTTACGGCGGTACCGGGCTCGGGCTCAGCATCGCCAAGCAGCTGTGCGAAATGATGGGCGGCTCGCTCGACCTGACGAGTGAGCCGGGACGCGGCTCGACCTTCCGCTTCACCGCGCGCTTCGGCCGGCAGTACGAGGCGACGCAACCGGCCGATACCGCTATTTCGACACTGCCGGTCCTCCTTGCCGCGCGGCAGAGCCTCAATCGCCAGAGCCTGAAGGACCAGTTGTCGCATTGGGGGCTTCCGGTACGCGAGGCCGAAACCGGCATGAGCGCCCTCGCCGAGTTGCGGGACGCGACGGCACGCGGAGCGCCACTTGCGCTGGTGATCATCGACAGCGCTCTTGCTGACATGAATGGGGTCGATCTGGTACGGAGCATCAAGGCCGATCCAGCGAATGCCGGGTTGCGTGTCGTGCTGCTGACTTTGCTGGATCAGCAGAACGAAATCATTCGCGACGATAGGGTGAGCTGCTTAATCAAGCCGGTCCGCAGATCCGCATTGCGCTCCTGTCTCGCAATCGATGACGCCGCGACGCCGGCCCGTGAAATGGCGGAACCGATGGCGACGCCGCCCGAGGGGGCGGCCGGAGCACACGTGCTGCTAGTCGAGGACAACCCCGTCAATCTCGAGGTCGGCGTCGGCATTCTCGAGAGCTTCGGCTGCAAGGTCGAGACCGCCGCCAACGGTGTGGAAGCCCTCGACCAA
>Ga0210400_10005008_pt1 | contig 11312 bp, 18 predicted proteins | sample IncBWH26MmetaG_FD_155456 | JGI IMG/M metagenome (GOLD analysis project Ga0210400, IMG submission 155456) | Forest soil microbial communities from Barre Woods Harvard Forest LTER site, Petersham, Massachusetts, United States - Inc-BW-H-26-M | ecosystem: Environmental > Terrestrial > Soil >...
CATGTTTCTGATACCGATCGGACACCAGGATAGCGACTTCCCCCTCGTTCCCTGTGTCAAGTTTGATCAATCTACCTACCCCCAGGATGTGATGCTGCCCCGTCAATTCGTCTTTGAGGTCCACGACCAGAGCCGCCTCGCGATTGCCATCAACGTGACAAATGCGAACCAAGCGCTCATGCGCCACACGGGATCTCAGGCTGAGCGAGCAAAAGTAACGCATGTAAACCGTGCGGTCGGACAGTGTTTCATGGAATTGTTTCATCAGCGATTCGTCGTCCGGACGGATTGGTCGCAGCGCGACCTCTGTGCCGTCCTTCATTTTGAATTGTGAAACGAGACTTGCCGCCAAGCGCTCTCCAGATTTCACCGGTTTCTTCGTGGCGGTCTGGGCTAGGCCCATCAGATGTTCTTGGATTTGACTCATAAACCCTCCCCATTAAGGCTGAAATCATTTGGCCATATTCAGGAAGTCACCCTCGACTGCCCAGCGAGAGTAAGCATTCTCGCTCAGAGGAACGAGAGTCGAGCCGCTCAATTGTTCCGGATCGTAACGAACCTCAATCTTCCTGGTCTTTTTTGGGCTCGTTACGTGGTTGAGCAACACTGACACCAGTCGTTTCGGCACATTCACCTTTTTCGTCTTAGTCGCAGACGCGACCCGGGTGGGCCTGCTTGCATTTCTGGCGCAGTTGAGGAGCCATTTCCACTTCCTCCAATTTGTACAAATCCTATCGAAGATGCGCGATTCTCATCTCATCTGTTAACGTCAACTATTCCATCCGGTACTTACGAAACCCCGGGAAGGAATTCTGTGGCTCACGGGTTTGAAAGCGCGCCTGATTTCATCTGATCAACCCGCCCGTTTCATGAGCGAGGCCCGTTATTTTTTGAGAACCACCTTGTTTGAGTTGATCCAGAAAATTGGAATCTCTAGGGCGCGCTGCTTGGAAGCGAACAGGCTACGCTCGCTTTTATGGACTCGTACTCATTCAATGCAGAGCGCCAGTCGTCAGCGGTGTCATAGAACTTCCAACTCATCATGTCCGGCACTGAAAAGAGGACCTGATCGCTCGATTTCCTTTGGTCCATTCGTATAGTTGCACTAGGAAGACGCCCTCACCGACATTGCTGATAATCTGTCCCTGCCATTGGAGTTCGTCGTTCTTGAAGCTGAAGAAGAACTTTCCCACGAAATCGGGCGGCTTAATGAGTTTCTTCATTACTACGGGTTCCTCCAATCTTCGCTGGGCCAAGAGGTCTGCCTGAGATTCGAGACAGACCGAAACCGGGAAATTCAAATTGTGTGATTCGGCAGGCAGTTGTTCATCTTAACGATTATCCGCTACCACCGTCTGATTGTTGAGTATGCCAGCCGCCTCGGTGAGCGTCAGATTATCGGATACCCGGTAGAAGTCCCGATGGTTCTCCCTCTTCTGCACACCGATGTTCGCGAACAAGAGAGCTTTCCCTGTCATCTCCAAGCTCAGGGAAGTCATGTCCCAATGGCCGGGAACAACTTCCGCCTGCCTAACTTCAAAGTGGCCTCCCTTGTCCAAGTGTCCCAGCAGGCCGAACCCGAATTTCACAGTCTGTGTGAGATGACCGTCAAACCCAGCCAGTCGCTCCTGTAGACAGTCGACCCACATCTCGCCTTCCAGGTCGTGGAAAACGCGGGCCTCCAAGGATGGCGCGTGAAAACTCGGGTTTGGTCTAAAGGTCAGCTTCACCAGGCTTCCCTCACTACCCGCGTATTTGAACACAAATGCAGCAGGCAGCATCTTGAACAATCGTCGCCCCTGTAGGGTCTCTGCATCCAGCGTTCGCCGCAATTTTTGCTGCGCACTTCGACTGGTCATTAACTCCCGCACACGCTGGCTCTCTTCCAACTGTTGTTTCGCGGAAAGGGGGCGGTCGTTAACCGATATGAGCCGACTGAGAGAACCGTTTTTGGTCTCAATAATTTCCTCGACCTGTTTCTTCCCGCCCTGTTCTTTTTCTAATCGGTACATCCAGTTGCTATGGTCATCTTGGAAGTTCAGTTCGTTGGTGACTACCCGCTGCGCGAGGTCGTTGGCCGACACTTGGCTGCTGGGAACGGACTGAGGGCGTGCGGATACGACAAGCAGCAAGATAGTTAGGGTAAGGGCTGTGGGGCTGTGGATCATTCTTACAGCCAATGACGCCAGTGCATCGCATGGATTGAACCAGCTATGCATCTCGGCATTCCTCCAATGAGACGACCAAGCTGCTCGAAGGTTCGTGTCCGCAGCTGGTGACTTCTCGCATTTTCGATCTTGCTTTCACGACCGTCGGACGCTGGGTCGTCGTAGACAAAAATGTTGACTCCATTCAGAGAAACAGTAAAAATCTGAACTTTACTGCCTCCGCCGATCTTCGGACACTGTTCGTCTTCGATCGCCCAACCCCGGATCGCGTGAAAAGGGCATGTTGTTTCACATTTGAGATACTACAAGTCGCAGAGTGGCGCCGACTGTTCAAAACTGCTCGATACAAAGACATTTCTGGAGGCGCCTGTAACCGGTTGACTGGCAAGATTTATCGAGGGAACGCCCCAGGTTCACACCGTTGACGTTGTCACCTCGACCCTCCAGCAACGCGAACTCGTGACCGCGTAAAAAAGACACTCCCAGTAGGTAGGGCACGAGGAGGCGGACTTACGTCCGCCTTCTCGTGCCACTAAACAGCATGCCTCGATTCGCGCCCAAAGACGACAACAATGCAGGAGGTTTGGGAAGAACGCACAAGATGCGGACCCTAATAACCCGTTCCGGTTATTTAGAGTGGCAGACCAACCTTTCCGCGAGGCTCCGGTTCCTTTCCTTAGGGCGAAAGCCGTTTCCGAAACCTGACACTCTCTGCCCTGAGGCCAGGCACCCGTGAACGTGCCGCTTCGGGGATCACGAAAAAATGAGGAGCTTCTTTATGAAGAGAATTGCAGCGGTCATATTGGTCGCCGCGAGTCTGGCCCTTTCCGGGTGCGGATCGAATTCGAAGGTGAGCGGCAATATCAATGGAACCTGGAACGCGAATGTGAATCCACTCGATTCAGGCAGGTGAGCTTTTTTGCTCAGATTTCGACATCTTCGAAATGAGAAAGTTCCGTAAGAACCATTTTCGGGCGAGACGTAAGTACATTCCGTCCCCGGAAATCGTGCCTTTCAAATCCACGCAACCCGCAGCAGCAGAGTATCACCGGGCACGCGAAGGATCATCGGGCAAAGGGGAAGCACAATGCGTATCATCTCCTCGATTCGTTCACTGCTGTTTACACTCGTATTGCTAGCCATGTCGGCGGCATCGTTTGCGCAAATCAGCGTATCGATCAGCTTCGCCCCGCCTGAGCTGCCCGTCTACGAGCAGCCGCTGTGTCCCGGCGACGGTTATCTCTGGACACCTGGGTACTGGGCTTACGCTGAAGATGACTACTACTGGGTGCCAGGTACATGGGTGATGGCTCCGGAACCCGGTCTGCTCTGGACTCCAGCCTATTGGGGTTGGGGCGGCAACGGATATGTCTTCTATGATGGCTACTGGGGTCAACAAGTAGGTTTCTACGGAGGAATCAGTTACGGCTACGGATACTTCGGAGAGGGCTACCAAGGTGGACGTTGGCAGAACGGACAGTTTTACTACAACCGTTCGGTGAGCAACGTGAACGTCACCAACATTCACAATGTTTACAACACCACCGTGATCAACAACACTACGGTGAACCGCGTCAGCTACAACGGCGGCAATGGTGGGATCACGGCACGTCCGAGGCCTGAAGAACAGGCTGCGGCACACGAGCGACACATACCGCCCGTAGCCGTTCAAACGCAACATGCGCAGGCTGCCCGCGCGAACCCAGAGCTACGAGCTTCAGTGAACCATGGCACGCCATCAGTCGCCGCTACTCCTAAGCCTGGAGCTTTTAACGACCGCGCGGTCGTGCCGGCCAAACAGGCAGGGGCACCCTACAACCGTGCCGCAGTTCAGCCACCGGCCAATACTCCGGCCGCGCGTCCAGAGAATGGCACCGCCCGCCGCGAGCAGCCAGCGCCGAATAATCGGCCGGACCCGAACCCTGCGGAGCCCAATCGTCCCGCTACAGCACAGCCGAACAATCGGCCTGAGCCGAATCGTCGGTCGACGGTCCAGCCGAATAACCGTCCCGAGCCCAACCGCGCGGAACCGAGTCGGCCTGAATCGAATCGTCCGCCCACAGCACAGCCGAACGACCGACCTAGTCCGAACCGTCCGCCGACGGCCCAGCCCGATAGCCGTCCCGAACCCAACCGTTCCGAGCCAGCTCCGCGACCCCAGACCCCTCCGCCGAACGAGCGTTCGCAGTCCCAACACACTCCTCCTCCTGCAGAGACGCACTCCGCACCGCAGCAGCACCCGCGGTCTGCGCCTGCGAAGCCGGAAGAGGGAAAGCAGCAGAAGGAACAGCCGAAGCGCGATGAGAAACCTCCACAATAACGGCAGAGCTTCGGACGAGATTTAGTAACTTCGGGCATCCTGAGTTTCAGGATGCCCTTGTCTTTTACCAGGCAATCCGCGGGCGATGGTCACGGCATGGCAGAATGATAGCGAAACTGAGCCCACCTTCCCCGGACGGAGAAGATTGTGTCTGAGGATTCACGACATGAGCCGTTCTGCACAGTATTGCCAGAGTTAGTGAGCGATTCTGTTGCCGGTGCAGTGACTTGCAGGTATGCTGAGCGCTTTGGTCCATAATGGAAATTCGTCGAGATGGCGATAAAGCTCCGCCAGAGAGGGTCGATCAAATGAGGGGGGACGGCGGCACCTCCGGGAAGAAGCGCTGCAGCGTTCTGGGCTGCAAACTGGAGAAGCAACTTGTTGGGTACGCCATCGCGGGCGCTGCGGGCGCTACCTTGCTGGCAGTGCCGCAATACGCTAACGCCGACATCGTCTTTACACCTGTCGACATCACTTTCAACAACGGCGTCGTCTCAATCGACCTGAACCATGATGGCATCAATGATTTCAATCTGACGGACTTCGGCACCGCGCAACAGAACGGTACGCGCCGCACGCTCGACGTAGTGGCGCTCGGCCCTGGCGGAGGTGTGCTCTCTTCGGGCAGCAGCCTTGTCCCCGCGCTCAAGCAAGGCGCTGCTATTGGCCCCCACCAGCGGTTCCGAAACACGGGCCTTATGGTGTACCTGTTCTCATCATCGCAGAGCTGTTGCTTTCTTGAAGGCTTCTGGGGCAACGCTAGGAACCATTTCCTCGGGTTAAGGTTCGAAATCAACGGACAGCTGCACTATGGGTGGGCCGTACTCTCTGTTGAGGCAACGATGCGCCCCGGTTCCATCAAGGCCAACTTAAAGGGCTACGCTTATGACACCGTTCCTAACCAGCCGCTCCGGGCCGGTCAGCGTCTCTCCATTGTCGAACCTGCCGGGACTCCTGCCGTCGGACGTGGCGCACTGGGACAACTAGCGCTTGGATCGCTCGGACTCGACCTGTGGCGACGAAGGAACGGAGAAGAAGTCACTTCCGAGTAGCCCTTTCCACACCCCGCGAGACCCCCGGCCCAGTAGCTTTGTTTCCGGTGGATGCAAAAATTGTTAGGTTCGACTGGTGGTGGATGACAAGCAACGCAAAACCGCAAAAGTCAACTGTCGAAATCAGCCATAGCGCTCATTGAGAATCCCGCCCTTGTTACTTAGCTAGCGTGTCGCCATAAACCCCGTCTCAGTGCCGTGCGAATCGATGAACGTTCCCACGATCGTGTCTGAGTCATTGATCCCGGTGGGCCCTGTCATCGTGCCGTTCGGATCCGTCACCTTAATGAATTTCACCAAGTTGCTCGCATATCCTTGCAGTTGCTGGAGTTTGGGATTGACGTAGCTTCCCACCACGTGGCCTTCGTCGTTGATTGCAACAGCGCTCGTGGAGGTCGTACCGGGAACGTTGAAAGTCTGGTAGCTCCCGGCGTGCAATAGAAAGCCGTGCTGCTGCCCGCTCGCGTCATTGAACGTTCCGATAACATCTCCGGAGGCGTTGATCCCGTAAGGCTGGGTTTGGATCGCGTTCGGAGCATCCAGGTGGGTGTACTTACCACCGCTGAGTTCAAATCCGCGGAACTCGCCGGTCTGATCGATATAGAAGCCGACGATCTGCCCCGCCCGGTTGATTCCATAAGCTATTGTGTCCGGGGCTTTGGGAAAGTCGATCGCCGAAAGCGCGCCGACGTGGTCTAGGAAGCCGTGCGTAACGCCGACGCTGTCGGTATAAAAGCCCACCATGTCTCCGGCGTCGTTAATACCAGAAATCGTGGTAGAGGTTGCCCCAGGGAAATCAATCGTCGTGTATTGACCGCCGCTGAGCAAATAACCGTGCGTCTGGGAGGCAGCAATATAGGATCCGACAATCTGGCCGGCATTGTTGATCGCGCGGGCTTGCGTGGAGACCGATCCCGGCACTGTGATTGGTGTATACGTAACCGCTGCCGCCCTTTCCAGGCCGAAGCCGAGCAGAACGATCACCAGCACTGCATGAATCCGCGTCACATTGTGTTTGCGCATGAACTTACTCCGACGACCGAATTTCGCACGAACTTGAGATGCAGGTTGAAGCCGCAAGGTGAGCCTATGTGTCCGGATATATCGTGGCCTCCTGTCCGTTCTCGGCCTCAGCTGCCACCACAAATTCCAGGCACCCCCCCGACGCGTGGCGGAACGATCGTCACACACCCAGCCCCGATCTGCGTATCCCAAACCTGCCCACCTCGCGCTCCTTCTCTGACTTGCGATTCGTCAGCTGTCGAAACCAGGCGATATCGCTCTTTGAGGTCGGTTTTGAGTGCTATGGCGATTTTGCGGCAGTTACGCCATCGTTCAGTTGTCCGAGGGCACAGGATTTGTGGTTTTTGCTTGCTTTCCGCCAAAGGTACACGGCGGACCAGCATGTGGCGAATTGGATCTGCTTTGGAAGCAATAGGTTGCGGATCGAGGCATAGGGCCACTGAAGTGCACCAATCGAGGTGAGTGAGCATTCTTCTCCTCTTTCAGGTTTCCTGAAACTAAGACAGCCCATCTGAAGTTCTCTTCTTCTTAGCGACCACAACCTTAGGAGGTTACTTATATGTTTGCACGCAATGTCTCTTTCCATCTGAAGTCGAATATGCTGTCGGATTACACGCGCGCTTTTGAAAAAGATGTTCTGCCTTTGCTGCGTAAGCAGAATGGCTTCAAGGACGAGATCACATTCGCCGGTCAAGGCGGAATTGATGTGACCGCGATCAGTCTGTGGGAAAACAAGAAAGATGCCGACAACTACACCACCAATGCCTATCCGCAAGTGTTGAAGACGCTGGCAAGATTTATCGAGGGAACGCCCCAGGTTCACACCTTCGACGTGGTCACCTCGACCATCCAGCAGCATGAACTTGTAACCGCGTAATAAACACTCTACGTTGGTTGGCACGAGGGGCCGAGTTTACGTCCGCCCCTCGGACCGCCAAACGGCATGTCCTCGATCGCCCCAAAGGAGGCACCCATGCACCTAACGCTGCAAAATGCAGAAACTATTAATCGTCTGGTGGAACAGGGCGAATTCCTTCTGAAGAGCTTTCATGACGAGCGCCAGAGAGACCCCGCGGGATTCGAAACTGAATTCGCGCGTGGAGAACTGATAGGCTGGCGGAGCACGTTACACACCTTGTACCGCGATTACGCGGAAGATATCGTGACCCGAGTGGTCGCCCGGACCCGCTTGACCATTCCCGACGGCGAAGTCCCAAGCGGGGCCACTCATGCCCATTGAAGCCATTCCGCACCAGCTTGAGCAACTCCGTGACCGTCAGCGGATGTCGGGCGATACTGGCGGAGCAATCCGTGTCAGAGCTGCGAAACGCAAGTTTAGGATTCTCAAACGAGAGAATAATATTCCGGTGCTTGGCTGGTGCGAATATTGTAATGCCGAGTTCGCGGCAGATCCCGAAACGATAGGCCAGCCGAAGGATGCACACGCCCACATTCAAAAACAATTCATTGCGCACAAATGCAAGCGACCTGGTGTCGGCAAAAACACGGTGCGGATCGTGAGCGAAACTGCGCCCGAATCGCACTGAGCACATCGACGGTCGTCCATCACTGTCGTAATCAGCCGATATGGTGATTTTGCGACAGCTAAATTCAGAGGCCCCACGGCGGTGGCCTACAAGGAGAGAGTTGCTAGCATGGCGCACCTACACAAGCATGAAGTCTCGTCTGGCGCGGGGGTACGTTGGAGGTGCTCCCAATGCGGATGGGAATCGGTACCGATGTATTTTGGTGAGGTTTTCGAGCCTGAGCATTTGTGCCCCAACGACAATGGCGGTCATCGTCGATTCGAGTACAAAGACGACACGGGTGCTGGACCCAAAATCAGAAGTGAAGCGAGAAATACTGACGAAACGCAAGAGCTGTGCGGCTGCCAGAGCGTTCAGCCGAAACAAACGCTCAGCGATGGCCAGAAAATACGAAACGTCGCCCAGAAGCCCAGTCAATAAGGGTTATGGCGATGTTTCGCCAATTAAGCCCGCGCCACCGGTTGCAGCATATCTTGACCAGAGTGGTCGCTTCTGAGCATACGCCGATTCGGAATACCGCATAACATGAGGTATATGCAGGTCCGTCAGGTCGCATCTTCGATACGATTGATCGCAAATTGGAGGAAGTGGAATGGCTACTCAACTATGTCAGAAATGCAAACAAGCTCATCCCGGTCGCGCCTGCGATTACGACGAAAAAGCTGAATGCTCCGAGACGATTGACACCAATGAGGTTGCTCAACCCTGTGACGCACCGACAAAAGACGAAGTCGGCACACATTCCGGAAATTAACCCCGAAGCCGGAAGTTCCCCTACCTTTCAGATTTGCAGCTTTGTCGGGTCAATGAGTGATGTGGCGATATTTCGCCAACTGACAGGAGGAATGAACGAGTCGGGTTCGTCGGCAAGAAAAGAGGCCGGACCCAGAAGTTGAGTCTAGCCGGAGTGTGAACCGGTCGTGAGGGTCGAATGACGCACAGTCGATAACCCATGACCGTGTTCCGTTTCATTGAAACTAGAAGCAGAATACTCGCTGCGCGGTTCCAGTAGCTGGGCAATATTGAACACTTTCCGTGGAAAATGACAGACGACCACTTCTTCCCACTCACGAAAATGGATTTGTGCATTGACCCGGTCAACGAGTGATAAGGGGATTTTTCGCCAATTTAATCCTGAATTGAGACCGCGCAGCAGCCTGTGGCGAAAGTGCGACCGGCGGTTAGTCGGTTTTAAGCTTGCCTCAAGCTCTCGGTCGCTGCACTTCGTAATGAAGTTGAACGACGCTGTCCGGGGCATGGGCCTTTCAATATGGGGGGTCCCCTTCGTCAGACACGATTACGAGATGCGGGTTTTTCATGCCCCCAATTTCCCACAGCTTAATCTTCTCTGGGAATGATGCGGTCGTACAGGGCGACGCTGATCTGTTGTGCTATTGGCATACCACGCTTGAACAGTCTGCCAGTGTGGCACCATCGGCTCAGTCTGCCTTCGTGGAGACTCTGCCATAGATGTCGAGATCGTTCAGGATTTGACGGGCCACTCCGGCATCGTCATATCCACTTCGATTGTCGGTCATCTCCCTAATGAACTCGTTACAGAGCCGTTTAGCTTAAGGGATATTCGGCATGACGCCAGCCTAAAACTTGTGGCTGGGCTTGTCGAAGGCGCAGTCACTTGGAGTGATCTTCCCGCCATTATACGCAGCGTGTGCGCTACCGGGCAGACGGATCAAACTGTCTTTTATTAACATCACGGTCATGAACGGCAAGAAGAAGCGCCCCATAAAGCCACACTCAACGAACGTTCTCGACTACCCGTGTACGATGTCCGGTTTCGAGAGAGAAAGCCTTGCGGCAGAAGCCAAGCTCAAGGCCGATAAAAAGAAGCTGCCAGAACCTCGCAAAGCCTGAAGACTCCTGGGAATCTGCAATTACGAAAATTCTTGCCATCTTTTGGCAAAGCGACTAGGCTTCCAGCCAAAGCGACTCTCTTAATCGTTTGGCCCTGACTCCACGAGCAAATTTGGGGGGATGCCAGGGCCTTTTGTGTTGTTGCCGCGAGGTGCAGCGCTGGACGAAATAGAGAATGATCAGGATCACGATGCCAATCAGCAATATCTTCCAAGGGAACTTGTGCGGACCCGGTTTTGTTTCCTCATCCCAGCTCATAGTGGAAAAATATAAGTGATTATCCTATTGACACAGAAAGCGATTTCTGAGAGAATCAGGGTGCCTTAAAAGAGGCACCCATGAACATCATCGAAGTTAACGACAAACTGAGAAGCGATGAGCAATGCTTGGCCTATTTGGAAGCCCGCCGATGGCCGAAGGGTGTGCGATGCGTAACCTGTGGCGGCGACAAGATTTCGAGGATCACTTCCAGCAGCAAAAAGCAGGCTGTCCGCAAGCTCTACCAGTGCCTAGAGCCGTCCTGCAAACAGCAGTTCACAGCCACGGCTGGCACTCTGTTTCACGATTCCCACCTGCCGTTGCATAAGTGGTTTCTGGCGATGGCCTTCATGACGCAGGCGAAAAAGGGGATGTCGGCAAAGCAGCTACAGGCGCATCTGGGCCTCAAGTCTTATCAGACGGCGTGGTATCTCTGCCATCGCATCCGCAAGGCAATGGCGGAATCCGGCGGCGCGGGACTAATGGGCATCGTGGAAGTGGATGAGACGCACGTCTCTGGCAGATACGATAAACGGCGCAAGCGCGGCCCGTGGGAGACCACAATCGTCGCGGGCATGGTAGAGCGCGGCGGGCGCGTCCGAACGCAAAAGATTCACACCGCCAGCAAACAGGTTTTGGTGGGCATGGTGAAAGACAACGTGCAGCCCACCGCAACCGTGATGACGGATGAACTCGCCGCCTATAAGACGCTGGATAAGATCGTTGCCCAACACAATTTCGTGAGGCACAGTGCGGAAGAATGGGTGCGCGGAGATGTTCACACGAACACGATTGAGGGCTGCTGGTCGCTGCTGAAACGTGGGATAGTGGGCAGCTTCCATAAGATTTCCGTCAAGCACTTAGACCGCTATCTGGCGGAGTTTGACTTCCGTTTCAACAATCGCAAGAACCGGGAGATTTTCGATGCGCTGGTTACGCGGCTGGTCAGCAAACCCGCCATGCCTTATCGGGAACTCACCGCCCAGATCGCCGAGCCGTTTTAGGACGGGATGCCCGCTTCTTTCGGGGTTTGGTTCTCAGATCGTCGCGCTTCATCGGCGGGGTTTGGATC
>Ga0210400_10005009_pt1 | contig 11310 bp, 11 predicted proteins | sample IncBWH26MmetaG_FD_155456 | JGI IMG/M metagenome (GOLD analysis project Ga0210400, IMG submission 155456) | Forest soil microbial communities from Barre Woods Harvard Forest LTER site, Petersham, Massachusetts, United States - Inc-BW-H-26-M | ecosystem: Environmental > Terrestrial > Soil >...
GGGCTGTGGCTAACGAGCCTGCTGTTCGTCGGCAGTGCCCGGGCGGCGGGGCGCCGCGAGGCGGTGGCGGTCGCGGCCGATTGAGCCGTCGCCATTGCGCTCCCCGGCCCGGGTGAAGTAGACCGGGGCTGCGGCCTTTCGGGGCCGCACTTTTGTTCGCGAGCCTGCCGCCAGCAATGCCCAACGATCTGCCCGCTACGGGATCCGCTCTGCCGCGAGCCGCCGCCGAACCCGGCAGTGCGGGCCCGGTCGAGCTGTACCGCGAGCGGATCCAGGCGGGCTCGATCCACCCCGATCCGGCGCAGCAGCGCGTCGTGGCGCGGTTGCAGCAATTGCACGCCGAGCTGCGTGATTATCGGCCGCTGGCCGAGCGGCACGGGTTGCTCAGTTGGCTAGGCCTGGGTGAACACAGGCCCGTGCCGAAGGGGATCTATCTGTGGGGTCCGGTCGGGCGCGGCAAATCGATGCTGATGGATCTGCTGTTCGCCGTGGCGCCGCCGGAGAAGAAGCGGCGCGTCCATTTCCACTCCTTCATGCTCGATGTGCACGACCGCATCGAGCACGAGCGCCGGGTCCACACCGACGAGCCCGTAGCCAAGGTCGCGGCCGATCTGGCGGCCGAGGCGACGCTGTTGTGCTTCGACGAGTTTCAGGTCAACGACATCGCCGACGCGATGATCCTGGAACGGCTGTTTCGGGCCTTGTTCGATGCCGGCACGGTCGTCGTCGCGACCTCAAACCGGGTGCCGGAGCGGCTCTACGAAAACGGGCTGCAGCGCGACCGCTTTCTGCCGTTCATCGCGCTGCTTGGCGAGCGGCTCGATAAGGTCGAGCTCGACAGCGGCCGCGATTACCGTCTTGCCCGAATGCGCGGCAAGAGGGTCTATCACTGGCCGAATGATGATGCGGCGCGAGCGGCGCTCGAAGCCGCCTTCGCCGATCTGACCGATCACGCCGCGGGCGCCAGCGTGACGCTGACCGTCATGGCGCGGCCGCTGGTGGTGCCGCGCGTCGGCCGCAACGTCGCGTGGTTCTCATTCGAGGAACTCTGCGCACGGCCGCTGGCGGCCGCCGACTACCTGGCGATCGCCGAGCGCTTCGCGGCGATCATCGTCGAGGGCATCCCGCGCCTGTCGCCGCAACAGCGCAACGAGGCGCAGCGGTTTCATATCCTGATCGACGCGCTCTATGAAGCGCGCGCCGTGCTCGTCGCCTCGGCCGATGTCCCGCCCGATCAGATATATGTGGCAGGCGACGGCAGCTGGGAATTCGAGCGCACCGTCTCGCGGCTGATGGAAATGCAGAGCGAGGAATACATCGCGAACCGCCGAGTTTGAGGCCGCTTGGCTACCTGACTACGATGTATTGCATTGTAGTCAGGTAGCAGGGAGGCAGCTATGCCCGAAGGAACAAGCTCGATGCCCGTTTCGCTGCGGGTGCCAGCCGACCTGGTAGAGACCCTCGACAAGATCGCGGCGGTCCTGGAACGGCCGCGCTCCTGGGTGATGCTGCGCGCCCTCCGGCAATATATCGCCGATGAAGGGCAGGAGGTGCTCGACGTTCAGGAAGGCATCGCCGAACTGGATCGGGGGGAGGGGATCCCGATTGAGGATGTTCTGGCGGAGATGGACGAGATCATCGCTAAAGCCGAGGCAAAGCGCTCGGCTGACTGATGCCGCGGGTCATCCTTGCTCCAAGAGCAAGACGCTGGCTCCATGCCGAACTCGCCTATCTCGCTGACATTCATCCCTCCGCCGTGCGCCGGCTGCGCGAACGCATCGGGACCGCGCGCCGGCTGCTGTCCGAACACCCGCGCATCGGCCAGCCGGGAACGACGACCGCAACCAGACGGCTCGTCGTGACCCCTTACGTTTGACTTACCGTGAGAAGGGTAGTGACATCGAGGTCACCGATATCCGCCACAGCCGTCAGGCGGAACGGCCCCTTCCCGATGAACCGCAATGAGGTCGGTTGGAACAGGAGGCGATGGTGATCGAGTTCTGGTTCTCGGTCGGCAGCACCTACACCTATCTGAGCGTGATGCGGCTCGCCGAAGTCGAGCGGCAGAGCGGCATCCCGTTTGTGTGGCGGCCTTTCTCGGTGCGGCAGATCATGACGGAGATGGACAACATCCCGTTCCGCACCAAGCCGGTGAAGGCCGCCTACATGTGGCGCGACATCGAGCGGCGCGCGGCGATGTACGGTCTGACGGCGCACGTCCCCGCCCCTTACCCGTTGCAGCAATGGGATACCGCGAACCGGGTCGCGGTGCTCGGCGCCAAGGAGGGCTGGATGGGCGATTACGCGCGAGCAACCTATCGGCGCTGGTTCGAGGAAGCCCTGGAACCCGGCAGCGAGCCGAACCTTTCCGAGACGCTGCGTGAAATCGGGCAAGACCCGTCGCGCGTGGTGGAACAGGCGGCGAGCGCGGAAATCGGCGCGGGCTACGAGACGGCTACCGAGCAGGCACGCCAGCTCGGCATCTTTGGATCGCCGACCTTTGTCGTCGGCCGCGAGCTGTTCTGGGGCGACGACCGGCTCGACGATGCGATCGCGTGGCATCGGCGCGGCACACTGACGCCGCCGCGCTAGGCTGACCCTGCCTTGCCCGGTCCGGTAATTCGCGGTAAGACCCGCGCCGTCCAGAGCCCGCCCTGAGAGACAAGGATTTCACGATGGCACGCAACAAGATCGCGCTGATCGGCGCCGGCCAGATCGGCGGCACCTTGGCCTTGCTCGCCGGCCTCAAGGAGCTGGGCGATGTCGTGTTGTTCGACATCGTCGACGGCGTGCCGCAGGGCAAGGCGCTCGACATCGTGCAGGGCTCGTCGATCGAGGGCTACGATGCCGCGATCACCGGCGCCAACGATTACGCCGGCATCAAGGGCGCCGACGTCGTCATCGTCACGGCCGGGGTGCCGCGCAAGCCGGGGATGAGCCGCGACGATCTGATCGGCATCAACACCAAGGTGGTCGGCGAGGTCGGCGCGGCGATCAAACAGCATTGCCCGCAGGCTTTCGTGATCACGATCACCAACCCGCTCGACGCGATGGTCTGGGTCATGAAGGAGGCGACCGGCCTGCCGGCGAACCGGGTCGTCGGCATGGCCGGGGTGCTCGACAGCGCGCGGCTGCGCTACTTCCTCGCCGAGGAGTTCAAGGTTTCGGTCGAAGACGTCACCGCCTTCGTGCTGGGCGGCCACGGCGACACGATGGTGCCGCTGATCCGTTATGCGACAGTCGCCGGCATACCGGTGCCCGATCTGATCAAGATGGGCTGGACGACGCGCGAGCGCGTCGAGGAGATCTTTCAGCGCACTCGCGATGGCGGCGCCGAGATCGTCAATTTCCTGAAGACCGGCTCGGCGTTCTATGCCCCCGCAAGCGCGGCGATCGCGATGGCGGAGGCCTATCTGCGCGACAAGAAGCGGGTATTGCCCTGCGCCGCCTGGCTGACCGGCCAGTACGGCGTCAAGGATCTCTATGTCGGAGTGCCGGTGGTGATCGGCGCCGGCGGGATCGAGCGCATCGTCGAGCTCAACCTCGAGCGCGACGAGAAGGCGAGCTTCGACAAATCGGTCGAAGCGGTGCGCGGGCTGATCGACATCGCCCGCAAGATGCGCGAGACGCAGGCGGCCCGGTGAGCCGCGCATGAACATCCACGAATACCAGGCGAAGGAGCTGCTGGCGAAATTCGGCGTGCCGGTGCCGCAGGGCGGGGTCGCCTACACCGCAACCGAGGCGGTCGAGGTGGCGCGCCGGCTCGGCGGCAAGGTCTGGGTGGTCAAGGCGCAGATCCATGCCGGCGGCCGCGGCAAGGCCGGCGGCGTCAAACTGGTGCGCTCCGAGGATGAGGTCGCCGCGGCGGCCCGCGAGCTGATCGGCAAGAAACTCGTCACCCACCAAACCGGCCCCGAGGGCCGCCAGGTCAAGCGGGTCTATGTCGAGGCAGGCTACGACATCGCCCGCGAGCTCTATCTCGCGCTGTCGATCGACCGCGCCGCCGGGCGGATAACGCTGATCGCCGCCGCCGAGGGCGGCGTCGAGATCGAGGAGCTGGCGGAGCGCGCCCCCGACAAGATCCTGCGGATCGACATCGATCCGGCCGCCGGCTTCACGCCGTTCTACGCGCGCCGGGTCGCGTTCGGTCTGGGTCTCACGGGCGGGCAGGTGCGGGCGATGGGCGAGTTCGCGACGGCGCTCTATCGCGGCTTCACCGAACTCGACGCAGCGCTCGTCGAGATCAACCCGCTGGTCGTGACGGCGGGCGGCGAATTGCTCGCGCTCGACGCCAAGATGGGGTTCGACGACAACGCGTTGTTCCGCCATTCCGAGATCGAGGCGTTGCGCGACGAGGACGAGGAGGACCCGATCGAGCTCGAGGCCGGCAAGCACGCCCTCAACTACGTCAAGCTCGACGGCAATATCGGCTGCATGGTCAACGGCGCCGGGCTTGCGATGGCGACGATGGACATCATCAAGCTCTATGGCGGCAGCCCGGCCAATTTCCTCGATGTCGGCGGCGGCGCGACGCGCGAGCGGGTCATGGTCGCTTTCAAGCTGATCCTGTCCGACCCGAATGTCGAAGCGATCCTCGTCAACATATTTGGCGGCATCATGCGCTGCGACGTCATCGCCGAGGGCATCGTCGCGGCGGCGCGGGAGGTCAATTTGCATGTGCCGCTGGTGGTCCGGCTCGAAGGCACCAATGTCGAGCTGGGGCGCAAGATCCTCGGCCAATCCGGCCTGCCATTGATCGCCGCGGAAAATTTCGAGGACGCCGCGAAAAAGGTCGTCGACACGGTCAAGGAGGCGGCCTGATGGCGATCCTGGTCGACGCGGCGACGACGGTGATTTGCCAGGGCTTCACCGGCGCGCAGGGCACGTTTCATTCCGAGCAGGCGATCGCCTACGGCACCAAGATGGTCGGGGGGGTGACGCCGGGCAAAGGCGGCACCAAGCACCTCGATCTGCCGGTGTTCGACACGGTCGAGGAGGCGCGCGCCAAGACCGGCGCGACCGCCAGCGTGATCTATGTCCCGCCGCCCTATGCCGCCGACGCGATCCTCGAAGCGGTCGATGCCGGGATCGAGCTGGTCGTGTGCATCACCGAGGGCATCCCCGTGCTGGACATGGTGCGGGTCAAGCGCAGCCTGACCGGGTCCAAGAGCATTCTGATCGGGCCGAATTGCCCTGGGGTCATCACCCCGGAGGCGTGCAAGATCGGCATCATGCCCGGGCATATCCACCGGCGCGGCCGGATCGGCATCGTGTCGCGGTCGGGCACGCTGACTTATGAGGCGGTGTCCCAGACGAGCGCCGCCGGGCTCGGGCAGTCGAGCTGCGTCGGCATCGGCGGCGACCCGATCCACGGGCTCGATTTCACCGATGTCCTGGACATGTTTCTGGCCGATGACGAGACCCAGGCGATCGTCATGATCGGCGAGATCGGCGGCCATGCCGAGGAAGACGGCGCCGCACTCCTCAAATCGGCGCGACGCAAGAAGCCGATGGTCGGGTTTATCGCCGGCGCGGCCTCGCCGCCCGGCCGGCGGATGGGCCATGCCGGCGCGATCATCGCCGGCGGCAAGGGCGGTGCCGGCGACAAGATGGAGGCGCTGAGGAGCGCCGGGGTCACGGTCACCGAATCCCCCGCGGCGATCGGCAGCACGATGAAGCAGGTTCTGGGGGGCTAAGGCGCGGGCGAGGCAGAGTTAGTTTGAAACCCCGCCGGTCCGGACCTAGATTCCTATGAACAAGGAGTCGGAGCCGTGGCGCGACGAGCTGAAGTGATTGAAACGACGGTCGGCGAGGTGGCCGGCGAGCTTGTGCGCCGCGGGCTCGATCCGCACGATCGCGTTACGATCACGATCCAACCCAACGAGCTGATCCCCGGTCGCCGGGAGGCGCGGCTGCGCATCATCGCGGCGGGACTGACCGACGACGATATTGACCGGCTCATTGATGAGGCCCGCACCGAGGCGCAGCCCCTGATTCGATGAGGGTTGTGATCGATACCAACGTATTCATCAGTGCGGCCCTGAAGGACAGATCACCACCGAGTGATGCGGTTCATCTTGCCGCCGAACGTGACCTTCTCCTCAAATCGACGACGACCGAGCAGGAGCTATTCATTACCCTGGCTCGCCCGCGCCTCGCGCCGCTGATCCCACCTCTCTTTCAAGATTGGCTGGAGGATGTGTTGGGGGCGGCCGAGCTGGTACCCATCACCGAGCGGATCATTGCCTGTCGCGATCCGAAGGACGACAAGTTCTTGGAGCTGGCCGTTAACGGCCGTGCCGATCTGATCGTGAGCGGAGATGCCGACCTGCTCGCCTTGAACCCGTTCCGCAGCATTCCAATCATCACGCCCGCCGCGTTCGTGGAGAGCAAAAGGCGCCAATTAGGATAGGTGAGCGGTGGGGGCTGAGAAGTATCGGCGCTGGCGGGGCTGGGTTGCCGGTTTCGCGTCGCATTTGCAGCAGGGAAGCGCCACATAGGTCAGGATTGCTTGTTTATCGGATCGTAAGCGGCGCCGCTGAGAATGACAGGCGCAGCACCGAGGCTTCTCGATGACCGAGTTGAACGGAACAAACTTTCTATCCGGCGCCAACGCCGAATTCATTGCCGGGCTGTACAGCCGGTATCTCGAAGATCCGGCGGCGGTCGACGAGAGCTGGCGGCGGTTTTTCGCGGAATTCGGCGATGATGCGGCGGCGGTCCATGCCGAACGCGCCGGTCCACCTTGGGGGCAGCCATTGCCGCCGATCCTTGGGCCTGAAACGGCGCCCTCGGTGGCCGTCAACGGGGCCGCCGTGCAGCAGGCGGCATTCGATTCGATCCGGGCTCTGAACCTGATCCGCTCGTACCGGGTGCGCGGCCATCTGGAAGCCGATCTCGACCCGCTGGGGCTCGAACAGCGGCGGGCGCACAACGAGCTCGACTACCATACCTGGGGCTATACCGAGGGCGATCTCGACCGCGAGATGTTCATCAATACCCTCGGCCGCGAGCGCGCGACGTTGCGCGAGATCATCGCGATCCTGCGCCAGACGTATTGCGGCCGGATCGGCATCGAATACATGCACATCCAGGTGCTCGCCGAGCGCCAGTGGATCCAGCAAAAATTCGAGCACCGGGACGGCCGGCCGCGACTGACCAACGCGGCGAGGAAGGAAGTCCTGCGGGTCCTCACCGCGGCCGAGACCTTCGAGCGCTTTCTCGACCGGCGCTATACCGGCACCAAGCGGTTCGGCATCGAGGGCGCGGAATCGCTGATGCCGGCGCTCGAAGCGATCCTGCGCTGCGGCGCCGAGCTTGGGATCCGCGAATTCGTCGTCGGCATGCCGCATCGCGGCCGGCTCAACGTGCTGGCCAATTTCATGGGCAAGCCGTTCGCCGCGATCTTTTCCGAATTCCAGGGCAACGCCGCCAACCCCGAGCACGTCCAGGGCTCAGGCGACGTCAAATACCATCTCGGCACCTCGGGCGACCGCGAGATCGGCGGCCGCACCGTGCATCTGTCACTGGCCGCCAACCCGTCGCATCTCGAAGCGGTCGATCCGGTCGTGCTCGGCAAGGTTCGCGCCAAGCAGCATCAGCGTGGCGACAACGAGCGCAACCAGGTGGTCGGCATCCTGATGCATGGCGATGCCGCCTTCGCCGGCCAGGGGCTCGTCGCCGAGTCGCTGGAACTGGCCGATCTGCGCGGCTTCCGCACCGGCGGCACGATCCACATCATCGTCAACAACCAGATTGGCTTTACGACGAGCCCGTCTTTCGCGCGCTCCAGCCCCTACCCGTCGGATGTCGCGAAGGGGGTCCAGGCGCCGATCTTTCACGTCAACGGCGACGACCCCGAGGCGGTGATCGAGGTGGCCCGCGCCGCCGTCGAGTACCGCCAGCGCTTCAAGAAGGACGTCGTCATCGACCTGTTCTGCTATCGCCGGCACGGCCACAACGAATCCGACGAGCCGGCGTTCACGCAGCCTCTGATGTACCGAGCCATCGCCCGCCACCCGACGACCCGTCAGCTCTATGCCCAACGGCTGGTTGCGGCGGGAGCCATGAGCGACGCCGAGGTCGAGGCGATGGCGAGCGGCTTTATCGGCGATCTCGAAGCGCAATTCGCCGCGGCCGAGAGCTATCGCCCGAACAAGGCCGATTGGCTGGAAGGCGCCTGGGCCGGGCTGGAGACGGCGCCCGACGATGACCGCCGCGGCGACACCGCGGCGCCGGTCGAGTTGTTACGCGAAGTCGGACACAGCCTCGTGACGGTGCCGGACGGCTTTCACCTCAACCGCAAGATCGCCCGCCAGCTCGAAGCAAAGCGCGCCGCGCTCGAAGCGGGCGACGGGATCGATTGGGGCACCGCCGAGGCGCTAGCGATCGGCACGCTGTGCGCCGAGGGCACGCATGTCCGCCTGTCCGGCCAGGACAGCGGCCGCGGCACCTTCTCGCACCGGCACGCGGTGCTGGTCGATCAGGAGAATGAGCAGCGCTACGTCCCGATCAATCATATTCGGGACGGACAGGCGCCGTTCGAGATCATCGACAGCCCATTATCGGAGGCGGCGGTCGTCGGCTTCGAATACGGCTACAGCCTCGCCGACCCGATGACCCTGGTGTTGTGGGAGGCGCAGTTCGGCGATTTCGCCAATGGCGCGCAGGTCATCATCGACCAGTTCCTGTCATCGGGCGAGGCCAAGTGGCTGCGCATGAGTGGGCTCGTGCTGCTGTTGCCGCACGGCTATGAGGGCCAGGGACCGGAGCATTCCTCGGCCCGGCTCGAACGCTATCTGCAGCTGTGCGGCGAAGACAATCTGCAGGTCTGCAACCTGACCACCGCGGCCAATTACTTCCACGCGCTGCGGCGGCAGGTGCGGCGGCGGTTCCGGAAGCCGCTGGTCATCGTCACGCCGAAATCGCTATTGCGCGCCAAGGAGGTGATGTCGCCCTTGGCCGATATGGGGCCGGGTACGACGTTTCATCGAGTGATCGGCGAGACCGAGACGATTGCGCCGGATGCCGAAGTGCGCCGCGTCGTGCTGACGAGCGGCAAGGTGTATTTCGATCTGGTGAAGGCGCGCGCCGAGAAGGGAGTCAAATCGGTGGCGCTGGTGCGGCTCGAGCAGCTCTACCCGTTCCCGTTCAAGACGCTCGGTGAAATATTGCGGCGCTACCCGCATGCCGAGGTGGTGTGGTGCCAGGAGGAGCCGCAGAACATGGGCGCCTGGGGTTTTGTCGATCGCCGCATCGAGCGGGTGCTGGCCGGGCTCGACATCGCGGCGAAACGGCCGCGCTTTGTCGGCCGCGCCGAGGCCGCATCGCCGGCGACGGGGCTGTTCAAGCGGCACCAGCAGGAACAGGCGCAGCTCGTCGATGACGCGCTGGCCGCCTGACGCAATGCGATGACCATCGAAATAAAGGTCCCCACCCTCGGCGAATCGGTGACCGAGGCGACGGTCGCCAAATGGCTGAAGCAGCCGGGCGAGGCGATCGAGCGCGACGAGCCGGTGGTCGAGCTGGAGACCGACAAGGTGACGCTCGAAGTGCCGGCGCCGGCGGCGGGCACGCTCGGCGAGATCCGCGCCGGCGAGGGCAGCAATGTGCCGGTCGGCGCGGTTCTCGGCATCATCGCCGACGGTGCGGCGGGAAGCCCTCACCCTCCCGCCGCTATCGCGGCGGGCCCCACCCTCTCCCGCGGTGCGGCAGAGGGTACCGGAGGCGGCGTCCCCCTGCCCCTCTCCCGCGCCGCGGGAGAGGGTGGCGATGGGCGAAGCCCAGAGCCGGGTGAGGGTGCCAGCCAAGTTCTTGCACGCGCCGGGCCAGCCGTGCGCAAGCTCGTCGCCGAAAGCGGCATCGATGCTGGGCAGATCACCCCGACCGGGCGCGGCGGGCGCGTCACCAAACAGGATGTGATAACGGCGCGTGACCGGTCCGCGCCGTCTCCGATCTCGGAATCCCCGCCCGAAACGGTCCCTGCGCCACCGCCGCCCTCGCCGGCGCCGCAGATAGAGCCACCGCCGGCCCAGCGGGAGACGCGGGTACGGATGACGCGGCTGCGTCGCCGCATCGCCGAGCGCCTCAAGGAGGCGCAGCAGAACGCGGCGATGCTGACGACCTTCAACGAGATCGACATGTCGGGCGCCATCGCGCTGCGCGAACGCTGGCGCGAGGCGTTCGAGAAAAAGCACGGGGTGCGCCTCGGCTTCATGTCGATTTTCGTCAAGGCGGCGATCGTCGCGCTGAAGGAATTGCCGGCCGTCAACGCCGAGATCGACGGCGATGACATCGTCTACAAGAACCACTACGACATCGGCGTCGCGGTCGGCACCGAGCAGGGGCTGGTCGTGCCGGTGGTGCGCGACGCCGATCGCCGGAGCTTCGCCGACATCGAGAAGGAAATCGCCGCGCTCGGGCACAAGGCGCGCGACGCCAAGCTGACGATCGAGGATCTGTCGGGCGGCACCTTCACGATATCGAACGGCGGGGTCTACGGCTCATTATTGTCGACGCCGATCCTCAACCCGCCGCAATCGGCGATCCTCGGCATGCACAAGATCGAGCGGCGGCCGATCGCGATCCCCGGGTCAAGCCCGGGGACCGACAAGATCGAGATCCGGCCGATGATGTATGTCGCGCTGACCTACGATCACCGCATCATCGACGGCCGCGAAGCCGTGACGTTTCTGGTGCGGATCAAGGAGTGCGTCGAGGACCCCTCGCGCCTCCTGTTCGATATCTAAACGATGGCCGAGCGCTACGACGTTGCGATCATCGGCGCGGGGCCGGGCGGCTATGTCGCGGCGATCCGCGCGGCCCAGCTCGGCATGAAAGCGGCCTGCATCGACAGCCGGCAAAGCGCGGGCGGGACCTGCCTCAATATCGGCTGCATTCCGTCGAAGGCATTGCTGCAATCCTCCGAGAAATTCGCCGAGGCGCGCAACGGGCTGGCCGAGCACGGCATCAAGATCGGCGAAGCCGGGCTCGACCTCGCCGCGATGATGACGCGCAAGGACAAGGTCGTGACAACCCTGACCCGCGGCGTCGAGTTCCTGTTCCGCAAGAACAAGGTCGATTGGATCAAGGGCAATGCCCGCATCGTCGGGCCCGGCCGGATCTCGGTGGCCGCAAGTGGTGGCGGCGATCAGGAGATCGAGGCGGGGTCGATCGTCATCGCGACCGGCTCGGAAAGCATCCCGCTCCCGGGCCTCGCGATCGACGAGCAGCGCATCGTCTCGTCGACCGGCGCCCTCGCCTTCAACCGGGTGCCGGAACGCCTAGCGGTGATCGGCGGCGGCTATATCG
>Ga0210400_10005010_pt1 | contig 11309 bp, 11 predicted proteins | sample IncBWH26MmetaG_FD_155456 | JGI IMG/M metagenome (GOLD analysis project Ga0210400, IMG submission 155456) | Forest soil microbial communities from Barre Woods Harvard Forest LTER site, Petersham, Massachusetts, United States - Inc-BW-H-26-M | ecosystem: Environmental > Terrestrial > Soil >...
CAGGGTGCCCACCACCTGGCCCTGGGCGTCGACCTCGAGCTGTTGTTGGCCCGGCTTGCCTTGCAACGCCGACTCGTACTGATACTCGAGGCCGGTCTGGCCCACCGTGTCGCCGGCCTGATACCCCTGGCTGGCCAGGGTCTTCAGCTCGCTGGCGCTAATGGCCCCCACGTAACCCAGGGTTTGGGCCGCCGGGTAGCCGCTCGCCGCCGGTCCGGGCAGCTCGGGCTGGGGATAGTTCCGCTGGGTGGTCTGGGTCACGTTCACCCCGGGGAACTCGTTCGGATGTTCTTTGATGAAGAGCACAGCCGACAACTGGGAGCCGGTCACCGTGGCGATGGGCACCGGCTTGTACGGGCTGTACTGCTTGTCGTTGATGGCCTGGTTGACCTGGGCCGAGGTCTCGCCCAACAGGGCGGCCAGGCTGCCGATCACCTGGGGGAATTGCACGGCGGCGACCCGGGACAGGGTGATCTGCTGGGTGACGACGTTATTGACCAGGGGGGTCCCTGACCGGTCCAGGATCTCGCCCCTGGTCGGGGGGATGCTCACCACCCGGATCTGGTTGGCCGACACAGCATGGACGGCGGCGGGGGCCTGCAGCACCTGGAGGGCCCACAGGCGCAGGCCTAACACGGCGAAGAGGGCGATGACCACCAGGCCGGTGATGCGCAGGCGCAGGCCCGGGCGCGACGCGGTGGAGTCGGGGGCGTCGAGCATGGAGCCCACCGTCACCCGGCTCTTGTGGATCCTCGGCTGTTTGGCCACCTTGCGGGGACCGAACCGATCCCGCTCGGGGCGCAGGTACTGCTTAGACCCGGAGAAAGGGTGGCGGAAGGAGCGTTTCACTGGCGCCTATCCTGGCGGCCCCGCCGGGCAAAGTGGGCGCGGCCCGGCCCGGCGGCGGTCCGGCACCGCCCGGTCAACGGACGCTCCCGATTGCGCCGACCGACCCAGGCATGCCCTCGGCCGACACCTTGGGCAGGGCCCACCCAACGAGGCGCACGGCGGGCACGGCGATGATGGCGTTGGTGATCGACACCACCAAGACGATGCCCACCACGTCCACATGCAGCATCTGGGGCTGGCCCAGGATCGATCCCACCGCGGCGTAGGCCACCTCGTAAACCGCGCTGGCCCCGAGGGCGGCCAGCGGGGGCAGCCACCAGGCGGCCCGGTCCAGGGCCACGGTCGAGAGGCCCACCCCGAACCCGACCAGGCAGCCGATCAGCGCGGAGAGACCGAAGGGCGTGGGGAGGAAGAGGTCGGCCACCAATCCGGCCCCGAATCCCATGATCGCCCCCCGGGACGGTCCCCCGATGATCCCCGCCGCGATGGGCAGCATCACCATGATGTCGGGGTGGATCCCGACGAAGTGGATGTCGAGCATCAACGTCTGCTGCACGGTGACGAACAACAAGACCACCAAGATGACCTTGGCTGCGTCCCTGGCCGTCATGGGCCCCCCGCCGACGTGCCCGCCGCGTCCGGCCCCCAGATGAGGACGGAGACGTAGCTGAGGTGGGCGAAGTCGGCCACCGGCTCGAGGGTCACCGTCTCGTCGTTGGCCGAGTTGCCGTTCTTGACCGAGAGCTTCTGGGCCACCGGAAGCCCGGGGGGGAACTCTGCGTCCTGGAGCCCGCTGGTGACGAAGGCCGGCCCCGGGGGTATCGGCGTGTTGGCCGGAATGTACTGGGCGATGAGGGGCTTACCCGCTCCCTGGCCCTGGAGGACGGCGTAGAGATTGGGGCCGTAGGCCACGCCCACCGTCGACTGCCCGTCGGTCAGCAGCCGTACCGTCGACGTGTTCTTGTACGCCTCGACCACCTTGCCGATCAGTCCGCCCGTGGCCCCGCCCGACCCCATCACCGGCATACCCAGCGTGACCCCCTGGTTGCGGCCGACGCCAATATCGATGGTGGAAGCGAAGTTCGAGGTGTTGAAATCGATCACTTCCGTCTTCACCTGGTGCAGGTTCTGCACCGACGGCAGGTTGTTCAGGGCACTGAGCGCCTGGAGCTGCTTGAGGGCCTTCGCCGCGTTTGCCTGCTCGACCATCTGCTGGCGCAGCGACCCGATCTCGGTCTGCAGCTTCTGGTTCTGTTGGCGGACCGAGCCGTAGTGCACGCTCCCGGCCAAGAAGCTGCCGATCGGTCGGACCACCGCGTTCACCGCCGACTGGATGGGCGAGAAGGCGTCAGAGGCGACCGACTTCAGTCCGGAGGTGAAGCTGCCCAGGTCGCCCCGGGCATCAAGGGTGATGATGGTGATCGAGATGAGCACCAGGATCAGGAGCGTTGTTCTGGGGCGGCGGAGCCGCCGCGGCTTCGCCACGAGTTACGAGCGGCTCGATCAGCGGGCTGACGACGTGATCAGTACCTGCTTCAGTGCTTCGAATTCCTCGAGGCACTGGCCACTGCCGATGGCCACGCAGTTCAACGGGTCGCGGGCCACCACGATGGGCATCCCGGTCTCGGACTGCAGCCGGCTGTCCAGGCCGTGCAGGAGCGCACCGCCACCGGTCAGGACGATGCCCTGTTCCATGATGTCGGCGGCCAGTTCCGGAGGGGTGCGGTCCAGGGTCACCTTCACCGCGTCGACGATGGCCGACACCGGCTCTTCGATGGCCTTGCGGATCTCCTGGGTGGAGATCACCACCGTCTTGGGCAGACCGGTCACCAGATCGCGTCCCCGGATCTCGGCGTGCAGCTCCTCTTCGAGCTCGTAGGCCGAACCCAGGGCGATCTTGATCTCCTCGGCCGTACGCTCACCCAGAGCCAGGCTGTACTCCTTCTTCACGAAGGAGACGATGGCCTCGTCCAACTCGTCGCCGCCGATGCGGATCGACTGGCTGGTCACGATCCCGCCCAGGGAGATGACGGCGACCTCGGTGGTCCCGCCACCGATGTCCACCACCATGTTCCCGGTCGGCTCGTGCACGGGCAGACCGGCTCCGATGGCCGCGGCCATGGGCTCTTCGATGATGTAGGCCTTGCGGGCGCCGGCGTACTCGGCTGCCTCCATGACCGCCCGCTGCTCCACCCCGGTGATGCCCGAAGGGACGCAGATCACCATGCGGGGCTTGGCAAAGCGCCGCTGGTGAACCCGGTGGATGAAGTAGCGGAGCATCTTCTCGCAGATCTCGAAGTCGGCGATGACCCCGTCCTTCAACGGCCGGATGGCCTGGATATGGCTGGGAGTCCGGCCGATCATCCGTTTGGCCTCGGCCCCCACGGCCAGGGGACGACCGTCCTTCACGTTCACGGCCACCACCGACGGCTCGTTCAGAATGATGCCCCGGCCGCGTACGTACACCAAGGTGTTGGCGGTGCCGAGATCGACTGCCATGTCTCGACCCAATAGAAAAAAGCGGTTGTCGGCCATCAGTGATGAACCCCTCCGTCGGAGTGCGGTCGGGTTGACGTTTCGCCCTGTTCTATCGCCCCGGATCCGCTGTTTTCGCGGGGCGCGCTACAGGACATCGTGGAGTCAAGGCTACGGGAAGGAGCGGGTGGGCACAAGGCGCTCTACCTTAAGGGCCTCGAGGGCCCGGCCAACCAGGGCCCGGCCGGATCAGCCCAGGCCAGGGAAGAAGAGCCCGATCTCCCGGGCAGCCGACTCCAGCGAGTCGGATCCATGGACGAGGTTCTCGCCCACTTCGAGGGCCAGGTCACCCCGGATGGTCCCCGGGGCGGCCTCGACGGGGTTGGTGGCCCCCATCAGGTTCCGGACCACGGCAAAGGTGTCGTCGGGGCCCTCGACCACCATGATCAGGGCCGGCGAGCGGGTGATGAACGCCACCAGGTCGGTGTAGAACACCTTGCCCTCGTGCTCCTCGTAGTGGCGACCGGCCACCTCGACCGGGATGCTGCGCAGTTCGGCCGCCACCAGGCGGAGCCCCTTCGCTTCGATGCGGCGGATGATCTCGCCCGACAGGCCTCGCTCGACGGCGTCGGGTTTGCAAATGACAAGTGTGCGTCCCACGAGGCGGGCAGGCTAGCCGACATCCGCCGGGTCATCCGACGGCCGGCGGTTCGCATCGGCATCCGGCCGCTGCACGGTCACGGGGACGGCGCCGTTCAGGGCCCGTCGCCCACCAGCCGGCGCCGGGCGTCGGCCACGACATAGAGCGACCCACAGATGATGCAGCGGTCGTCGGGTCCGGCACCGTCGACGGCAGCCGAGACCGCCTCGGCCACCGTCGGCGCTGTCCGTACCTCCATGCCCAATCCCAACGCGGCCTCGGCCACGATCTCGACGGGCAGGGCCCGGGGCGAGACGGGAGCACAGGCCACCAGCGAGCGAACGCCGGCAGTCTGGAGGGCCTCGAGCATGGCGACAGGGTCCCGACCGCGCAGCATGCCCACCACGGCCACCGCGTCACCCTCCACGGTGAACTCCTCGATCAACGTGCGGGCCAACACCGTCATGCCGGCGACGTTGTGGGCACCATCCACCACCACCAGGGGATGGCGGCCGATGACCTCGAGCCGGCCGGGAACCGAGACCGAAGACAGGGCCTGATCGACCACGTCCTCGTGCAGGGGCGAGCCGAAGAAGGCCTCCACCGCGGCCAGGGCGGTGGCTGCGTTGTCACCCTGATGGGCGCCGTGGAGAGGGACGAGCACCTCGCCGTAGGAACCCTGGGGAGTGCGCAGGTCAAGCAACCGCCCGCCCACCGCGACCCGGTTGGCCGTCCATCCGTAGTCCTCGCCCCGGACCCAGATCTCCTCGGCGCCGGCCGCAGAGGCCCTGGCCCGGAGCAATGCGACCAGCGATGGGTCCGTCTCCCCGATCACCACCCGACTGCCCGGCTTGAAGATCCCCGACTTGTCAGTGGCGATGTCGACCAGGGTCGGACCCAGTACCTCGGTGTGGTCGAAGCTCACGTTGGTGATCACGGCCACATCGGCGTCGATCACGTTGGTGCTGTCCCACGTGCCTCCGAGGCCCACCTCGACCACGGCGACGTTTACCGCCTCCTCGGCGAACCAGGCGAAGGCGGCTGCGGTCAGCAGCTCGAAGCGGGTCGGCCGATCGGACAGCAGCCCCTCCAGGCCGGCCAGGGTCTCCAGGACGGCCAGGAAGGCGTCGTCGTCGATGGGCTCCCCGTTTCGGGAGATGCGCTCGTTCACCCGGTGCAGGTTGGGGCTGGTGTAGGTGCCCACGGTCAGCCCCTGGGCCCCCAACAAGGCCGTGGCCATGGCCGCGGTGGAGCCCTTGCCGTTGGTGCCGGTCAGGTGGATCGACGGGTAGGCGCGCTGCGGGTCGCCCAGGACCTCCATGAGCTCGCCGATGCGATCCAGGGTGGGCAGCGCCCGCCGGGTCGGGGCGATGGACTCGAAGTCGATGTGCGAGTCGAGCCAGGCGATCGCCTCGGGAAGATCGGTGAAGGGCATGGTGCGTGGAGGCGGGGTCGCCGACGGCGATGACGCGGTCGGCCGGTCGATTCGAGGTGGGTCCGGCCCGGGCGAGGCCCGGTTAGGACGCGGCCCGGCGGGTGCGGGTCGACTTGGTCGGGGGGTTGAGCGGTACCAGCGTGGGATGCACCTTCTCGAGGACCACAGCCCGGTCGACCACGCACTTCGACACATCGGTCCGGCTGGGAAGGTCGTACATCACCTCGAGCAGCACCTCTTCCAAGATGGCTCGCAGGCCGCGGGCCCCGGTGCCACGGAGCAGGGCCTGCTCGGCCACCGCTTCGAGGGCATCATCGGTCAGCTCCAACTCCACCCGGTCCAACTCGAAGACCCGCTTGTATTGCCGGGTGAGTGCGTTCTTGGGCTCGACCAGGATCTGGATCAGCGCATCCTTGTAGAGGTGGGATACCGCCCCGACCATGGGCAGGCGGCCGATGAACTCGGGAATGAGCCCGAACTTCATCAGGTCCTCGGGGAGCACGAGCCGAAGGAGCTCGGAGTCGTCCCGCTCCGATGCCTTGCGGACCTCGGCCCGGAAGCCCATGCCCTTGCGGCCGATGCGGTTCTCGATGATCTTGTCGATACCGGCGAAGGCGCCACCGCAGATGAACAGGATGTTGGTGGTGTCGATCTGGATGAATTCCTGGTGGGGATGCTTGCGGCCGCCCTGGGGCGGGACTGACGCCGTGGTCCCCTCCAGGATCTTCAACAGGGCCTGCTGCACGCCCTCACCGGAGACGTCCCGGGTGATCGACGGGTTCTCCGACTTCCGGGCGATCTTGTCGATCTCGTCGATGTAGATGATCCCGGTCTCGGCCCGCTTGACGTCGTAGTCCGCCGCTTGGATCAGCTTCAACAGGATGTTCTCGACATCCTCACCCACGTAACCGGCCTCGGTCAGGGCGGTGGCGTCGGCGATGGCAAAGGGGACGTTGAGCATGCGGGCCAGGGTCTGGGCCAGCAGGGTCTTTCCACATCCGGTGGGACCGAGCAGCAAGATGTTGGACTTGGCCAGCTCGACCTCGTTGTCATGGGTACCGTTGTTGCCCGCCTGGACCCGCTTGTAGTGGTTGTAGACGGCGACGGACAGGATCTTCTTGGCGTACTCCTGGCCGATCACGTAGTCGTTCAGGAACTCGTAGATCTCCTTGGGCTTGGGTAGCTCCTCGAAGGAGAGCTCGGTGGTGTCGGCCAGCTCCTCGGCGATGATGTCGTTGCACAGCTCGATGCACTCGTCGCAGATGTACACGCCCGGTCCGGCGATGAGCTTCTTGACCTGCTTCTGGGACTTGCCGCAGAAACTGCACTTTACGAGGTCGCCACCGTCTCCGAACTTCGCCACGTCGGTTCCCCTGTCCCTTTTCCCTTGGTCGCCAATTGCCTAGTGAACGTCGAATCCAACCCTACTGGCTGCGCCGCTCGAACCTGTCTCTACGCCGCGCCGACTGCTTCGATGCCCACCGCGTCCCGGGCCGAGATGACCTCGTCGATCAGCCCGTAGCTCACACACTCCTCGGCCGTCATGATGAAGTCCCGATCGGTGTCCTTGGACACCTTCTCCATGGTCTGCCCGGTGTCGGCGGCCAGCATGCCGTTCAGAAGATCGCGCATGCGGAGGATCTCCTTGGCCTGCAGCTCGATGTCGCTGGCCTGACCCTCGACCCCGCCGAAGGGCTGGTGCAACAGGATACGGGCATGGGGAAGGGCGAACCGCTTTCCCCGGGTCCCGGCGGCCAGCAGCACGGCCGCGGCCGAGGCCGCCTGCCCGAAGCAGAAGGTGGACGTGTCCGGCTTGATGTACTTCATCGTGTCGTAGATGGCGAACAGTGCAGTGATGTCGCCACCGGGCGAGTTGATGTACAGGTGGATGTCCTTGTCTGCCTCCTCGGACTCCAAGAAGAGAAGCTGAGCACAGACCAAGTTGGCCACGGTGTCGTTGATCGGCGTACCCAAGAAGATGATCCGCTCCCGCAACAGGCGGGAAAACAGGTCGTAGTTCCGTTCGCCCCGACTGGTCGACTCGACCACCCACGGGACGCTGTAGGCCTGGGCATCCACCGTACTGATTCCCTCTGTCACGCTCACTCTGAGTCCTCCTCGCCCTGATCTACCTTCAGGTCGTCCCGTGACACGGGATTTCCCTCCTCATCAACCAGCTCGACATTGTCGAGCAACCAGCGCATGGCCTTCGCCTTGCGCTGGTCCGAGCGTACTGCCGGCAAACGCCCCGCCCGGTCGAGTTCGTCGCGTACCTGGTCGACGTCGGTATCGAGGCGCTCAGCCATGGCGGCCAGCTCGGTCGCCAGCTCCTCGTCGCTGATCTCGATGTGCTCGGCCTCGACCAGGGCCCGGAGGGCCAGGTCGGCCTTGACGCCGCGGAGGGCACCCTCTTTCAACTCGTCGAGCAGCTGTTGCTCGTCACGGCCGCTGGCCATGAGGAACTGCTCGATCCCGATGCCCTGGTGCTCGAGGCGATGGTTCAGGTCGTGGATGCGCTCCCGGAGCTCTTCGGCCACTAGCACCTCGGGAATGTCCTCGGTGACCAGCTCGACCAGGGCGTCGATGCCCTTTTGCTGGAGGGCCATCTGGGCCTGCATGATCCGCATCTGGGACAGGCGCTTGGTGATGTCCGCTCTGAGCTGGTCGGCCGTGTCGAACTCCGAGGCCTCGGCGGCCCACTCGTCGGTCACCTCGGGCAGCTTCAGCTCTTTCACGTCTTTCACCAACACCCGGAACGACACCTTCTGATCGAGCGCCTCGACGGTGCTGTCAAAGGTGAGGATGTCACCGACCTTGGCCCCCCGAAGCTGGTCGTCGAGCTCGGGGACGATGCCGCCGCTGCCCACCTCGTAGAGATAGTCCTCAGCAGAGAGGTCGTCGTCGTCGGCCCCTGGGCCACCGGCAACGGGGGCCGAGCGGGTCCCGTGGATGTCCACCGTCACCCGGTCACCGTCCTGGGCGGGGCGCTTCACATCGGTGAGCTCGCCCGAGGTCTCCCGGAGCCGATCGATCTGGCTGGTGATGTCCTCCTCGGGGACGGCCAGGGAGGGAAGCGTGACCACCAGACCCTGGTAGCCGGGGATGCCCACCGTGGGCCGCACCTCGACCACGGCGTCAAAGGCCACGGCGCCCGAATCATTGCCGGAGGTGATATCGATCTCCGGCGCGGCAATGGGGTCCACCTCGGTGTCGGTCACCGCCTTGGCATAGAAGTCGGGGAGCGCCTCGCGCAGGGCCTCACCGCGAACAGCCGAGGCGCCACCCATGCGGGCCTCGATCACCCGCCGGGGCACTTTTCCCGGCCGAAAGCCAGGCACGCGCACCTCTCGGGACAACCGACGCATGACCTCGTCCAGGGCCTCGTCGATCTCCGCCTCGTCGATCTCAATGGAGAGACGGACCTTGTTGCCCTCTTCGGGCTCTGCTGTGGCTCGCATACGAATACGTGAGTCTAGGGTCTGCCGCTGGGCCCGTCGCGCGGGTTCACGCCGCTCGTTCGACGTGGGAAGCCGGCTCGATCAGACCATGAAGGGCATGGCCTCGACGACCCGACGCCCCAGATCGAGGTCCCCGTCGAGGTCCACGTCTCGGGCGGCCAACGCCTCGCTGCCGGTGTACCGGCCCAGTCCCAGCCGCCAGAACGTGGTCTGGTCCATGGTCAGCGCGGCCGTGGGCGCCGCTGGTGCTTCGTCCAGGGCAACGGCCCGGCCCCCCTGGACCCGTACTGCCTCCTGGCGCCCGAGCGGCCCGGTCACGGTGAACACCACCGTCGTCCCGTCCGGAGGGGCGACCTTCTTGCCCACGGTGTAGCCCACGGTCAGAAAGCACCGATCCAAGGTGACGGCCTCGCCGGCGCCGCCTCGGCCGCCCGGTCGATCGACGGCGAACCGGATGTCCTGTTCGTGGGCCCAAGAGTCGAACACCCTGACCGTCATGAACGTCCGATACGGGACATCACCGATGGGGCTCCAGCCCACGACCTCGAACTCCTCGGGGGCGAGGTTCGAGAGCACCTGGAGGCGCCGGGCTGCCGTCTCTTCGAACTCGGCCAGTACGGCAGGGCCCGGTCGGCCCCGGCGTTGCTCGATCCACGTCTCGTTGATCTCGCCCATGGGGTTCTTCACGTGCGGGGGTGACACGGCCAGCGGGGGCGGCGCCGGATCGCCGAGCATCGACCGCTCGATGGAAATCAGATGGGATACCTGGTCGCGAACTGACCATCCCGGGCAGTCGGTGGGCAATTCCCACTGCTCGGGCAGCAGACCCTCACAGGCAGTGGCGACCGAGGCCCACACCTCGGCCAGCTGCCCGACCACCACCTCGTCGTTGGCCACGGCTCAGCTCGGCAGGGAGGCCTCGATCGCGTCGATGACCTCTGGTGCCTCGGGGTCGACGGTGGGTCGGAAGCGCTTCACGATCTCACCGTCGGGCGCCACCAGAAACTTCTCGAAATTCCACTGGATATCGCCGGCTTCGCCCTCGGCGTCGGGGACCGCGGTGAGCTGGTCGTAGATGGGGTGACGGCCGCCCCCGTTCACATCGACCTTCTCGAACAACGGAAAGGAAACTCCGTAGGTGGCAGAACAGAATTCGGCGATCTCGTCCGAGGTTCCCGGCTCCTGCCCCGCGAATTGGTTGCAGGGGAATCCCAGCACGGAGAACCCCCGGTCACCGTAGGTCCGCTGCAGCCGCTCGAGTCCCTCGTACTGGGGAGTGAGGCCACACTTCGAGGCCACGTTCACCAGCAGCAGGGTCTTTCCCTCGAAGTCGCCGAGGGACGCGTCCTCTCCGGAAAGGGTATGAATGGTCGGTTCGTAGATGGTGGTCATGGCTTGAGCTTAGAGCGGCGCGGGCTCGACGATCCGGGTCGACGGGGGACGCGAGTGCACCCGCTGACCGCGTCCGAACCAGTCCATGGAGGGCAAAAGTCAGCGCGAGCAGAATTAGCTGGGAGCTAGCAAAACCGCCCTCCATCCCCCATCCGGCGATCTTGCCCCGATACGTTCAGATCGTCCATATCGGGATCGTTCCCATACAAGATCTGAGGGAGGAAGCAATGGCGTTATTCGAGGGTTACTGCGTCAAGTGTCGAGAAAAGCGTGAATTCGACGGTCATGAGGTCGAGTTGGCCAACGGCCGCCGTGCCGCGCAGGGCACGTGCCCGACCTGCGGTACGAAGATGAACCGCATCCTGGGCAAGAAGAAGGACTGACCGGCGTCACTAGGCCGTCATGTGCAACGGGCCGTCCGAGCCCGTGGTGAGCTCAGATTGAAGCGAGAGGGCGCCGAAGACGGCGCCCTCTCGTAATCCCCAGTCACTGACGACCAGGCGGCCCAGGTCCAACACATCGACCAGGGTGGCCAGCACCACGGCTCCGATTGGCAGCAACGGGGCGCGTCGGGCCTGTACGCCGGGAAGCTCCAGACAGGCGGTGAGGTCGAGGGTCGACAGCCGATCGGCGAGGTCGTGGAGCTGGCCGGCGGGCAGCTCCACTTGATTGACCTGGACCGAGGAGGCGTTGGGCGCCGGTGGGCGATGCAGACCCATGGCCAGGCGGGCCAGGGCCCGCACCGTTCCCCCGCTGGCCACGGCTCGGTCCCCCGCCGAGGCGTGCTCGGACAGGATCTTGGTGATGGGCTGAGATCGGGCAACGGTCATGGCCTCGATGGCCTGGCGGTCCTTCGACGTCAGCGGATCGCCGGTGGCCAGCTCCCCCCGGAGGCGAGCCGTGCCCAGGGCCACGCTGGTCACGGCCAGGATGTCCTGGGCGTTGCCGATGCCGGCTTCCAGGCTCCCGCCGCCCAGATCGAGCCCGAGGACGGGATCGGCTCCCATCCACACGCCGGCCCGTTGGCCGAGGAAGCACAGACGGGCCTCCTCTTCGCCGC
>Ga0210400_10005014_pt1 | contig 11302 bp, 4 predicted proteins | sample IncBWH26MmetaG_FD_155456 | JGI IMG/M metagenome (GOLD analysis project Ga0210400, IMG submission 155456) | Forest soil microbial communities from Barre Woods Harvard Forest LTER site, Petersham, Massachusetts, United States - Inc-BW-H-26-M | ecosystem: Environmental > Terrestrial > Soil >...
ATTCGCAAGGGCGCGCTCGTGATGGTGCTGCTCGTTCTCTTCGGTCTGGGCGCGTTTTTCTTTGGTAACCGCCTGCCGTCAAGCTTTATGCCCGATGAAGACCAGGGCTACCTCTACGTCAGCATGCAACTTCCCATCGCGGCGTCGATGCAACGCACAAGCGAGGCTGGCAGACAGGTGGAGAACGTCCTCGCAAACATTCCGGGAGTTCAATACACGACATCTGTTATCGGCTTCAATCTGCTCAGCTTCGCGCACACCAGCTACAACGGGTTCTTCTTCGTCACGTTGAAACCCTGGAACGATCGCAAGAGCAGGGCGGAACAGTATCAGGAAATAAAAACTCGACTGAACCAGGAACTTAGTGGTCTTCCCGAAGGGACTGTTTTCGGCTTCTCGCCGCCCGCGGTACCCGGCGTTGGCACCTCCGGTGGATTTCAATTCGTCCTGGAAGACCGTGCCGGCAAGGATGTGGAGTTTCTTTCCGATAACTTGAACAAATTCCTGGTAGCCGCTCGCAAGCGTCCTGAAATCGGCATGATCAATTCAACCTTTATTCCGAGCGTGCCCGAGCAGTACATCAATGTGGACCAGGACAAAGTGCTCAAGCAAGGTGTCGCGATCAGCGATGTCTATCAAACCATTCAGGCATACATGGGTGGCCTGTTCGTCAATTACTTCAATGATTTCGGCCGCACCTGGCAGGTATATATCGAGGCCGAGGCGCCTTACCGGGCGAATACGCAAGACCTGTCGCAGTTCTATGTGCGCAACAACCAGGGCCAGAACGTACCGCTTTCCGCGCTCGCGAACTTCGAAACCGATTACGGCCCGGAATTCACCTTGCGCTACAACGAGTATCGCAGCGCACAGATCTTCGGCAGCGCTGCCCCGGGTTATAGCTCTCAGCAGGCCACCGCGGCCCTCGAAGATGTTTTCAATCAAACCATGCCCCACGGGATGGGCTTCGACTACATGGGCATGTCTTATCAGGAGCAGAAAGCGCGGCAGGGTGTGCCAGCTTGGGCCATTTTCGTACTTTCACTCCTCTTTGTCTTTCTGATTCTTGCGGCGCTCTACGAAAGCTGGACGTTGCCATTCAGCGTCCTGCTGAGTACTCCCGTGGCGGTATTCGGCGCTCTCGCAGCTCTGTGGCTTCGTCGCTTTATAGTCGGCCTTTACATGCCGCCGTACATGGTCCAGATGGAGAACGACGTTTACACCCAGATTGGTCTGGTAATGCTCATCGGCCTGGGCGCCAAGAATTCCATCCTTATCGTCGCGTTCGCCAAAGAGGACTACGACCGCGGTATGTCCCTCGTCGATGCAGCACTTTCGGCGGCGAGGCTTCGCTTTCGGCCGCTGATGATGACGGCGCTCGCCTTTATTGTCGGGTGCGTGCCGCTATGGATAGCGTCGGGCGCAGGCTCAGTCGCGCGACAGATTATAGGAACGACCGTGATCGGAGGCATGTTGGCGGAGACGTTTATCGGCAGGTTCTTTGTTCCGGCGATCTTCTACGTCGTTGAGAAATTCTCAGGCGCTGAGAAACGGAAAGCATTGCCCCTCGCTGCCGCCGAGGCGCCCAGTCTGGGGGATTGAATTATGAAGAACGCTGCACTCTTAGGAATCCTAGCCGTGCTGGTTCTAGAAGCCGGCTGCATGATGGGCCCGAAGTACAAACGGCCTGCGGTGAATGTTCCTCAAGAATATCGTACGCCGGAACCGCAACCAGTCACCCAAGCCTCGTCACTTGGCAACGAGCAATGGTGGCAGCTTTATCAGGATCCTGTGCTCACGCAGCTGATTCACACCGCCATTGCGCAAAATTATGATGTGCGCATCGCCGCCGCCCGAGTGCTCGAAGCTCAGGCGCAAGTCGGGATCACACGCTCCAACCAATTTCCGTCCGCAAGTGTTGGCGCGGACATTTACAGTCAGCAAAACCCGAAGGTTTCGAACGTCTTTCCCGCTTACCAGGTCAACGCGGGCGACCTGAATCTTTCGGTGATCTGGAATCTGGACTTCTGGGGAAAATATCGCCGGCAAACCGAGGCAGCCCGTGCCCAGTTACTCGCAACCGAATGGGGGCAGCGAGCCGTCATCTCCTCGCTGGTTGCTAACGTAGCGACAGCTTATTTCCAGTTGCGGGCGCTCGACAATGAACTCGAAATTTCACAGCGCACGCTGGCCTCACGGCAAGAGTCCCTCAAACTAACGAAGTTCCTTGAAAGCCACGGCTCGAACTCCGGACTGGACGTGAGCCAAGCAGAGCAGCTCGTCTACACCGCGTCAGAAACGATCCCGGACCTGGAGCGGCAAATTCAGCAGCAGGAGAACGTGCTGAGCGTTCTGCTCGGCGAAAATCCCCAATCCATTCCCCGCGGACGTGCGCTTACCGAACAGCCCGCTCCCCAGGACGTTCCGGCCGGCCTGCCTTCCGAATTGCTGGAGCGTCGGCCGGACGTTCGTCAAGCAGAAGAAATCATGGTCGCAGCCAACGCCCAGATAGGAGTAGCTAAAGCCTCATTCTTTCCCAACCTGTCGCTCACCGGACTGGGAGGCTTGGAGAGCAACGCCTTGCACAAGTTCATCAGCCAGCCGTCGGAGACTTGGTACGCGGCCTTCAACGTGAGTCAACCTGTTTTCCAAGGAGGGGCTCTCCGCTCTCAACTCAGGCTCGCCCGCGCCAACTGGCAGGAAGCGTCGCTCTCCTACCAGCAAACAGTTCAAAACGCGCTGGAACAGGTTTCCAATTCACTCGTCGCTTCTCAAAAAGACCGCGAGTTCCGCGAACAACAAGAATTGCTCACGCAGGCAGCGCAGCAGACCGACCAACTGTCCGAGGTTCTTTACAAGAACGGCGGCGCGAGTTACCTGCAAGTGCTGACCAGCGAAACGAATTATTTCTCGGCCGAACTCAATCTCGTGCAGGCCCAGCTGAATGAGCGTTTGGCGCTCGTGCAACTTTATCAATCACTCGGAGGAGGGTGGCAGCAATAGTGCAAAGGAAGTTTCAAATGAAAACAACGATGTTTTTATCGCTTCGTCTCCTGGCTACTGTGGTGCCCGGTGCATTTGCGGCTGGTGGTGAAGACGATACGAAGGCGCAGAAGTGATTCAGTGCTCGTCTCTCCCGCTGACGACTCGGCAGTCGCGAATGTCCTAACCAATACGGCCATTGTGCCGGATGATCCCAAACAAGTGCTGCAGGATTATGACTCATTAATGATCGCGCTCGCACAGAAGTTCTCTGCCACACTCGCGACGATCGCTGAAGCTGCCAAGCGAGGCGACTTAAGCAGCGAGCAGGCGAGAGAAATGAGTGCCGAGCAATACCAACTCACCCACATGCAGGTTGAACTGCTCAGCCTGTGGCGTGGTGTCGAAGAACAGACTTGGCGAGAATTCCGGACGTTGAAGTAAAACCGGACTCAACGCAAGATAGCGACGTCGTAGTGGTGGCATTCGTGATGAAGGATTTGGAGTGCATTGGTGATTAGCGTTGGGCTCGGAGGAATCAACGGGCGATCTCCTCGAAGCCGACTTCACGGTACCAATCCGGCCAGCTTCCTCGACCTCCGTTCCCAGCCGAATGCAACATTGCGTTTTCCGGTAAACTGACTAGCCAGCGAGGGATTGCCACTTGCACAAACTTAAGTCGTGTTTGCACCGGAGTTACATCGCACTCTTCCTTCCTTTATTTGTATTCTCCGCAGTTTCCCAGTCGGTTCCACCGCAATTGATGAGCGGCCTCAAATGGCGGCTCATTGGCCCTTTCCGTGGAGGCCGAGTGGTTGCCGTTGCCGGCGTGCCGGGTGACTCGACAACGTTTTATTTCGGCGGGGTCAACGGCGGCATCTGGAAAACATCTGACGCGGGAACGGTTTGGAAGCCGATTTTTGATGACCAGCCAATAGGTTCAATCGGTGCCATCGCCGTTGCACTCTCCGACCCAAAGATAATCTACGCTGGAACCGGCGAATCGGATATTCGTTCCGACTTGTCTTCCGGTAATGGCGTTTACAAATCCATGGACGCGGGCTCGACATGGACTCGCGTAGGCTTGGAGGACACGCGCCAAATCAGCCGGATCGTGGTTGACCCGCGAGATCCGAATGTCGTTTATGTCGGTGCTCTTGGCCATGCTTATGGACCAAACGAACAGCGTGGAGTTTTTAAATCCGTCGACGGAGGGACGCATTGGGACAAGGTTCTCGACCAGGGATCTGAAATTGGTATTTCAGACCTGGCGATTTGCTCCAGCAACCCGCAGCTATTATTCGCCGGCACGTGGAATACGCATCGTCCTCCCTGGAGCACCTATGCTCCGATTGATGGCCCCGGCGGCGGTCTCTATCGCTCGCAAGATGCGGGCAAGACGTGGTCGCGACTAGTCGGCAATGGATTGCCCGAAGGCGATTGGGGCCGAATTGGCATTGATGTTTCGCCCGACGGCAAGCGCGTCTACGCGTTGATTCAGGCGAAGAAAGCGGGCCTTTATCGCTCCGACGACGGCGGCGATACCTGGACTCTGGAAAACGCTGACCCTCGCCTTACCAGCCGCGCCTGGTATTTCAACAGCATCACCATCGATCCGCACAATCCTGACGTGATCTACATCCCCAATGTTGCACTCTATCGGTCGGAAGACGGGGGGAAGACGATTTCGATCGTTCGCGGGGCACCCGGCGGTGACGATTATCATCAGATTTGGATTGATCCCAAAAACTCCGCCAGCATGGTTCTCGGAACCGATCAGGGCACAACCGTCAGCCTCGATCGCGGCCAGACCTGGAGTACGTGGTACAACCAGCCCACGGCGCAGCTCTACCATGTGATCACTGACAATCAGTTCCCCTACGTCGTATACGGCACGCAGCAGGATAGTGGAAGTGCCGCCGTCGTAAGCCGTACTGACCACGGCCAGATCACGCCACGCGATTGGTTTCCCGCGGGTGGAAGCGAAAGCGGATACATGGCGCCCGATCCCAAAGATCCGAACATCATTTATCTGAGTGGCAGTTACGGAGACGTTTCCCGATACAACAGGCGGACGGGCCTCAGCCAGGATGTTACGCCGTGGCCCGTACCGGCATTCGATTCCGAGATCAATCAGCGCAAATATCGCGACCCATGGACGCCGGTTCTGCTTTTTTCTCCCGCTGACTCAACCACCCTCTATCTCGGCACGCAATATGTAATGAGGACTGTCGATGGTGGTTTGCACTGGCAGACCATCAGCCCCGATCTCACCGGATCGACCCAGCAGTCAGGAGATAAACCAGAAGGATCAACCACTATCGAGAACGCGAAGCAACGAGGCTACGGCGTGGTGTTCACCATAGCGCCATGCGCTCTGAGCCGCGAGACGATCTGGGCTGGAAGCGATACAGGATTAATTCATCTCACACGGGACGGCGGCAAAACATGGAAAGATGTTACGCCCTCGGGTCTGACTGCCTGGAGCAAGATCTCGTTTATCGAAGCTTCACACTATGATCCCGCCATTGCTTATGCGGCGGTCGATCGCAGCCGGTTGGACGACCAGGCGCCCTATCTCTATCGAACTCGCGACTATGGTTCCTCCTGGCAATTAATTACCAATGGCATTGCGGCCCATGCCTTTCTCCGCGGTATTCGCGAAGATGCTGAGAAAAAGAATCTCCTGTTTGCCGGGACTGAACTCGGAGTTTATGTATCGTTCGATGACGGCGACCACTGGCAATCTTTGCAGCTTAATCTGCCGGTAACTTCCGTCCGCGATTTGACGATTCACGGCGATGATCTGATCGTCGCCACCCACGGCCGCTCCTTCTGGATTCTCGATGACATCACGCCACTGCGCCAGGCGTCTGATGCCGAAAAGGCGAATGCGGTTTGGCTGTACCATCCTGCGCCGGCATATCGCGTCGATAATGACACCTTTACCGGCACTCCAATTCCCCCGGAAGAACCGACAGCCGAAAATCCACCTAATGGCGCCATCCTTGATTATTTCCTCAAGTCTGCCGCCACCACTGTTACGTTGGAGATTCTCAACGCGCAACAAAAACTCGTGCGCAGATTCTCTTCGGAGGATCGACATCCGGAAAAACACCCGCCACTTCCTATTGCCGAGCGCTGGTTTCCAAAGCCCGAAGTCCTCGAAGCAACTCCGGGAATGCATCGCTTCGTCTGGGACCTTCGTTGGGGGAGTTCCGGCGGACCCGGTGTGGACGAAGAGTCCGAATATCGCAGTCCCCGTGGTCCTAAAGTTGTGCCGGGCACCTATAGCGTCAGGCTCATGATTGACGGAACGCCTCAGACTCAGCTTCTAAAGGTCGTCATGGACCCCCGCTCCTCGGCCACTCAGGAAATCCTTCGACAGCAGTTGCAACTCGGCCAACAAATATTTGCCCAAAGTCTGGAGGCACGCAGCGCGCTTGCTGAAATCGCTTCGCTACAGAAACAACTGGCTGATCGTGAACAGAAGCTTGGCGACAAAAATTTAGACGTTAAGTCAGCGCTGGCGGATGCTCGAACTGAAATCTCGAAGATAGAAACCAAGCCAGAAGCCAAGCCAGAAGTCGTTGGGTACCCTTTGGGTCTGCAGGACGCCTTCGCCGGAATAGCATCGGCCTTACGCGTTGTCGAAGGTGGGGATCGCGCGGTGCCTTCACAAGCGATTGCCGTTTACAACGAGTCCAGCCAGCGCGCCAAAATCGCGATCAGAGAATGGAACGAGTTCAAAACAACCAAACTTCAGCGGCTTAATCAGAAATTGTCTGAAGCAAATCTCGCTCCAATCAGGATCTCTCGCGAGGCGAATGTCGAGCGATGACAAACCGAAGGCCTTGCGAAATGGTCTTCGCATCCGCGCCATTCACCATGCCCTTCGTCGTACGCGATTTCTATAATCATGGAATGAACTTTGAGAAATGGCGAGACTCGACGGGAGGTTGACATGGGGAGTCAGTCACTCCAGCCCAGCAGCTGTCGCTCAAAGTCAAAGCTGACGCGTTTCGGCCGCAGGCACGAGATGCCGATCAAGCCGTCGAAATCGCCTTCGACGTCTCGCCGAGTAGTCACGACCGACGCACGTTGCGGACCCAATTCGTGTTCGCCGATTCTGGCCTGTGGAAGAATGATCGTTCCGAAGGCAACATCCCCGGAAATATTCCGCCCGCTTCCGATAACAGCGCTCCATTCGTAGTCAACGTGGTGCAAGTGGCTCTGAAATAACACCAATTGCGGAGTTCCCGTATCCACCAGCAAGTGCAACTGGCGGCTGCCCGTTTTTAGACTCACGGTGATGAATTGTGGGCCCGCGATGAGCGGCACGGTGTGAGGTTCCGCCGAGGCTCCGAAAAAGATGCGGTGTTTCGCATAGTCGACGGTAAAGCTCCTCCCGTCCATCACGTCGAGTCCGATTACCGCGTCGATACGCGTTCCCAGTCCGCTTCCAATTCCGGAAAAATCGGCGACCATGACCCGCAAATTCTTCCGTCGCAGGGGCCCAAGTTGCAGGTCCGGCAGCGTAACGCTTTCCGAGGCGAGGGTTTTGTTGAAGAGCGCCAGACCGCGCGGTGTGCTCTGCAATCGTAGCTTTGCCGAAACACTCCTGTCGATCATGCTCGGACTGGTACCAGTGTCGAACAGCAAATGTTGATGCTCGAGGCCGCCCACCCGTCCCTCGACGACAATCACATAGCCCTGGTAAAGCTGGAAGGGGATTTCGGGCACCTGGATCGGCGGACGCGGGGTCCGGACATTGAGGTCGCTACCGAAACAGAGCAGGCACAAAGTGCAGTTCAGAAAGGCGAGCGTCGACCGAGCAATCGAATTAGCAGCCCAAGAAAAACTGACGAGGCGACCAGGACCGGGCTGCGACTGTAAGGATGGGTCTCCAACACGATTCCGTCGCGATTCGAATCTTTCCACGCTGATTGCGCCGAAGCTGCACTCGCGCCGTGCCATGCGAAACAGACGTGGGCGGAAGAGATACTCCTGCTGCGCTGGGACGTGTAAACGACTTGACGGGATAAGAACCGGTAAAAACGAACCGCACATGAAGCTCCGAAGACCGGCGGAGCGTGCCTCTAGTGTGCGAGTCGAAGAACCACAAGAAGCCTCAGCTTTAGATCGCTTTCACTCTTCCGAAGTTCGTAGAAGTACGGCGCCTATCTACCAAAACTTGTAATTGCCGGGAAGTCCTTTCCAGCGGCCCTTCCAAAGTCACCTCTCAATAAAAGTGAGAGCGGCTGCGATTGAATGTAGCTGGTCACACGGATAAGGCTATCCATCCCAACTTGTAAGTCGCGCTCCAGCGTGGCCCCTGGAATGTACGGAATAGTCGTTGCCTGGCAAAAGAGCTGTGAGCAAAGCGGTTCTATCTGTAAGTCAATCAGGTCACTTCCAGCAAGCGCGAACAATCAGTCGAAGTCACAACGGAGGACACGTGAAGAATCTTAAGACCCTGCCTTTTAGCGCGACAGTCCGATGGGAAACATATCGAGCGATCCTGAGCACGATTGCCTTAGTTCTGATGTGGAGCAGCCTCGCACTCGCCCAGCGCACGACCGGAACTTTGCGGGGACAGGTTCTCGACCCGGCGAACGCCACGGTTGGCGGTTGCGCTGTCACCGTAACCAATGAGGCTACAGGAGTTTCACAGACGGACGCCACGAACTCCGCGGGAACCTATGACTTTCCCAGCATTCTACCCGGAACCTATACGGTGGCCGTGGACGCCCAGGGGTTCAAGAAGTACGTAAAGAAGGGAGTTCCGGTATTGGCGAACCAGGATAACGTGGCCGACGCACGCCTCGATGTTGGAGCTGCTTCGGAGACAGTGGAAGTTATAGCGGGAACTGCGGAGGTCCAAACTACTTCTGCTACGCTCACACAGACTTTCACATCGCAGGATATTCTGAATCTTCCGAGCTCGGCGGGCGTGCTCAACGGCAGCCCGCTGAACCTTGCGATCCTTTCTCCAAATGTGGTGGCAACCCCCGGCGGAGCGCAGGGCGTGGGCGGTTCAGTCGGGGGTACGCGCCCCCGAGATAACAGTTTCACGGTGGATGGCGTCGATGACAACAACTTAGGCGTTACAGGAAATAACTCTACGGTTATTCCGGACGCTGTGGGCGAGTTCGCCCTGCAAACGAACCAGTTTAGTGCGGAGTATGGACACTCCGCGGGCGGGCAGTTCAGTCTGATTACTAAAACCGGCACCAACCACCTGCACGGTTCCGGCGAGTGGTACTTGCAGAACCGGAACTTTAATTCTTTGGATAATCTGACCAAGCAGGCGATCTCGCAGGGCACGATCCCAGGAATGCCAGCGTATGACGACAATCGTTTTGGCGGCACGATCGGCGGACCGATTATCAAGGATAAGTTCTTTTTCTTTGGCGCCTATGAGTACACTACAGTTCATGGAGCCGGCCCTCCGGTTTCGTTTGCTACTGCGCCGACGGCCGGCGGCCTCGCTGCCCTGGAAGGACTGGCCACCGATTCGGCGGTCAAGGCGGCCCTGACAGCATTCCCAGTCGCACCCTCGAACAACGCCGGGACTATTTCGGTCAACGGCAACGCGATTCCTGTCGGTAGCCTGGTGGCAATCGGCCCTAATTTTCAAAGGGAGCACGACGCGCAATTCAACACCGACTATACGTGGGGACGACACCAGTTGGGCACCCGATTCACATTCAACCAGGAACGCTTCATCCTGCCTGCCGCAGTCCCGTTGCCTCAGTGGAACCAGAATGAACCGGTCAACAATCGCAAGGTTGCGTTCACCGACGCTTGGACAGCCAGAAATAATGTAGTTAACGACTTTCGCTTGCAGTACTCCTACTACTTCACCGGCCTGCTGGATCCCTGTACTCCCGGGACCACATGCCAACCGGATGTGAGCCTAGGCGACCTATACTCCAGCGCCTCAACTAGCGTGGGGGACAATCAGCACCAAAAGCAGAACAGCTATCAGGTAAAAGACACACTTTCGTGGGTACTGGGAAAGCACACCCTAAAGTTCGGGGGAGAGTATAACCACTTTATTTATCCCCAGTTCTTTCTACCTAGAAGTGTAGGTGACTACGCTTACTCGGCGACGCAGAACTTTATCAATGACCAGGTTCCCGACACGCGGGCGCTGCGCGACGCCGGGTCCGGATACTTCTTGGGAACCACTAGCTTAATGGCGGGATTTCTCCAAGACGATTTCAAGGTGTCACATCGTCTGACGCTAAACCTCGGCCTGCGTTACGAATATTGGACCAACCCGGTAGGCGACAAACAGTGGAGTTCAAACGCCATCTCCGACGTACCAGGTGTGATCGCGTTTAAGAATCCGGGAACAGACAAGAACAACATCGCTCCTCGCGTGGGATTTGCCTACGATCCGACCGGCAGCGGAAAAACGTCGATCCGCGGAGGTTTTGGGATTGCGTACGACGTGAAATTCCAAAATTTTGACTCCATTTCACTGCCTCCTCAGTTGCAGGCCGAAATCAGTAGTGGATCGGCGTGTACTCTCGTACCAAAACCTTCGTGGTGCGCGACGCAGTCGGGGTTCCTGGCGGGGGGCGGGCTACCGCAGACCTACATTCCTCCGGCCGGGCAGGCAGGGGCGCGAGCTTTGACCAGCGCGTACATTCCCGACGCAAAGCTGCCCAAGATCATGACCTGGAGCTTCGGCGTGCAGCACGAAATGTATCGCAATGCGGTCATAGAAGTACGTTACCTGGGTACCCGCGGGTTGGAGTTGCCGGTGCAGTTCCGCAGGAACTTCGAAAGCTACTTCGATGCGGGCGGCACTCCTTTGCCAACGTATCTGACCGCTTCGTCCATACCCGGCACTTACACTGGCACCACTCCCACGGATACTGATTTCTACACCTTCCAATACAACTATTTCATTAATGGCTTCGGGCCTCTGGGCGCCGGCAATACAATACCCGGGTTTACCAGTAATTCGCCTGATACCTACCAGCAATATGGGTTCTTCAGCAACGTTACATCCTATGTACCGTTGGGAAGCAGTATCTATCACGCCGCTTCCGTAAACTTCACACAGCGCGCCGGGCATGGATTTATGGTCAACGCAAACTACACCTATTCCCATACCATTGATGACGCGACGAATGAATTCTTTACCAGCACCCTGAACCCACGCCGTGCAGAAGACACTAATCATTTGGGCGCCGATCGCTCCAACTCGGATCTGGATGTTCCTCATAAACTTGCCGTCGCCCTTTCCTACCAGTTGCCAAAAGCGCGATCGGACAATGGCTTCGCCAAAGCGTTGTTGAACGGC
>Ga0210400_10005015_pt1 | contig 11302 bp, 9 predicted proteins | sample IncBWH26MmetaG_FD_155456 | JGI IMG/M metagenome (GOLD analysis project Ga0210400, IMG submission 155456) | Forest soil microbial communities from Barre Woods Harvard Forest LTER site, Petersham, Massachusetts, United States - Inc-BW-H-26-M | ecosystem: Environmental > Terrestrial > Soil >...
CCGGAACCTGTGCGATGCCATCGGCCTCGTTCCAGGCGGTGTCGGCGGGCAAGATCAATGTCGCGATCTGCGGCGGCGCGCTCTTGGCCGCGGCGATCGCGGCGGCGCCGTCCCTGGCGACGGATTTCGCATCCGGCGAGGTCCGCACCCAGGCCGACATCGGCCGCGCCAGGCCTTCGATGTCGGAGGTCAGCGGCGCATTATATCCGATGTGGTAGACGGCATGCTGGCCGACGATGTTGACGATGCCGGAATTGGCCTTCTTGGCGTTGTGCAGATTGGCCAGGCCGTTGGCGAGACCGGGTCCCAGATGCAGCAGCGTCGAGGCCGGGGTGCCCTTCATGCGGAAATAGCCGTCCGCCGCCCCCGTCACCACGCCCTCGAACAGGCCGAGCACGCAACGCATGCCCTCGACCCGGTCCAGCGCGGCGACGAAATGCATCTCGGAGGTGCCGGGATTGGCGAAACAGACGTCAACCCCGCCCGCGACCAGGGTTCGCACCAGACTTTCCGCACCGTTCATCATTCCACTCCCGTTCGCGCGTTTCCGTGTCAGAACTCTTGGCAGATCAATCATTCCTGGCGCGTTTCGTCAAAGGGGGTGCCGGCATTGCAGCCATTTGGCTTAATCGGCGGTGTGGCGGGTCATTCCAATGCCCGTCATTCCGGGGTACGCGTAAGCGTGAACCCGGAATCTCGAGATTCCGGGTTCGATGCTTCGCATCGCTCCGGAATGACGGTTTCTGTCTCTAGCAGCGGTATTATTTCGGTAACCGCCGCGTTTTAGAGTCGCCATGCTCACAGGCTCGTTGCTTGCGCAACCGGGCCGATTATAAACTGTCTGATGGCCAAAGCGTTTTTAGCGGGGGACGAAATGATCCGGGTCTTTGCTTTGCTTCTGGTGGCGGCGATATGGCTGGCCGGCGTTGGTCCTTCTAACGCCCAGGACGCCGACTTCCGCGATTTCTTCAGGGCCGGCCCGAACTTCGGATACAGCGGCTCAGGCCCGATTCCCCGCTCCATCGTCGGCATTGACGGCCGATATGCCCCCGGCACTATTATCATCAATACCGCCGAGCGGCGGCTTTATCTTGTGCTGGGTAATGGCGAAGCCCTGCGCTACGGCATCGGCGTCGGCCGCGACGGCTTTCGCTGGTCCGGCGTCCATCGCGTCACCGCGAAAAAGGAATGGCCGAGCTGGACACCTCCGGCGCAGATGCGGGCGCGGCGGCCCGAGCTGCCGCGCTACTTGCCCGGCGGCATCGAAAACCCGCTCGGCGCGCGCGCCATGTATCTGGGCTCGACACTCTATCGCATCCACGGTTCGAACGAGCCGGAGACCATCGGCCAGGCGGTGTCGTCCGGCTGCTTCCGCATGACCAATGAAGACGTGACCGACCTCTATAATCGCGTCTCCGTCGGCGCCACCGTGATCGTGAAGAACTAGGGCTCACACGACGTCAGACATCGTAACCCGTCGTCCCTGCGAACGCAGGAATCTATACGCCGCGGCGGTTGCTTTAAGAGACGCTGCTTGACCGCTTTCGCGCAATAACTAAAGCCTGTGGTTATGGGTCCCTACTTTCGTAGGGACGACGAGTTCGTATTGTTGCGATGAGCCAATCCCTACATTTGCGGATAGCTGCCTTCGCCCTCGCCGCGATCGCGTTCGGCAGCGTGGCCGCACCGGCGCTCTGCGCCGAAAATCCCGCCATCGCCGCGCGCCAGCGTGCCGAGAAGAAGACTTTCACCGACAGCGAAATCATCGACGGCTTTTTCAAGACCGCGTTCGGCGCCGAATTTCACATGGCCGGCCGGGTCGATCGCATCCGCAAATATGACGGGCCGGTGCGGGTATTCGCGGCCGGCGTCAATCGCCCCGATCGAAAGGCGCAACTGGCAAAAGTCGTCGCCGACATCGGCAGGCGGGTTGCGCATCTCGACATCGCGATGGCCGCCACCATCGATGACGCCACGATCGTGGTCACGCTGGTGCGCGACCGCGATCTCATTGCTACCGTCCAGCGTTTCTACGGTAAGCAGCGCGCCCGCGAGATCAGAAGCTCGCTCGATCCGCAATGCCTGTCCGGCTTTCGCAAGAACGAGCGATCCGAAATCGAGCACTCCGATGTCATCCTCACGGTTGACAGAGGCGATTTCGTCTTCCTCGACTGCGCCTATGAAGAACTGCTGCAATCGCTGGGGCCGATCAACGATACCGATTCGGTGCCCTGGACCATGTTCAACGACAACGTGTCGATGGGATTTTTCGACATCTACGACCAGTATCTGGTGAACATCCTGTACGACCCGCGCATCAAGGCCGGCATGAGCGTCGAGGAAGTCAAGGCGGTGCTATCAGACGTGCTCGCCGACGTCCGCGCCTGGGTGCGGAAGGTCAATGATCTCCAGGAGTAGCCGATCCCTTGCTTGGGGTGCAGATCGCCTTGAGCGCGGTCCATTCTTCCGCCGTCAGCAATGGCGGGCCGGTCAGCGGCCGATCTTCGTCGCTCATCCGCATCAACCGGTCTTCCGTCAACGGGTGGTTCGACAGGACGGACAAGGTGTTGTCCACTTGCTTGCCGGTCACCCGAAACAGCAATTCACCCATCGGCTTTGGCGACCGGCCAAGCCGGTGCATCACATCGATCGAAAACGTATCGGCATTCTGTTCGGCCTCGCGGGAATAGGATGCCGTAACGAGCGAGCGTGATGCGAAGATCAGTGCACCGGAGCCAGTGACGTCGCCGAACAGCAATCCGATCAGGAATGACGTGCCGCCATTGTAAATCAGATTGCGCGTATTATCGCGATGCTGGAGATGACCAAGCTCGTGCGCCAGCACGCCCGCGATCTCGTCGGCATTGTCCGCCTTCGCCAGCAACCCGCTGAACAAATACACCTTGCCGCCGGGCAGCGCGAAAGCATTGGGAATGGGAGTCGACAGCACGGCAGTCTGGATCGACATGTCCATTCCCGCGGCCTCGCGGATGGCATCCACGAGCTTGTTAAAGGCAGCCCGCCCCGGTGCATTGCTGCATATCTTGTTGCCGAACAGAATCTTGACCTGCCCTTCTGCGACATCGCCAAGACGACGCTCCAGCGCGGGCGGTATCAGCGGCGTGAGACGGTCCGCAGCCAACGGGACCCCGAACAAAACCACGGCTACGATCGATGCCGCCGCGGCCAGCGACCACCCGACAATGGCGGCAACGCCCCGACGACCCGGAAGGTTTTCATCGAGCTGGGTGCAGCGCGCGGCCAGTTCCGCGGCCACCGCGGCGTCATGAATCTCCAGCCGCGCCAATGCCGGCGCCGTCAGGCAGCTTAGACGCAGCATGCCAGACGGACCGTCGGCGCGGCGAATATCGGCGTATGGCCAAGCGGCAAGCGTATGTTCGTCCGCGTTGATCGCAAGCGCGTCGTTGAACGCCAGTGTGACCAGGTGCCGGCGGCTCGACGTTCCGTCGAAATAAATCGCAGTACCAGCCGATCCCGACGGCGCGGACATATTATCCAGTCCGCTATCCATGGGAACGATGCTCATGCGCTAAAATCCGGCGACATCCAGTCCGTCCGCGAAGCCTTCGCCGAGCGCATTGGCCAGTTCGCCCTTGGCGGCAACATTCGCCGCCGCCTCAACACGATAGACGGTCGTCGACGCAATCACCCTCGCCCAGACATCGCGCAAGAGATAGACCCGCATCACGACGTTCAAGGCAAGTATAAAGGCCAGATACCCGACCAGGGCGACCACCAGCATCGGAATGCTGCCCTGCAAATTGCCCGGTGCGAAGAATTTTGCGATCGGCGTGTGGTTGAAAGCCGCGATCAAGGCCGCGCAGCCGAACAGACAGGCCGAAAAAAGCACCGACAGCAACAGGAACCAGCCGATCACCTTCCAATACAGGCCGACCAACGCGCCGGGCACCAAGGATGATTCAAATCGGACCCCGCCAAACTTTATGCCCGAAATCCACCAGCGCCATTCCGTAGCTTTGAACAGGCCATAGACGAAGGGCGCCGCCAGGCACGTCAAGAATGTTGCGAAACCGCCGATTTGAGTGGCCGTTTTAGCCAGAGGCAACAGACCAGGGATAAATCGGAGCAGGGGCAATGCAATCAGCAGCACGAGTGGCACCATCGCCACCAGCCACAGCCACCAGCCGCGCTTGAAGAACTCCCAGCCGGTTCCTTCAAAACTTCCTTGAAGATCGCCGTAATAAGAGTGCCGCATCTTGTAGCGCTCAAGCGCCGCCTCTCGCCACGGCAGGATCAGGCCGAGGGTCAGTATCATCAGCAGACCCCACAGCGCCGCACGCCCGGCATAGGCCAAACCAGAACCGCTCATCCAGAATCGCACGCCGCACCACACCGTGCGGGTCAACCGATAGCGCCGCGCGCGGTAGATCGCGAACTGCCCGAACAAATAGAAGAACAGGAACAGCGGGAAACTTGCGAACGCCTTGGCGCGCTCGACTTCAAGGCCGACAAGAAAATAGGCCAGATAGATCGGCATGATGATCGCGATCGCGAACAAAAACCCGATCAGGAGCTCCTTGCCGCGACCGGTGTATTCCGCCGCATTGCCTTCGATCAGGGTGTTCGACCACAGATGGCGACGAATGTCGGTGGCGAGCCAGAACCGATAAAATCCGAAGGTAACGAGCTCAAGCGCCGCACCGCGGGTCACAAGCCGGCGGAATTCGCCGCGGTCGCCTGAAAACGACACCTCACCCGGCACCGGCGGCGGATGCAGCGGCACCGAACTCATCTGATTCATGATTCAATTCCCAAACGCATGAAATCGGAATGCAACCATAGATTATGGCTGGTCCAAATGCGATCAGTTCAAACAGATATAATGAATATTACGTGGATTTCTCGAACAGCTCGCGGCCGATCAGCATGCGCCGGATTTCGCTGGTGCCGGCACCGATTTCATACAGCTTGGCGTCGCGCAGCAGGCGTCCGGTCGGATAGTCGTTGATATAGCCGTTGCCGCCGAGCAGCTGGATCGCATCGAGCGCGCATTGCGTCGCCTTCTCGGAGGCATAGAGAATGGCGCCGGCCGCATCCTCGCGCGTGGTCTCGCCGCGGTCGCAGGCTTTCGCCACCGCGTAGACATAGGCGCGCGACGCGTTCATCGTGGTGTACATGTCGGCGATCTTGCCCTGCACCAATTGGAAGCTGCCGATCGGCTGGCCGAACTGCTTGCGCTCGTGCACATAGGGCATCACCACGTCGAGGCAGGCCTGCATGATCCCGAGCGGACCCGCCGCCAGCACCGAGCGTTCATAGTCAAGACCGGACATCAGCACGTTGACGCCGCGGCCGACCTCGCCCAGCACGTTTTCCTCCGGCACCTCGCAATCCTCGAACACCAGTTCCGCGGTATCGGAGCCGCGCATGCCGAGTTTGTCGAGCTTTTGCGCCGTGGAAAATCCCTTCATGCCCTTTTCGATGATGAAGGCGGTGATGCCGCGGGGACCTGCGGCGGGATCGGTCTTGGCGTACACCACCAGCGTTTCCGCCACCGGGCCGTTGGTGATCCACATCTTGGCGCCGTTGATGACGTAGCGGTCGCCCTTTTTCCCGGCGCGGGTCGACATCGACACCACGTCGGAGCCGGCGCCGGGCTCGGACATCGCCAGCGCGCCGACATGCTCGCCGGAAATCAGCTTGGGCAGATATTTGCGCTTCTGCGCATCGTTGCCGTTGCGCCGCAGTTGATTGACGCACAGGTTGGAATGCGCGCCGTAGGACAGGCCGACCGCAGCGGAGGCGCGCGAGATTTCTTCCATCGCAATGCAATGCTCGAGATAGCCGAGCCCCGAGCCGCCATATTCCTCCTCGACGGTAATCCCGTGCAGGCCGAGCGCGCCGATCTTCGGCCACAGATCGCGCGGAAACTGGTTGCTCCTGTCGATTTCGGCGGCACGCGGCGCTATCTCGTGGGTCGAGAAATCATGCACGGTCTCGCGTATCGCATCCGCGGTTTCGCCGAGATCGAAGTTGAACATCCGATGCGCGTTGGGAATCATGGTCGGGCGGCCTCCGGTAACATCATGCGCTGGTTGCGCGCACAGCCTTATTCGTTGCCGATAGCTTGTCACGGGCCGCAACGGCTGAGAAGGGGGCATCCGCGGGACAACCTCACGGCGGGGGGCTAACCGGCCAGAATGGCAAAACTCTCCCTTGCTCTGACGCGCACAACGGGATGTAATTCGACACAACAACCATCCTCCGGAAACAACCGTAGAGGGGACCATCAGGGAGGCTACCGATGCTCGGGACTATCGATCTCGTTGAGAATCTTGAGAAAGACGCGCGCGAGCGCGCTGTTGATCTCCAGAAAGACGCGCGCGAGCGCGCCCTTGACCTCCAGAAAGACGCGCGCGAGCGCGCTCTTGCGATTCCGCTTGAGCAATTCGATCCTGGCGATCCCGAGCTGTTTCGCTCGGATACGTTCTGGCCGTATTTCGACCGGCTGCGCCGCGAAGATCCCGTGCATTACTGCAAGGACAGCATGTTCGGGCCGTATTGGTCGATCACCAAGTACAACGACATCATGGAGATCGAGACCAACCACGCGGTGTTCTCCTCGGCAGCGACGCTCGGCGGCATCACCATCCGCGACATTCCCTCCGACCTGCGCCGCGAAAGCTTCATCGCCATGGATCAGCCGCGCCATAGTGCGCAGCGCAAGACCGTGGCGCCGATGTTCACGCCGACGCATCTCGACCAGCTCGCGATCAATATCCGCGAGCGGTCGGCGGAATGCCTCGACAATCTGCCGAGGAACGACGTGTTCGACTGGGTCGATCAGGTTTCGATCGAACTGACCACGCAGATGCTTGCCGTGCTGTTCGACTTCCCGTGGGAGGATCGCCGCAAGCTGACACGCTGGTCGGACATCGCCACCACGCTTCCGGGTCCGGACGGCCTGGTCGCGACCGAAGAAGCGCGGCAGGCCGAACTAATGGAGTGCGCGACCTATTTCGCAACACTGTGGAAGGAGCGCATCGCGCAGCCGCCGAAGAGCGACCTGCTGTCGATGATGGCGCACAGTGACGCCACGCGCGACATGGACCCGAAGAATTTTCTCGGCAACCTGATCCTGCTAATCGTCGGCGGCAACGACACCACCCGCAACACGCTGTCGGGCAGTCTCTATGCGCTGAACAAGAATCCGGATCAGTACCAGAAGCTGCGCGACAATCCGGCGCTGATCGACAGTTTCGTGCCGGAGGTGATCCGCTGGCAGACGCCGCTGGCGCATATGCGCCGCACCGCGCTGGAGGATATTGAGTTCCGCGGCAAGCAGATCAAAAAGGGCGACAAGGTGGTGATGTGGTACGTTTCGGGCAACCGCGACGAAGAGGTGATCGATAATCCTTACGAATTCATCATTGACCGGGCGCGGCCGCGTACCCACCTGTCCTTCGGCTTCGGTATTCATCGGTGTGTCGGGATCAGGCTGGCCGAGCTGCAACTGAAGATCATCTGGGAAGAAATCGTGAAGCGCTTCGACAATATCGAAGTGGTGGGCGAGCCGCGGCGGGTATATTCGAGTTTTGTCAAAGGCTACGAGACGTTGCCGGTGCGTATCGCCGGCTAACAGGTATTTGGGATAGATCGACAATGAACGTCCAGACGTCACTCAGAGCAGACAAACAAGAGCTGCAGCGTGCCGCACGTGAAGCCGCCTATGCCATGCCGCTGAAGGATTTCCATCCTGGCGCGCCGCAACTGTTCCGCAGCGATACGCTGTGGCCGTATTTCGAGCGGCTGCGCAAGGAAGAGCCGGTGCACTACTGCACCAGCGCGCCGATCGAACCCTATTGGTCGGTCACCAAGTACAACGACATCATGCATGTCGATACCAATCACGGCATCTTTTCCTCGGACGTCAGCCTTGGCGGCATCTCGATCCGGGACGTGCCTCCCGGCTACGACTGGCCGAGCTTCATCGCGATGGATCAGCCGCGGCATTCGTCGCAGCGCAAGACCGTGTCGCCGATGTTCACGCCGACGCATCTGGACGAACTCGCCGTCCTGATCCGCGAACGCGCCGGCAAGGTGCTCGACGCCTTGCCGCGCAACGAGACATTCGACTTCGTCGATCGGGTGTCGATCGAACTGACCACGCAGATGCTGGCGACGCTGTTCGACTTTCCCTGGGAAGAGCGCCGCAAGCTGACGCGCTGGTCCGACGTTTCGACCGCCTTGCCGAAAAGCATGATCGTCGAATCGGAGGAACAGCGCCGCGCCGAGATGGACGAATGCGCGGCCTATTTCGCCAAACTGTGGAACGAACGCGTCAATGCCGAACCGAGAAACGACCTGATCTCGATGATGGCACATAACGACGCCACCCGGCACATGGACCCCGACAATCTGATGGGCAACATCATCCTGTTGATCGTCGGCGGCAACGACACCACCCGCAACACCATGAGCGGCTCGGTGCTGGCGTTGAACGAAAACCCCGATCAGTACCAGAAGCTGCGCGACAATCCGGCGCTGATCGAGACCATGGTGCCGGAAGTCATTCGCTGGCAGACGCCGCTGGCGCATATGCGGCGCACCGCGCTGGTCGATACCGAACTTGGCGGCAAGACCATCCGGAAGGGCGACCGCGTCGTGATGTGGTACGTCTCGGGTAACCGCGACGAAGAGGTGATCGAGAATCCCAACGACTTCATCATCGACCGCGCCCGGCCCCGTACCCACCTGTCGTTCGGCTTCGGCATCCACCGCTGCGTCGGCATGCGGCTTGCCGAACTGCAACTGAAAATCGTGTGGCAGGAGATGCTCAAGCGCTTCGATCGGATCGAGGTGGTGGGTGAGCCGAAGCGGGTGTATTCCAGCTTCGTGCGCGGCATCGAGTCCCTGCCGGTGCGCATTCCGGCGTGAGCAGGCCTTTCTCTTGAGTAACGCCCTCAACCCGCCGAGCCTCGCCGAAGCCGTCAATGCCAAGGGCTTCGGAAGCGCCGCCGGTTTCCGTATCCTTGCGGTCGCGCCCGGGAGCGCCGAGGTCTCGTTGCCGCGCCGGGACGATCTTTTGCAGTTTTTCGGCCATTTCCACGGCGGAGTCATCACCGCGCTGGCCGACCAGGCCGCCGGGATCGCGGTCACCTCCGGCCTGGCGGCCGGGCGAATCGGGGTCACGGTCGAGATCAAGGTGAATTTCCTCAGTCCCGCGGACGGCAGCGAAATCATCGCCCGCGCCAGGACCCTGAAAATGTCCGGTTCGATCGGGGTTGCCTCGGTTGAAGTCTTCAGCAAGAAAGACGGCACCGAAACCCTCTGCGCATTCTGCACCGCCACCATGCGCGCCCTCGATCTGCCAGCCGAGTTCCGATGACCACCACAGAACAAGACGAACATGCCGACATCCGCGACGCGGTCGGCAAACTCTGCGCCCAGTTTCCCGGCGAATACTGGCGCAAGCTCGATCGCGAAATGGCGTATCCCAAGGCCTTCGTTGATGCGCTGACCGAAGCCGGCTATCTCTCGGTCTTGATCCCCGAGGAATATGGCGGCGCCGGGCTGAAACTGTCCGCCGCGGCCGCGATCCTCGAAGAGATCCAGCGCGCCGGCTGCAATGGCGGCGGCTGCCATGCCCAGATGTACACCATGGGCACGCTGCTGCGGCACGGCAGCGACGAGCAAAAGGCCAAGTGGCTGCCGAAAGTCGCCAGCGGCGAATTGCGGCTGCAGGCCTTTGGCGTCACCGAACCGACCAGCGGCACCGACACCTCGTCGCTAAAGACGTTCGCGAAACGCGATGGCAATGACAGCTATATCGTCAACGGCCAGAAGATCTGGACCAGCCGCGCCGAATATTCCGACCTGATGATCCTGCTCGCGCGTACCACGCCCAAGGAGCAATCCAAGAAGCGCACCGACGGCCTGTCGGTGTTCATCGTCGACATGAAGGCGGCCAAGGGGAATGGGCTCTCGATCAGCCCGATCCGCACCATGATGAATCACTCCACCACGGAAGTGTTCTTCACGGATCTGCGGGTCCCGGCCGAAAACCTGATCGGCGAGGAAGGCAAGGGCTTTCGCTACATCCTGTCCGGCATGAATGCCGAGCGCATTTTGATCGCGGCGGAATGCGTCGGCGACGCCAAATGGTTCATCGCCAAGGCCTCGAACTATGCCAAAGAGCGCTCCGTGTTCGGCCGGCCGATCGGCCAGAATCAAGGCATCCAGTTTCCGATCGCCAAGGCCTCTGCATCGATGCGCGCCGCCGAACTGATGGTGCGGGAAGCCACGCGCAAATATGAGGCCGGTCAGGATTGCGGCGCCGAAGCCAATATGGCCAAGATGCTCGCGGCCGATGCGTCCTGGGAAGCCGCCAATGCCTGCGTGCAGACCCATGGCGGGTTCGGTTTCGCGGAAGAATACGACATCGAACGCAAGTTCCGCGAGACCCGGCTCTACCAGGTCGCGCCGATCTCGACCAATCTCATTTTGTCGTTCCTTGCCGAGCATGTGCTGGGCATGCCCCGCTCCTACTGAGAACCGAACATGCTGCCACTTGAGGGACTGATCGTCATTGCCGTCGAACAGGCGGTCGCAGCACCATTCTGCAGCTCGCGGCTGGCCGATGCCGGCGCCCATGTCATCAAGGTGGAGCGGCCCGAAGGCGATTTCGCGCGGGGCTATGACGCCGCGGCAAAGGGGCAAAGCAGCTATTTCGTCTGGCTCAATCGCGGCAAGGATTCCGAGGTCATCGACCTCGCCAGCAAAGAGGGCCGCGCCCGCCTGGAAGCGCTGATCGCCGGCGCCGACGTACTGATCCAAAACCTCAAGCCGGGCGCGATGGACAGGCTGGGTTTTTCGCTGGAGCGCCTGAAGAAGGATTATCCGGCGCTGATCAATTGCACCATCTCCGGCTATGGCGACGACGGCCCCTACGCCGATCGCAAGGCCTACGATCTCCTGATCCAGGCCGAAAGCGGGCTTGCCTCGATCACCGGCGGGCCGGAGGGCCCGTCGCGGGTGGGATTGTCGATCGTCGATATTGCCACCGGCGCCACCGCCCATGCCGCCATCCTCGAAGCGCTGATCGCGCGGTCGCGCAGCGGCAAGGGCGCGGACATCAGGATTTCGATGTTCGACGTGATGGCCGACTGGCTGACGGTGCCGTTGCTCAATTCGGAATCCGGCCATCCGCCGCAACGGATCGGCCTCGCCCATCCCTCGATCGCGCCCTATGGCGTGTTTCGTTCGAAGGACGGCAGGGACATCCTGATTTCGATCCAGAACGAGCGCGAATGGAAGAAAT
>Ga0210400_10005016_pt1 | contig 11301 bp, 6 predicted proteins | sample IncBWH26MmetaG_FD_155456 | JGI IMG/M metagenome (GOLD analysis project Ga0210400, IMG submission 155456) | Forest soil microbial communities from Barre Woods Harvard Forest LTER site, Petersham, Massachusetts, United States - Inc-BW-H-26-M | ecosystem: Environmental > Terrestrial > Soil >...
ATACGCTCGGTTCTTGTCCACATTGATTACCCGGGGCTGCGGATTGGCTGGGTCGAGCAACGTCTTACGAAAGAATCGCTTGGCTGCCGCTGCATCGCGTTTGGCCGTGAGCAGGAAATCGATGGTCTGCCCTGTGGAATCTACGGCTCGGTACAGATATCGGTCCTGTCCTTTGATCCGGATGTAGGTTTCATCGACGCGGTAGCTTTTATTGGTGTGTTTCAAATGAGCGCGGCAACGCTTGTCCAATTCCGGCCCGTAGATTTGGACCCAGCGCCAGATGCAACTGGAGTGGATGAGCAGACCACGTTCGAGCGCCATTTCGGCCATGTGCGCAAATGAGATCGGAAACCTCAAGTACCACCGCACACACCAGAGAATGACATCGCCAGGGTAGTGACGCCATTTGAAGGGATTCGTCGCGGTGATGGACACGTCTCACCCTATCAGATCCTGATCCGCTTTTCGCAACGATACCCTCGTTGCGGGCCTGGTGGATATCGGTGTGACAGATCCCGCAAAAGTGGATGTCGATCAGGATTTCGTGAGGACCCGGATCGCGATGTTCGAAGGACCACGGTGTCGGGTCGCCCGTCGCATTGTGCACTGCATAGGCATTTGTCGGTATCATCGTTTCCTCGCTTGGAATAACCGGACGAAACGGACCGGAGAAGTGGCGCTACTTGGTCTTGACCGGTGAGAGCAATTCAGGCAGTCCCACTCGGTGCAGCATCTCAGCGCGGACCCGGTCCATGACTGTGAAGGTTACGTCGGCTCCGTCCTGTGTCGGATCGACATGTACGCGAAATGGACGCTTGCCGAAGGGCGCGTCCACGATAGCAACGATCGCTTCGGCGACCTTGCCCGCGTCCGCATCGGGCGGAACAATCGCGGCAAAGGCTTCCTGAATTTTCTTGCCATAGCCCTTGTACGGGCCGGCGTCGTATTCAGCGGCACGGGCTTTGTCCGCGGGAGTGCCGGAATGCGTGAAATGGTTCGTGCCTCCGGTAAACGCACCCGGTACAACAATCGAGGTCTCGATACCCCACAAAGTCAGTTCACGCGCATATTGAACCGCCATCGCATCCATACCGGCTTTCGAGGCAAAGTAAGGCGCAAGATAAGGAGGCGTGCCACCCGCCGAACTGCTGCTCGATACCCAGATGACCAAGCCTTCCCTGCGCTCGCGCAGATGCGGCAGAACCGCACGATTCACCCACTGGGTGCTCAGCACGTTGATGTCGTAAAGCTCAGCAAGTTGGTCCGGCGTGAAGGCTTCGGCCGGGCCGAACACCATGTGGCCGGCATTGTGAATAAGGATATCAATGCACCCGGCATCGGCAAGCACCTTGGCGACCGCGGCGCTCACGGATTCCTCCGACAGGACATCCAGTTCCAGCACACGCAGGTCAACATCCTGCTTTTTCGAAAACTCTTCAATCTTCTTCACCTCAGGCGCATTGCGGCCCTTGGTCTCGCGCATCGACGCGAAAACCGTGTATCCCGCCTTGGCGAGCACCTCTGCGGTGAGGCGGCCAAAACCGCTGGAAGCCCCCGTAATCAAAATTGTCTTTTTCATAGTTTCTCCCTTCAATCGATGCCTCCCTTGTTAAAGAAAGGCTCCGCCTAAGCCGAGCCTGAACTCAGATCATTCCGCCATTGGCGCGAAGCACCTGGCCGTTGATCCATGCGCCGTCCGGCCCGGCGAGGAAAGACACCGCCGCCGCGATATCTGAGGCGTGCCGAGCCTCTCCAGCGGATTCATCTTCGCCATGTGATCGATGAGTTCCTGCGTTTTTCCGTGCAGGAACAAATCGGTGGCCGTGGGTCCGGGCGCAATCGCATTGACGGTAATCGAGCGGCCGCGGAGTTCCTTCGAGAGAATCCCGGTGAGCGCCTCGACGGCCGCTTTCGTCGCAGCTTACACGCCATAGCTCTCCAGCCTCAGCGCCACGACGCTGCTGGAGAAGTTGATGATGCGTCCGCCGTCGCGCAACCGCTTGGCCGCCTCGCGCAGTCCGTTGAATGTGCCTTTGAGATTGACGGAGACGTGGCGGTCAAACAACTCGTCCGTTGTCGTGGCGAGGCTCGACAGGGCCATGATACCCGCATTGTTGACGAGCACGTCCACTCCGCCTAGCTGCTTTTCCGCCGCATCGAACAGGTGCGACACGTCCGCCACCTTGCTCACGTCCGCTTGAACGCTTACCGCCTGCCCTCCGGCGGACTTGATTCTCTTGACGAGCGCGGAAGCTTCTGCCTCGCTGCCGACATAATTCACCACAACGGTAAAGCCGTCCTTTGCAAGGCGCTCGGCGATAGCCGCGCCGATACCGCGGGAGGCCCCCGTCACAATCGCTGTTTTTGACATTGTTGTTCTCCTTCCTCCTCTTGCTGCTCATACTGTGCCCCACTAGAGAGCACGGGACCGCCGCTTTACGCTATGCATTGTCAGAATGCTGCATATGCGCGTGGCGCATCGCTGACGCCGAGGGGCCCTTCCCGCGAAAACTCCTGATCGCCGAAGAAATCCTTCGCCACGACCAGGGACAAGCTTTCACTGACACAACCGCGCCCAAGTCCCTACCCGTAGTGTCCGAAAACCAGATCCGCGTGAAACTTCAGGGCTTACCGCTCGCGCCTCAGCCGGGCGTAACAGAACGTTACATCGCCAAAACTCGCCTCTTAACGTTGGCATAACGTCCCTCTGACTCGGCCACACAGGACCGTGTTTTCAGTGCGATCCAGTTTTCGGACATTACGGGATAGGCGTGTTCCGCCACCTATGCTCAATGGGCGTGGCAAGGCAAGAGTCGAGTTTTCGGTCCATACGACATGATTGGATCCTTCCCCACTGATGATGTGCCCCTTTTGGGGCGCACTGCGAAAGTCAGGCTATGGGACGACCCACGTTCCGCGGGTTTGTAAACCGCTGGTTAGCATCCCATCGCTCGCCTCCATCAGGATCGTCGACTGCCCGGCAAACGCGGGTCTGAACGCCAACGCCAGATTCAGCGTCAGCGTGCTCCCCGATCCGGTCACCGACGAACCCGCCGCGTTCAGTTCACACCTGCTGTTCTGCAAACTGCCAGCCGATCCTGGTATGATGGGCCCGCGAACTGGGCCCGCATCACTCCCCAGATACAAGGCGTTGTTCGCTCTGTCGTAATCCACGCGGCATCGCCTTTGCTGATGTTCGTTGGATGTGAACAGCACGGATACGGATACCAAGTCCATATGGCCGTTGCCATCGGAATATGCAAGCTGGAAAACCTGGCGCGCGCCTCTGCCTGAACCGGGAGTCACGGAATCGGCCGTAGGGGCAACGTTACGACTGACCAGTCCTACGATCTGGCTGGGATTACTCAGCGGCAACGGTACGGCCCCGGTTATGGCTACCATAGCGATCACTTGAGCGGGGCCGGTGGCGGGCATCGGGATCGACGCCGTGTTCGCCATCATGTTCTTGATGGTGTAAACCCTTGTAGCGCCGGCCCCGGGCTGTTCAAATTGGACATTGAAGAAGCTATAGGCGTTTGCCGTCTTCGCCGCGGAAATCGTGGCGCCGGACGCATCCACAAGTAGGGCTGTATCGGGGACGACCGCCAAGTTCGTCTTTAAGTACACCGCTACGTTAGCATTCATGCGCTGTCCGGCCGTGCCCCCTGAGATTGTGATACTCAAACCGGCGAGCGGCGACATCGGGTCAGGTTTGCCCGTAGGAGGCACCGAAGACGACAAAGTCGCGGAAACCGGCTCATTCGCCTGCGCCGTCTGAGTTACCGTGAAGGTCTGTCCGGCAATGGTGAGTGTCCCCGTGCGAGAGTCGCCGGTGTTTGCCTGGACTGAGTATACGATTGTTCCGTTACCGCTTCCATTCCCACCAGAGGTGATAGTGATCCAACCGGGAGTACCGCTGACTGCCCAAATGCATGCGGGCGCCGCGGTCACGGTTATGCTGCCGGTTCCACCGGCCACGGGCAGCGATACCGTTGCAGGTGCGATCGAGTAGGAGCAACTGGAAGGAACAGGATGAAGTGTTGATGAAACGGTCCGCACCGTACCATCATTCGCCCCAGTGCACTGAAATGTAAAAGTCTGATCGATCGCGCCAGAGACGGTGATCACGTGCGATCCTACTTCGTCGTTCGAGGTCACGCCTGGCCCGCTCAGAAAACAGGAACCAGGCCGCACATTATATGCAATCCAAGTCAATTCCACGGAATCGGTGCTTTGCACATTAGTCGTTGTCGACGGTTGCATCAAGCTCTGCGAATGAACTGCGGTTGCCTGGACGGTGTAATGTACCGAAGTCACCAATTCAACCATGGAGTGCGGACCTGTCGTACCTACCTGAAATTGCAGACTTGCCGTGTAAGTGTCATCACAGTAGATGGAAAAGTCGTAGATACCCGGTTCCGTCAACGGACCCACCACTGGTGGAGTCTGCGGAAGCCCCCAGTTCTTGCCGCTCCCGATCAAGCTGGTAACCGATCCATCCGTCGCCGGAACCAGCACGCCCGGCGGCGTAGTCGCCTCAATTTTGCAGGCTTTAAACTTAGCCTCTGCCTGCCAACCTAATCGCAGGCTGTGTCCCACCGCCACCACCTCTGGAATGGGATCTGAAGCAGTGCCCGCCGGCGCGGCGCTCGCTGTAAGATTTCGGCTCGTTTGAAGGACCGTTGCCGAAACCATTGCTCCGGTCCCGGCGGGCGCGGGCGCCGAGTTCAGCATGACAGTTTCGGTCTCGCAATTGGGTGGTTTATTGGCCTCGCCCGGCTTGAGCGCGCGGAACGCCCGGTCGGCCTGCATACATGCCATCAATGCATCCAAGTGTGCGGCGTATAGCGTGTTGTACGTGGCTGGGTCGCGTGGCCGCCTGGCTTCAATGGGTTGTGGTGGATGCCGTTCGTAATATGTCGGCATCCAATGCGTAAAGAGGTAATCGCCGGGTATGCTCGCCCTGCCCGGCTCGGTGACTGTGGCCTGCGGAACCGACTTCCGGCCTGTGGACCATTCGAACCAGCGTTCGAAGGTTCCGTTATGGCCTCCACCGCCTCCGGTGGAATTGCCGGGCCACAGAATCCTCGCCGAAAGCCTGTGGCACGAAGTACATTCCGGAAGCCACGGTGTACGAGGGAGACCAGTTCTGCCGACTGTGACGAAATCGTTCGTCGGGGGCCAATTTCCGGGGGCACTTCCAGCATGGAAAGCGATCGTGCCGTACTCGGGCGTTTCGTATTTGCCGAAACCGTCCTTGAACCCCTGATACGCGCTGTATAGCCACTGGCTGTTCATCCACGGTCCGTTGTCATGGCACTTGGCGCACTGTATGTTGCTCGTCTCGGACGGCGGCAGCCAAAATCCCGTAGTGTCCAGGTGCGGCGGGGGAACCCTAGGGCCCCTCTTAACGCCGGGACCGTTCTTTGTCTGAAACCAGCAAGTTTTTCCTGAGTCCTCGTTGTGCAGGATCATCGCGATGTCGTCGTAATCGTCATCCTCGGGGAACCCCCTCGCGTCGAGGCCTGGGTCCTTAGTCTTGTGGCGGCATAGAAGAGCACCCTTAACACTACCTCTGGTACTGCTGACACTGAGAGGAGTAATGAAAGAGCGCCCATAACATTGGCTATTGGCCTGGCCGGAACCCAGCCAGGCGGGAGTGTCGCATGTGTTCAGAAAGTTCGCTGAACGGCGACGGGGATCGCCAAGCGGAATATCATACAGCCCGATGCCCTCGTGAGACGTTGACAGTTCGATGCCGTAAGAGCACATCGTCCCCAGCGTCCCCATGGAGTTTACCAGGTCGGCGGCGGTTACGCCGATCTCGCCGTAGCAGAAAAGGGCGTAATCTTTGACGTTGTCAGTTTGGGCGAAACACCTGAACGGCAAGTACAGAACTGCCCAATAAAGTAATCCGGAATATGCTGTGCGACTCATGTAGACCCTCCCCTGACTACGTTTTGTTCTGAATACCTCGGGCGTCATCCGCCTCGACTCTATATGCGCAATCCGCTCAAATTCGGGATCAGGCGGGCTTGGATTCGGGATGGTAGAATTTCCGCCACAAACCAGGAATGGAGAATGTTGTAAGAAGTGTGCAGCCCGATCGCGTATTCCGCTAGTACTACGGCCGAATTGTAGGGCTACGGCGCGGCTCACGGGAGATCGCACGCACGCCGATGAAGTTGCGAAATGCGCAACTTCTGCTGCTACGGCTGCGGCCTTGCAGGCCTGCCAGCACGATTCCGGGATTTTGTCCACGAATGGACTCTCTCTCCCTGGGCGCGCGAAAGCCCGAAGTCCGTAATCACCACCCGCTCTGCTCCGTTCCCACGGCACCGAGTTCCGGCGAAAGCCCAGTTGCGCGTGTATTCGGCTGCCTTGGAGTGGTCACCGACAGACTACCGCCACACGGCAGTTTTCCTGCTTACCGACCCTGGCGCAATACTGACGGGCGACTCCCACAGAATGGCGGCCCTTCTTGGGAAAACCCCGTGTGTCGTCGATCACCCAGGCAACGGGAGGTGAGCGCTTCAGCAAGTTGCGGAAGACATTCCGGCACAATGGTCGATGTCACGCACATTCGACTGCAGGAAGATCGTAATAACCAGATTTCAGCGAGGATAGAGTTCTTGCGGAGGACAACTTCGGTTCTGGTCCGTGGTGATCAAGGCCGAGTCGGTGGGATGCCGACGAACGGTCAACGCGGATTTGCAAAAGTTGATGGTTACCAACCGCTAACGTATCGCGGCTCACCGGGTGTGCAGCGGGCTGCAGCCTGGTTCGGTACGAATTGCCGCCGCTAAACGGCGCGGCATCGTCCAGTGTCTTTACTGGAGCCACTCCTGATATGTGCGAAAGCTTGCAGGTGCGCGGCGATCTCCGCTTGAGGAGCACCGCCGCCTTCTATTACCTCCGGTATAATGCGGAACGCGGAAAGCGGAAGCGGAATCCATGTGGAAGGGTGCACTAACGTTGATCGCGGGAATGTTGGTTTGTCTGGTTCCACCAGTTCTAGCTGACACCATCAGCCCCCTGCCCGCCACCTGCACTCCGACGACGCTGAACAATTACATCGCGCTGGGCGCGACCGGCTGTAGCCTGGGCCATGTAGCCTTCTTCGGGTTTGTTTTCACGGTTGTCGCATTCGGCGGTGGCATTGCGCCAGCTTCCGCCTCGGATGTAACGGTCACGCCGACCGTAATCGACGAGCACTATAGCTTGAACTTCTTCTCAACACGGTTCGCGGCGACCGGGAGTGAGTTCGTAACATACCTGCTAGCCTACACCGTGGATCCGCATCCAATCATTACATTCTCAGACGAATTGCAGGTGGAGTCCCCGAAATTTCCTGGGCTGGTTTCCGTCACCACGGATCTTTGTTTGAATGCGCCGTTCACCCCTTCCTGCCTTGGAAGCCCGGCGGCCGTAATGGTTTTCGACAATGGCATCTCCGCGCAATTCTTGGATTCGGTAGTCTTTCCACCGATTCCCCCAGGAAATTTGTTAGGCATCAGGAACAATGTCTCGCTGCAGGCCAACGGCTCCAGCGCGGATTTCTCCAGCCTCACCAATTCTGTCGGGTTTGTCGTAGAACCGACGGATACCCTCCTGACTGGCTCAGGGCTGCTTGGTTTGCTTTGGTGTTTCGCCCGCCGCCTTCGCCCTGAATCGGTCAAGGGTGCTGTCCAGTTCCCGCCAGAGGTGAGGGTTACACCCGCCGCTTCGGACCGGGGGAACTAAAGCCAGCGCTTTTTCTTCAGTCAGAGTCGCCTGCGGCAAGTCGCCCACCGCCTCATGTGCGAGCGCCAGGGTATGCAGAACGGCTGCATCTTTGCTACTGGTCATAGCAACGGCCCTTTCTGCGTGTTGTTTCGCTCGAAAGTTGTCCTTCAGAGCATCGGACCCCGTGGTAAGCAGAAGCCAGGCGTAGTTGCGGTGATCGTCTTGCGACGCTTGCGGTTGGTCCGCCAAGGCGCTGGCAAGGCGTAACGCTCGCTGCATCAATTGGAACGCCTCGTAATTCCTGCCTGCCTCCGATAGAACATTTGCCAGAAAACCCAAGACCAGGTACAAATTCCTCTGGAACTGTTTGTCCTGTGGGTCCTCGCGATGTAGCGCTTCGGCGATCCTCAGACCCTTGCGGTAATTCACGATCGATTCGGTTCTTCTGCCTCCACCCGCCAGTGCATCGCCCAAAATGATATAGGTACTGGCGAGGTCCCGCCGGGCCTGCACATTTGTCGGATCGGCGGCGGCCATATCTTCGAGAGCCTCTAACCCCGTCCGAATCTGTTGAGCGCCCGAATCGGTGTTGCCGCAACTGGCCCGGATCTCGCCGGCCCGAACGTTCCCTCGCGCCAGGGCGCGCCGCTGTTCCGGATCCTGAGGATTATTGGCGAGTAACTTCCCGGCGACTGACAAGTAGCGATCATAGTCATTCAGAGCTTCGGTGAGGTTCCCCAACTGATACCGTGTATGGCCTATTCGTTCGTAAACGGCAAGCAGGTCTCGCATCGCCTGGACGTCGCTGATGTTAGCCGCGGCCATCTTCTCGAATGCTTCCAATGCCTTCCCATATTGGCCCAGAGCCGCCCTGTGATCGGCGCGCAGTGCCAGAATCTCCCCCAACTTCTGATTCGCGCGGGCGAAGTCACGACGCACGGTGCGATCGTCTCCGTGCCGTCGGTATAGCGCCTGAGCCATATCCAGCGCTTTTTGATAGTTCTCCCTGGCGCCCTCAAGATCGCCGAGATTCGGACCGTAGAGATTGCCTTGTAAATCGCCGATCCGAAGATATCCTTCTATCAAATCCCTTTTAAGAGACTCGTCCGGACTCTCCTGGGAAAGGCGGTCCAGTGCGTCAAGTCCCTTGCTGACTATCCCCTTCCTGGCACTTGTCGGGCCGGACCGTATCGCCTCGTCAAAGTCGTACAGGATGAACTCGGCCAGCCGGCGGACATCCTGAAAGCGCCGTTCGGCCCGCTCACTCTCTGCGCGTGCGGTGCGCGCATACCCGATCGAGAGTATGGTGCTGCCCATAAGTGCAAGGACCCCAAGCGCGGATGCGGCCACGGCTGCACGATGGCGTCGGACAAACTTACCCAGACGGTATGTCAGAGTATCTCCGCATGCTGTAACCGGCATGTTTGTCAGATGCCGCCTGATGTCCTCCGCCAAGTGCTCGACGGAAGCGTACCGGCGCTGCGGCTCCTTGCGCATCGCCATGAGCACGATATTGTCCAAGTCCCTGCCGAGGCGCCGCGAGAACTCGCCCCGACGGGCTGCCGCAAGGCTAGGCTTCTCGGGCTCCGTCTCGCAGATAGCGCGTTCCAACTCCAGGACCGCATGCGTCTTGAGCCGAAACGGATGCTGGTGAGTGAGTAGCCGATACAGAAGCACGCCCAGCGAGTATACGTCAGTGGCGGTGGTAATCGGACGTCCGAGGATTTGCTCCGGACTGGCGTACTCCGGTGTCATGGGCTGCATTTCCGTGCGGGTAATGCCGACAGTTTGGCATGCGTACTCTGCCTTGAGCAGCCTCGCAATACCGAAATCGAGAAGCTTCGGAACAGCTTGCGGCGTCACGAGGATGTTGCTCGGTTTAAGATCCCGGTGCACGACAAGATTCTGATGTGCGTAATGCACAGCAGCGCAAACTGTCAGAAAAAGCCTCAGACGATCCGCCACCGGCAGCTTGCGGCCATCGCAAAACTGATCGATCCGCTCCCCTTCGATGTAGTCCATGACAAGGTAAGGAATGCCGTCTTCACTGGTGCCCCAATCCAGCAGCTTGACGATATTGGGGTGGTCGAGGGCGGCGAGTGTCTGCCGCTCATTCTGGAACCTGCGCATCGCGTGCTCGCTCACGAGCTCGGGCTTAACGGCCTTTATTGCGACGCGCCGGTGGAACTGATCGTCCTCTCGAACCGCCAAATAAACCGATCCCATGCCGCCATGTCCGATTCGCCGTAGCAAACGGTAAGGTCCCAGGGAGCGGCCCGGCAGAGAGTCCTCCGGGAGAGCGTTCAGCAGTGGCCGCTCGAAAAGGCTGTCCCCAACGGTGGAGTCGGACTTGAGCAAAGCGATGATCTCATGGCGAAGCTCCTCGTCGCTCCCGCAGGCCATGCTGAGGAACGCATCGCGCTCCTCCGGAGCGCGCTCCACGATACCGTCGAAGAGGGACTTAACCTGCCGCCACCGTTCGGGAGTCATCGCTGCCAACCCCAGTCATCTCACGGCGGAGCCACGCGCGCGCCGATCTCCATTCGCGTTTTACCGTGGGCGTCGAGATTTGCAGGCATCGGGCGATCTCTTCGACCGAGAGGCCTGCGAAGAAGCGCATTTCAACCAGCCGGCTCTGGCGTGGGTCGATGCGTGCCAGCTTTTCAAGAGCTCCGTCCACCGCGAGTACGTCATCAAGGTGTTGCTCGCTAATCAGAAGGGTCTCGTTCAGAGCGACCCTCCGTCTTGCATTGCCCCGCTTGGTTGCGATCCGCCGCCGTGCATGGTCCACCAGAACCTGCCGCATGATCCGGGCGGCTACGCCGAAGAAATGCGCTCGGTCCTCCCAGCCCGCCTCCGCACCGACCAGGCGCAAATAAGCTTCGTGCACCACGGCGGTGGTCTGCAGAGTGTGCCCTGGCTGTTCCCGGCGCATACAGGCCGATGCAAGCCGATGCAGGTCCCCATAAACAAGCGAAATCAAACGCTCGCTTGCGCCCGCCTCGCCGGCGCGCAGTTCAGCAAGGAGGCGTGTCACCTCGCCGGGATCCGGACCCGGTTGCATTTGGCCCTCCTCGGGTGTACAGCCCGATTGAGATTATACACGCGCCAATGAAATTGCGTGATCTATTTTGATCTTTCCTCGGCGTAGAATTAGAGTGTACCGATTCCTCCGAGTCAGGACTGGGAGGTGCAGGCGCTGTTCTCCGTGCCACGTGGATCTCCTGCCCTCATAGAGGCGTTGCCATAGTCGAAATGTGTGCGAGCCGGAAGTCCACCTCGTAATGTCCGAAAACTCGATCGCACTGAAAACACGGGTCCTGTGTGGCCGAGTCAGAGGGACGTTATGCCAACGTTAAGAGGCGAGTTTTGGCGATGTAACGTTCTGTTACGCCCGGCTGAGGCGCGAGCGGTAAGCCCTGAAGTCTCACGCAGATCTGGTTTTCGGATATTACGAGGTAGTCGACACGAGTCATGCGTTCGACTATATCGTGTTGAAGGTGGACTCGCCGTAGATCAATGGTTGTGGGAGAGTTTGCAGGCGCTTCCTTTGAGTAGAGCAGGTCTGCTCTTACG
>Ga0210400_10005017_pt1 | contig 11300 bp, 9 predicted proteins | sample IncBWH26MmetaG_FD_155456 | JGI IMG/M metagenome (GOLD analysis project Ga0210400, IMG submission 155456) | Forest soil microbial communities from Barre Woods Harvard Forest LTER site, Petersham, Massachusetts, United States - Inc-BW-H-26-M | ecosystem: Environmental > Terrestrial > Soil >...
GCCATCTACCGCGAGGTCATCGCACGCGGGATTCAAGCCTCAAGACCCTTCGTAGGGAACGGAATGTGGGTCACCTGCCTGTGCGATCCGGATGGCTACAAGATCAATTTCGAAAGCTACACCGACGTGCCGGAAGATACGGTGTTGTCAGAGTGAAAAATGGCTTTGCTCTGCGCCCTCAGCGTCCTCTGCGGTAAATTGGTTTTTCAGCCGCCGCTCGATAAATCAAGAATCTGCTTACTATCTGCAAAATCTGTTGAACCAGAATCGCAGCAAGGTTAAGGAGTTGGTTTCCTTTGCGTCCTTAGCGACCTTTGCGGTGAATGTCCCCGGGCTGCCTACTTGACCAATCGAAATGACCCAAAGAACCGGTCTGTATCCGCCGGAATGGGCTTACCCTGGGGCGCCAGCGACGCAAGCTGATAGAGCTTCCTTCCAACCACGTAGTAGCGGTTCCGGGCGTGGTGGTCGCCGGCCTCGAATTCAATCTGAATGCCTGGATTGCCTCCCAGCGACGCCGGAGTTTCGGAAATAAGTTTACCGTTGACGGAATCCACGGCCCCCTTCTTGGCCTCCGCCAGGACCTGTTGCGGAGATCGCTGGTCATGGGCGAGCAGAGGACTTACCACCACCATGAATCCGGAGTCGCCGGGCAAAGTGATGCCGTAATAATGCAACTCAACGTTCCCGCCAATGGCCGATTGGGTTTTTTCCCTCTCCATTTTTGGTGTTGCCGGTGCGGAGACGGAAAAGCCATCTTGAGGATAAACGTACTCCTTCCATCCGTTACTTTGGAAAGGAAGAGCAAAGGTAGTGCAGACCAGGGCCGCTAAAAAAAACAAACTTGCCAGGTGGTTTTTCATGATGCGCCTCAGAGTTTAATAGATTCCCCAGGATTCGGGCCCAAGCATGGCAATTGCCATAATAATCTTTTCGTTAGATGCCAGCCAGCAAAGGCAGGATAGGCCGCGCCGCGGGATCAAGTTCTAACAGCCCCGGCATGCGCACTACTTGAAGAGGCTTATCATCCGCCGCTCATTGAAGGCGTTATCGAGACTTACGTGCGTGGTCGAAATGTTTCACCAGTTCGGACAGAGAAATATTGAGGGCATCGCAGATGTCGGCCAAGTCCAGCAGATCAAGGCGGCGGTCGCCCAGTTCATACTTGCTAACAAACCCCTGGCTTCGGCCAAGTCTCCTGGAGAGGTCCGCCTGAAGTACGCCCGCAGTTTCGCGAGCCTGACGCAGCAGGCTCAGCAGCGCCAGCTTGTTTTTCTGCCGTCTTGGATTGCTTTTCCCCACGAATGGTGAGGATAGGGAATACCTGATATATTCTCCAAAATGGATTATTCCATTTGGGAGAATAGACATGCAGCCACACTCGATCTTTGATCCACCTTTCCCACCAGGCTTTAAGCCGATGGCCGCCGATCAGTTACAGATCGTAGTGTTTTTGTTCGTTGGGGTTGCGCTACTGTTCGGCGCCCTTTATATGGCGGAAAAGCTCAGAGGAAGACGAAAGAAAATGTAAAACTTGGCGTTGCTCTGGCGCTAATGCGGCCCGTTTTCGCAGCCGGTAGCTCGCTCCTGACTAAACGATCAAGTCGTGCCCTCTCCCGAGACTCCTTTTTTGAACGCAAATGAAGCGTCGGAGCAGGAAAGTAATTGATCATAGAAATAATTGACCCTCGGAGAGACTTGGCGGCGCATTCGAATGCATAGGTCCCTTCGGAGGACCCAGGGCAAGCTCTTCGGCGCAAAAAACGCGCCTCCTAATGAACAAGCTTTCAAGTCCAATAGAATCAATGGGCTTTTAAAGCCGCCGGATGGGACAATGCCTGAGGGATTTGGGTAGAACGCCTTGGAATTGTATTTAAGTCCGAAGGATTGTCGGGGTTCCTTCGGATGCCTCAGGACAGGCTCCTCTCTCCGCGCCTTTCAGATGCGTTGTGCTGGCTTCTTTGCGGCGCTACGCTCGGGATGACAGTGATTGATAGAATGGTTGACCCCTCGCCATCAGTTCATTTCCTCTTAACTCGCAATCGCGAGTCTGTCGCTCAGGATGACAAAAGAGAAAGTTTCGTTTGTTTGTGAAAGTTCAAAGTTGGTCTAGGCATTTCGCGCCAGAGTTTCTGGTTCACGCAACCATCGGGTAGGTCTTCAATAGCGGTTCCGGTCCTCTGCTACCAACTCCGCGCCACTAACCGTCAGCGGTTTATCACCGTAAATGGCGCGCAACCGAGCTATGAAATCCGGCATTTCGATTGCGGATTGCGCACCTTCGGGGATGGGGCGGGCGATTACGCGCCGGTGCTTAGTAATCTGGATCTCTTCGCCCAGATGCAGAAGTCGTTCTATCTTCTTGAAGCTATGACGGAGATCCCGGACGGAAGCTTTCTTCATGTGAGACATGTTAGCATCACAAACCTATAAAAAAGCCCCGCATCTCTGCGGGGCTCAAGTTTGCGCGAAGCGCTTATGCCTGGACGGCGAGTCCTCTTAGAAGCCGCCCATTCCGCCGCCGTGGCCGCCGGGCATGGGAGCTTCCTTCTTGTCTTCAGGAATCTCCGAAACCAGGGCTTCGGTGGTGAGCATGAGTGCCGCGATGGAGCCGGCGTTCTGCAGGGCAGTGCGTGCTACTTTAGTCGGATCAATCACGCCGGCCTTGACCAGATCCTCGAACTTATCGGTCTGGGCATTGTAGCCAAAGCTGTTGCTCTCAGACTCGCGGATCTTGCCGACAACGATTGCGCCTTCTTCGCCGCTATTGGCAACGATCTGACGCAGCGGCTCTTCGAGCGCGCGGCGGACGATCTCGGCTCCAGTGGCCTCATCGCCTTTCAGCTTGATGCCTTCGAGAGCGGCAGCGCAGCGTACCAGGGCAACACCGCCGCCCGGGACGATGCCTTCTTCCACGGCAGCGCGGGTCGCGTGCATTGCGTCTTCTACGCGGGCCTTCTTCTCCTTCATCTCGGTCTCAGTGGCGGCGCCGACCTTAATGACGGCCACTCCGCCTACCAGCTTCGCCAGACGCTCCTGGAGCTTCTCGCGATCGTAGTCGCTGGTGGTGTTCTCGACCTGGCCACGGATCTCTCTTACGCGGCCTTCGATCTCGGCGCCCTTGCCTTTGCCTTCGACGATGGTGGTGTTGTCCTTGTCGATGGTGATCTTCTTGGCGCGACCGAGCGAGGTGATCTGGATGTTCTCCAGCTTGAGGCCGAGGTCCTCCGTGATGGCCTGACCACCGGTGAGGATGGCGATGTCTTGCAGCATGGCCTTGCGGCGGTCACCGAAGCCAGGGGCCTTGACGGCAGCCACGTTCAGCGTGCCGCGCAGCTTGTTGACCACCAGGGTGGCCAGCGCTTCGCCTTCCACGTCCTCAGCAATGATCAACAGGGGAGTGCCGCTCTTGGCGACTTGCTCGAGCAGCGGGAGCAGGTCTTTCATGGAGCTGATCTTCTTTTCGTAGATCAGGATGTAGGGGTTCTCAAGAACGGTCTCCATGCGCTCCGGATCGGTGACGAAATAAGGAGACAGGTAGCCGCGGTCGAACTGCATGCCTTCGACCACGTCCAACTGGGTTTCCATGGTCTTGGACTCTTCAACGGTGATCACGCCGTCTTTGCCGACCTTCTTCATGGCTTCGGCAATGATGCGGCCAATGGTTTCGTCGTTATTGGCGGAGATGGTGCCGACCTGGGCGATCATCTCGCCGCTGACGGGCTTGGAGAGGGTGTCGAGAAAGCCTTTGTTGCGATTGCCTTCCTTGTCTACGGTACCGCAGATGGCGGCGATGGCTTTCTCAATGCCGCGCTTCAGGGCCATAGGATTGGCGCCGGCGGCCACGGTCTTCACGCCTTCGCGGAAGATGGCCTGGGCCAGAACGGTGGCGGTGGTGGTGCCGTCACCGGCCACGTCGCTGGTCTTGCTGGCGACTTCGCGCACCATTTGCGCGCCCATGTTCTCAAGAGTGTCCTTGAGTTCGATTTCTTTGGCCACAGTCACACCGTCTTTGGTGATGGTGGGCGAGCCGAATTTCTTTTCAATGACGACGTTGCGGCCCTTGGGGCCGAGAGTAACTTTTACCGCGTTTGCCAGGGTGTTAACGCCGCGCAGGATAGCCTGACGCGACTCCTCACCGTGAACAATCTGTTTAGCCATATATGTCTCCTATCAACTTTATTGCGGATGTCCGCATGATCTCTTGAATCAAATTTTTTGTGCTGCGTTCAAGCCTTGAGCCATTAGCTCTTAGCTTTGAGTGGGTGGCCAATTGCTATTTGCCAATTGCTACTTCGGCTGCTGGCTGTGAGCTGCTAGTAGCTAGCGGCTAGGAGCCAGAAGCTGCTTCTACTTCTTGCCGACGGCGACTTTTTCGTGTTTTTCAGCGTGCTTGGCGGTGCCGCTCAGGATGCCCAGGATCTCTTCTTCACGGAGGATCAAGAGTTCTTCACCGTCAATCTTGATTTCGGTCCCGGCGTATTTGCCGAACAGGACCCGATCGCCTTCGTGCACTGCCAGGGGGATGGTCTGGCCTTTTTCGTATTTGCCGGTACCGACCGCGATCACGATGCCCTCCTGGGGCTTTTCTTTAGCGGTGTCCGGGATGATGATGCCGCCGCGTACTGTCTCCGCCTCTGCTACCCGGCGAAGCAACACGCGATCATGTAGTGGGGTAAAGTTCTGTGCCATAAATCACTTACTCCTTTCAAAATATGCTCTAAACTAAGGGGTTTTACCAATGCCGTTGACTTGGATAAGAGATGGGCTGCTAGCACTCCTGCCCATCGAGTGCCAATTATAGGAGGTGCTGGAGACGGCTGTCAAGCTTGAGTGTAAGTCACTCATGTCTAAAGGCAATTTTTAGAAAACTGCATCTCGCCTCGGCATATTTGAACAGGTACGTTGAAAACATTGGGGTTATCGGTTTTTATGACGACTTGACTCTTGCTGATGACGACTTAGAAGCATTCAGCACTTAGCACTCGGCATTCAGCCAGTTCAACTCTTGCCTCACCCTGCTTCGAACTGAGACCTTGAGACAAAGCGCATTTTTATTGGCTTTGGACGCATCCTGGAGTCAGCCCCTTGGGTGAGACAGTCAGGAATTAAGAGCACTAGTGCTGTGACCATGTGAAAATGGGAATGACGTACAGCTATGTCGCTGGCTTCGCCAGCTTTGCTTCTATTCTGCCTCTCTTACCCACAACTTTGCGTTGTGGGCTAGAAGAATGTCGCCAGCTTCGCTGGCTGGTAGTCTCCAAAAATCATGCGGTCAGAGCACTAGCTTCGGCGCACCCTTTGCAAAAAATGCGAAGGATGAGCATCGCACTCCGCATTCAGCCAGATCAACTAACCCAAAGAATTTACCCCCAAATGGAGGACTTGAAATTCGTCACGCTTTGAACTGAGACCTTGAGACAAAGCGCATTTTTTATTGGTTTGGGGTTAACCCCTGGGCTGAGACAGTCGGGAATGAGACACTCGTTTCTCTCATCTTTCACAAAAGCTGTCCGGTCTAAGACATCTTTTACAGCTTGTCCCGGGACAATGTGTAAAGGAAGTCATGAGACTGAAAAAACGCGAAGGATGAGCACCCGACTGCGCAGGCGACCGATTTGGGTGGACACACGAAGACCTACCATTGGAAAGAGACCACGAATTTTAATGTCCTCGCGGATGACACGGATTGTCGAGAGACCCTTCCCCTTCGGCAAGCTCAGGGTCAGGGTTTCGCCTGCCGGCTCCCGCTACGCTCACGCCGGCAAAACGGCTCAATTTTAACGTCCTCGCGGATGACAGCGGGTTGTGAAGCGACCCCCTTCGATAAGCTCAGGGTCACGCCGGCAAAACGGCTCAATCTGATTATATAGATACTACTAAGGCGGCGACCAAGAGAATTTACCCCTGAATGTTTGGCGGGACTGCCGCCAGCAAGATTACGGTCTCCTCGCCCACCCTCGTCGCAAAAAAAAGGATGTCTTGGAGACGTATAATGGCAAAAGAGGCCATTTCCTTGAGGAATCATGACGGCCTTGGCCATCCGGCGATTTTTGAGAAAGGCACCGGCTATGGTGTCTCTCGCACGGTCTTGTCTCACTCTCGGGGCCTGCTTGGTGGTCGCGGTGTTGTGCGTTGCGGCAAACGCACTCGATCCGAACCGTCACATCTCGCAGTATGGTCACACGGTGTGGCGAGTACAGGACGGAGCTATCGATCCCGCAGGCGAGATCACTCAGACCGCCGACGGCTACCTGTGGCTGGGAACATCGAATGGCTTGTTGCGTTTCGATGGTGTCAAATTTGTTCCATTCGCTCCTCCAGGGCTTAATCTTCCCACTCGTGGCTTTACATTTCTCTTAGGTGCTCGCGACGGCAGCCTATGGATTGGAATGAGACGCGGTCTAAGCCGGTTGAAAGACGGCAAGTTGCAGGTCTACACGAAACCCGATGATCCCAGTGGGATCAGCACGATTTTAGAGGACCATGAAGGGACTATTTGGATAACGCGCTATTCCGTCCCACGAGGCGAGGGGCCATTGTGCCGGGTTGAGGGAAATGGGCTCCATTGTTATGGCGAAGCCGACGGAGTTCCAGTCAGGTACGGCCTCGGCTTAAAAGAGGACAAGTCTGGAAATATATGGTTCGGATCAACTGTGCTTTGCCGTTGGCGACAGGGTTCCGCCAGCACGTATTTAAACGAAATACGTAAACATCACGATGCAGGAGACGGCGTAATCGATGTCGCAGCTGGATCGTCGGGCGAGATTTGGGCCGCGGTCGACGGAGTCGGTCAGGATCTCGGAATTCGCCATCTTTCCGGTGGAAAATGGGCCGCTTATGTCATTCCAGGCCTGGATGGAACAAAAGTGCGGTCTCATGCATTATTCGTCGATCGCAATCAATCGCTCTGGATTGGAACCGAACAGAATGGCCTCTATCGGGTTCACGATGGGATAGTCGACCACTATGGAACCACCGACGGCCTATCGGGCGATTCTGTGGGTCCTTTCCTTGAAGACCACGAGGGCAATATTTGGGTGTTGACAGCTGGAGGACTTGACATGTTTCGCGATACCCCAGTGGTCAGCTATTCCATGCGTGAAGGACTGTCCGCAGCATCGACCTACTCGATTCTTGCCTTACGGGATGATTCAGTTTGGATTGGAAATGAGGGAGCCGTCGACATTCTAAAAGGAGGCCGTCACTCACTTCTCGCCGGGAAAGAGCTGTCAGGATCTTCTATCGAATCCCTGTTCCAGGACCACAACGGCGTTGTTTGGCTCGGGGTCGGCAGCAATTTGATGACTTATGAGCACGGTCGACTCCACAAAATCCAGCGCGTTGACAACGGCGGGTTCACCGCAATTAGCGAGGACACGAACCAGAATATTTGGGCATTGACGTCGCGGCATCGTGTTTTTCGCGTCAAAGATCGAACCCCGCACGAAGTTATGTCGTTGAGCAGCAACTCGCCTAGGACAGGTTTTCTTGCACCAGATCGCGAGGGCGGTATCTGGATCGGGGGAAGGTACGTCACTCTTACCCATTATCTCGACGGAAGCGTCACCAGAATTTCACCAAAAGGCCTCGATAGTTCGTCGTCGGTTTTTGGCTTCATTGTCGACAGCGACAATTCTCTGTTGGTACTCACGGGCAAGGGTCTGTTTCGCTGGAATGCCAATGGCTGGCAGGTACTCGATAAACACAATGGCCTTCCATGCGACGTGATTTACTCCGCGATCAAAGACGATGACGGAGCTTTATGGCTTTATTCACAATGTGGCATCGTGAAAGTTGACCGGTCCGCACTCGACCGGTGGCGTCAACGGAGTGACATCAAACTGACGGTTGAGGTATTCGACAAATTTGATGGCGCACACCCGGCTGCTGTCCCACACCCTAATCAGCCCATCGCGTCCAAAACATCGGATGGGAGGCTTTGGTTCCTCAACATGGTTTCCGCAGAAATGATTGATCCTAAGCAAACCTACAGGAATCCCATTCCGCCACCAGTTCACATAGAAAAGGTGATTGCCGACCATAAGGATTACGGATTTGACGATAGGCTTCGTCTACCTGCATTGACCCGCGACGTTGAGATCGACTACACGGCGCTGAGCCTAGCCGTAGCGCAAAAGGTCCGTTTCCGTTACGAGTTGGAGGGCCATGACGCGGCATGGCAGGAAGCGGGCATAAGACGGCAAGCGTTCTATACCAATCTTTCTCCCGGCAAGTACCGCTTCCGTGTCATGGCATGCAACAACAGCGGTGTGTGGAACGAGGCCGGGACATTCCTGGATTTTTCCATCGCCCCGGCCTACTACCAGACCACCTGGTTCCGTGCTCTGTGCGTGACAGCTTTCCTGGGAGTGCTTTGGGTTCTGTATCAAGTCCGTATCCAGGAAGTGCGGCGTCAGGAAAGGAAACTTCGGGATGTAATCGAAACCATTCCGACATTTGCCTGGACTGCTTTGCACGATGGCTCCGTGGACTTCGTCAATAGCCACTGGCAGGAATACACGGGTTTGTCCACCGAGAGGACGGTCGGCTCGGGTTGGCGAGAGGCCGTTCATCCAGAAGACTTGGAGCGACATGCGGAGAAGTGGCGCGCGTCTCTGGCAACCGGCGAGCCGTTCGACAATGAGGTGCGCTACCGGCGGGCGGCGGATGGGCAATATCATTGGTTTTTGAGTCGCGCCGTGCCACTGCGGGATGGACGAGGCAGGGTCGTCAAGTGGTACGGTATCTCAACAGACATCGAAGATCGCAAGCGCGTTGAAGAAGAGCGCGAGAGACTAAGGGCAGACCTCGCACATGTGAACCGGGTCAGCATGCTGGGAGAGTTGGCTGCCTCGGTATCCCACGAACTGAAACAGCCGATCTCCGCAGCCATGACAAACGCGAACACCTGCATGCGATGGCTTAAGCGGGACCAGCCCGCTGTGGACGAGGCGCTCGAAGCGACAAGCAGAATTGTAAAAGACGGGAGTCGTGCGACCGAGATCATCGACCGCCTGCGGTCGTTGTACAAGAAGTCTCCTCCACAACGTGAGTTGGTCGATGTAAACGAAATCGTCCGCGAAATTCTCCTGCTGCTGCGGGGGGAGGCGAACCGGTATTCGATCTCGATGCGCACGGAACTAGCGCCTGATCTTCCCAAAATCACCGCAGACCGAGTGCAGCTCCAGCAGGTGTTCATGAACCTCATGCTCAACGCCATCGAGGCCATGAAGGACACGGCTGGTGAGCTTACGATCAAGACGGAACTGGGCCAGGGTGGTCAACTGCTGATCTCGGTCAGCGACACTGGTGAGGGCCTGCCCAATGAAAAAACGGAGCAGATCTTTAATGCGTTCTTTACCACCAAGCCTCAAGGCAGCGGCATGGGGTTATCAATCAGCCGCTCGATTGTTGAATCGCACGGTGGCCGCTTGTGGGCTGCCGACAACCCACCGCGCGGCGCAAGATTTTGTTTCACATTACCTACCAGCGGCGAGACACTTGACTCAGTTGTATCGGGGGATCGCACCGGACCTGCCGACGGCCTCCACGCCAACAACCCGGCCGTTTGAGTCTATTAATGCCGGGCGACCACGCAGCGGGAGTGAGGTGTACGAGCCGCTGGATCGGCAGATCAGCAAGTCCGGGGAGGACCGCGGCCAGGTAGTCACGCAACAAAAGCTTCAACGGCCGACAGCTTTCCAGGACCGAGGGAATCGCCGCGACCTTCGGTCCCGAGTCAGACCAATATCCAGCAACCGGCAAAGACGGAGCGATCGGCGACCGCATTCCCATTCCCGTTATAGACTTTGGGTCGCTCCAAGCATCAGCAGCATAACGAATCCGGCCAGCGTAGCTGCGCAAGGAGAAAAGATAACCTGGCGGACACTCTCCCATGTTGTGGCGTGGTGAAAGCGCACACGGAAATATTCCGCATCGCCGTTGAGTTCAGGGTCAAGATACACGATCTCCTTCAAGACAGATGTCTCTTCCAGTCGGGCAATCATGTTGAACCTTCCTTGATCGTTACCTGGGCAAGGTCACGATCTCCAATACAGCTGATACTTATTTGACTCCATACTGGGCGTTTTGGTTCTATTAAGAAAGTGATTCTTGACTAAGGAACGTTACAGGAGTCACCGCCTTGCAAACACAAGACCGGGGAAGAGGTTGAAGTAGATACAGAATGCGCAGCTCAGAACGCATATGTCGTCAGGTGAGTGGCAAACAAAACTTCACTTAATTAAACAAACAATGCCGAAGGAAACACCAAGTAAAGAAATGTGAGAGTGTTCCAGGGTTGGCTATTCCAACCTCTTTCTCTTCCATCCGGAGTAGCCGAACCACAGGCCATAGAAGAAGAACAGCAGAATTGCTCCACAGGTGAATGATAGTGCCACGGACTGGGTGATCTTATAGGTCACTACAAAGAAGTCGCCGGCCAATCCCAGTCCCAAAAAGAACATAGCTAGCAGCACGAGACTGCCGGCAAAATCGTGAAACTCTTCGGAGTCCTCTCCGTGCTCCGCAATGCGGTGATAGGCGGCGGGGGTGATCAGCAGAATGGTGCTGATGGTCACCGCCAGCAAACTTCCGAAATGGGTCCATTGTATGGCGCGGGGCAGATGGTCAAAGTCCTGAACCAAGAAGATCAGGATCTGAAATCCCAAGAGCGCCTGGGTGCCGGGAAGCACCATGCGGGCTTCCATGAGTACTTGTTTGATTCTGTCGGTGAGGCGCGTCTTCTGGCCACGTTCTTTTTGCTCGTCTTGCCGGTCTTTTTCTCGTGCCATACTCATTCTGGATGCCTCCAGTTTCATATATCCAATGCCATGCCAAAGCAGAAGCGCTGAGGCGCCGATGAGCCCGCCGCAGATCCACGCGGCCGTGGTGCCGGCGAGCTTTTGCATCACCATAAAGAAATTTACGGTGAGTCCCACGGCGAAGGGCATGAGTCCGAAATTCAACACTACCGTTGTCAGCTTCTCGATGCGGGTCGTGCTCGCGCCCCGTTCCACAATCTGATGAAACGCTGCCGGCAGCATAAGGGGACCCATTCCCAGGAGCATGAGGCCGAGCCCGCCAAGTTGCATCACCTGAGTGGTGAAAGGCAAGAGGCTGAATTCAGGTTGAAAAAATGAGCGGAACCCGGAGCCCACAAGCACCTGCGCGCCCAAGATCAGAATGCGGACATCGTTGAGCCCGTTTTCTATTTTGTCTTTGAGTTGCGCCATTGTCCCTTGCCGACGGACCTTGATTCAATGCCCCCTGGGATTAATGCCCCTGGAGCAGCCCCG
>Ga0210400_10005018_pt1 | contig 11299 bp, 12 predicted proteins | sample IncBWH26MmetaG_FD_155456 | JGI IMG/M metagenome (GOLD analysis project Ga0210400, IMG submission 155456) | Forest soil microbial communities from Barre Woods Harvard Forest LTER site, Petersham, Massachusetts, United States - Inc-BW-H-26-M | ecosystem: Environmental > Terrestrial > Soil >...
CACAAAGCCAACATCATGAAGCTAAGCGACGGCCTTTTTCTCCGCTCGGTGCGCGCGGTGGCAGAGAAATACAAGGAAACCGAGTACAAAGAGCTGATCGTCGACAACGCCTGCATGCAAATGGTCTTAAATCCGCAACAGTTCGACATGCTCCTGCTGCCAAATCTGTACGGCGATGTGATGAGCGATCTGGCTGCGGGTTTGGTCGGCGGACTGGGCGTGGTCCCCAGCGGAAACCTCGGCGATGAGTGCGCCATGTTCGAGGCTGTGCACGGCACCGCGCCGGACATCGCCGGCAAAGGCCTGGCAAATCCCACCGCGCTGCTGATGAGCGGCATTATGATGCTCGATCATCTTGGCGAGCGCCCAGCCGCCCGCCGCATCGAAGCGGCTCTCGAAAAGGTTTATCGCGAGGGCAAACACGCCACCCGTGACCTGGGCGGCAAAGCGACCACGCAACAGTTCACCGACGCGGTCATTTCCGCGCTGCCGGTCGCGGCTACGGCTTGACGTTGGCTGCTGAATAAATCTGGTACACCATCAGATACACGATGACGCCGGTCACGCTCACATAAAACCACAGTGGCAGCGTCCAGCGCGCAATGATGCGGTGACGGTCAAACCTCTTGAGCCAGGCGCGCCGCAGCGTCACCAGGATCATCGGCACAATCACGACCGCCAGGACGGTGTGCGTGAGCAGCAATGTAAAATACACGGGCCGAATCCAGCCCTGGCCCTGAAACGCAACGTGGCCGACGCGGTAGTGGTACAGCAGGTAGGAACCCAGGAAAACCGATGAAACGGCAAACGCGGAAATCATAAAAGCTTTGTGCACCGCGATTTTCCCGCTGCGAATCGCCGCATAGCCGCCCGCCAAGAGAATCGCGCTTACACCATTCAGGGAAGCATTCAGCGCCGCATGGGAAAACATAGGTTAGTTCCTTAGATCTAGTTCCTTAGACAAGGTTAGCGGAGGATCTTGTCGTAGACCATGAGACCAAGCAACAGCGGAATGTGCAGAACGGTAGCATGCATCAGCCACTTGGCTCGAAAATTCGTCTTCGCGCTGGCGGCCCACAGGCAAACCTGCAGCAGGCCCACGCTGAGCACCAGCGCCCCGAAGAAGTAAACAATACCGGCCAGCCCGGCAATCGCCGGCAAGAGGCTCACGCCCACAAGCGCCGCCGCCGTCACCAGAATTTGCCGGAACGTGCGCGCCCCCTCGCGGTCCACCACCGGAAGCATCAGAATGCCCGCGCGCGCATAGTCTTCGCGATACATCCATGCAATCGCGTGAAAGTGCGGAAACTGCCAGAGGAAAAGAATCGCGAACAGCAGCCAAGCGCCAAGGTCGAGCCTGCCCGTGGCGGCCACCCAACCAATCATCGGGGGAATCGCTCCGGGAAACGCCCCGACAAATGTCGCCCAGACGGTGCGCTTCTTCAGCGGCGTGTACGCCAGCAAATAACTCAGGCAGGTGGCTACGCCAAGCCCGGCCGCCAGCCCTCCCGCGGCGAAATACAGATACACAGCGCCGGCCACCGACAATGTAATCCCGTACGCCAACGCCTGCCGCGGCTTCAGCACGCCGCTCGGCAACGGACGCGACGCGGTACGCCGCATCAGGCGATCGGAATCGCGCTCCACGTAATGATTCAGCGCCGCCGTGCCCCCGGCGATCAGCATGGTGCCAAAAACGGTGTGAATTAGGTGCAGCCACGCGACCGGGCCGCGCGCACCCATGTAATAGCCCGCAGCCGTGGTGATCAGCACCAGGAACGATACATCCGGCTTGGTCAGCGCGACATAGGCGCCCGCGCGCTCCGCCAGTGTCAGCTCCGCGGTGCGCAGCGTGCTCATCGCACCGCCACCTGGTTCGGGGCAGTCGCCGCGACTTCCCCTCTCCGCGGCACCAATCGGAAGCAAATCAAGGCAATTAGAATGGAAAACGCGAATAGCAACGCTCCAACGACGGTGTGCGTCACCGTCATGATCACGGTGAGCGACGTAGGTCCGGCTTTCTCAGACGCAAGCCGAGCCCAGTAAGCGCCAAATCCCAGTAGGAATTGCACGCCAAAAATCGCGTGGAGCAGAATCCGAGCCCGTGACATCTCGCCGGATGCCCCGAAACGTTTGCGAAGTGCGACGGCGGTCCACGTCACCGTGGCCAAGACCGCAAGCGCACCGGCCATGTGCGGCCAAACAGGTATTTCCGAATGCCGAAACCCCGCGCCCAGCACCACCTGCAAAAATATGACTACCGCATTCACCGTCGCCACGGTGTGGATGGAAGGTGAGCCGCTCTCCATAAGTTGCGGACGCGCCGATATCCACCACTTGCTCGTAAACACAGCGATTCCGAGCACGGCAGCAAAAACGATTTGCGCGAAACACGCATGGATAACCGGCAGCCAATATTGCAGCAACTGCCGGACCACTTCACCGCCCAGAACGGCTTGCACCGCTACTCCCACAACCGCGATCACGCCGAACCAACGCAACCAACGCCGATTGTCTTTGAGCCAAATCAGAATCGCGAGCGCTAACGTAAAAATGCCGAGGCCGCCCGCAATCACGCGGTGCGAATGCTCGAAAAACGCGCCACCTGCCAGTTGTCTTAGAGAAGGAAACCAAGTGCCGAACGATTTAGGCCAGTCGGGAACCGAGAGCGCCGCATTATTGGAAGTGACTAGCGCTCCCGCAATAAAGAGAAGGATCGTCCATGCCACGACGAAGTTGGCAAACCGGTGGATGCCTGAATTATAGGTGGTGGTCATTCGCAGAAATCTCGTGGTGGATTATAACGCAGCCGCGATTCTTTTGCCGTGCAACGATCACGCAGAAGGCATCTTCTCCTCCTACCTCTCCGTGCTCGCCGTGCCCTCTGCGGTGAAAATTCTTCATGCCAATGATCCGGTCGGTTCGGCCGATCTCTCCACTTCCATTCCTACGGCCCGCAGCACCAAATCTTTCAGGGCCGCGATGAAAAGTGGCGAATCGCCCACCGCCGGCATCATCCTGAAGGTTTCGATGCCCACGTTCTTGGCTTCGATACGAGCCTCGATATTAATTTCGTGCAAAGTTTCGATGTGCTCGGTAACAAAGGAGATAGGCACCACCAGCATTTCCTTGACGCCCTCGTGTCCCAGCCGCTCGATCGTGCCGGTCAGCGGCGGTTGCAGCCACTTCGCCGGCCCAACGCGGCTTTGGTAGCACAGCAGATGCGTTCGCGGCCAACCGGCATACTCCCGCCCTCCAGCCTCGCACACGAGCCGCACCGTCGTCTCGATTTGCCGGGGATACGGATCGCCTTTTTCAACCAGGCTCATCGGCAATCCATGCGCGCTGAACACCAGGTGGATGCGCGAACTATCTGGAAATTGCCGCAGCACCGAGCCAATCCGCTGCGTCACAGCCTGAATGTACAACGGGTGATCGTAGAATTGTCCGACGGTATGCTCTTTCGCGCGCCCATCCGGCGTGCCGTAGACGCGCCGCCATTCCTTCAGGCTGCTCAACGTGGTGGCATAGGAAAAATGCGGATACAGCGGCAGCAGCACGATGTCATCCAGAGGCCCCGTTTCCCGCAACGTCTCCGCCGCCTCCGCGCTCATCGGATGCCAGTAGCGCATCGCCGTGACCGCAACCGTATCGATATAGGGCGACAGCGCCGCAACCAGCCGCACTCGTTGCCGCTCGGTCAGCAAACGAATCGGCGAGCGCCTGCCAATCTCCGCGTACTTGCCGGCAACTGGAATCGATCGCCGCGAGGAAATCATTTTGGCGATGGGCTTTCGCAGCATTCCCAGCGGCCCCAGCGGAATGATGTCCGGATCGAGAAACAGATTCAGCAGGAAGGGCTCGACCGCCTCTAGCGAATCAGGCCCGCCAAGCTGAAACAACACAACTCCGACGCGTTTCTTCCCTGCCAAGCTACTTCCCTCGCGTGAGTGACTTCTTCAGGCGCTCAACGTCCTTGCGGAGATCGGCAGTGCGGCGCGCCACGGTCACCAGATAAATAAAAAACACGCCCCAACCGATCATGTATGCCACCATGACGCTGCCGAGATTCTTCACGCCGCCTCCGCTTCTTGCGCAAGCGTCTGCGCCTCTGCTCGCACCTCTTCCAGTTCGTAGCGCTGACGAATCAGCAACGCCATCAAAGCCGTCAAGCTCAGCCAGGAGAGGTAGAAAATCTTGCGCATTTCCGGATTCAGCCCGCCGCTTGTGAATACCACGGGCTGCGGGTGTTGCGTGCGCCACCACCAAATCGATCCATAGACCAGCGGCACGTCCAGGAAAATGAACACGCCGTAAAACGAACTGATCAGCGCTCGCCGGTCGGGATCTTCCACCATCGTCCGCAAAATCAAATACGAGAGATAGAGCAGCCAGAGCACTAAGGTCGACGTCAGGCGCGCGTCCCACGCCCAATACACGCCCCACGCCGGCTTGGCCCAGATCGGCCCGGTAAGGAGCACCACGGTGCAGAACGCCAGGCCCACTTCGGCGGCCGACACCCCCAGCCAGTCCCATTTCGCGTCTCGCTTGAACAGAAATCCCAAATTGCCGACAAAGCACATAATGAACGCGGCCAGCGCGGTCATCCCGCAAGGCGCGTGCAGATAAAAAATTCGCTGCACGATGCCCATGGTCAATTCATTCGGCGCCACAAAGAAAGCGCCATACGCGGACGCACTCAACAGGAAGACCACCGCCGCCCCACCAAGGATCTTACTGGTCATGATTTTCTCGACGCTGTTCCATTGCCCAAGCTATTCGATTCCGGAAGTGCTTTGTTTTGATACAGTTTCCAAGCGCTCTCTTGCAAACCCTTTGTTATCAAACAGATTCCGAAAACCCGGGGGAGGGGTCCCCTCCCGAACTGTCCGGGGCTTATTCCTCCAACAGATATTCCCCGAAAAGCCATACCGCCGTCAAAAAAATGATGTCGAAAGCAATCAGGAACGCCAGCCAATCCCAGCGCAATGCAGGATTCTCCGCCAGCAGCGCTGCGGTCGCCTCAGTGCTGGCAATGAGTAGCGGCGTCAGTAGCGGCAGCAAAAGTAGGGGAAGCAGCAGTTCCCGCATGCGCGCCTGCGCGGAAATCGCCGAAAGCGTCGTGCCCGTAACCGACAGCCCCAGACTGCCCAGGAACAGCACCAACGCAAGCTGCGGCACAACCCCGAGCAGCGGAACGTTGTACAGCACCGCGAACACTGGCAGCAACAGCAGCTCCGTGATCAACAGGAAAAGCGTGTTGGCGCAAAGCTTGGACAGAAAAATCGCGAACGGGTCCGAGACGGAAAGGCGCAACGCGCTGAGCGTGTCGTTCGTCTGCTCGCGCAGAAAACCCGGCTGCAGCATCAGCGAGGCCGCGAACAGAAATGCCAGCCACAGCAGCCCGGGCCCGTAGCGCCGCGATTCTTCTCTGGTGGGATCAAACGTAAAGCTGAACAGCACCACCACCATCAGAATGAAAACAACGGTGGTAGTCAGCAGCTCGCGCGAGCGAAACTCCGTGCGCAGCTCTTTTCCCAACAGCACCGTCGTGTTTGATAGCAAACTCATTCGATTGTTGGGCCGCAGATTCTATTTGGAGTGCGGCGGTCTGGCCGCCGCTTTTGAGCGGCTTACGTCGGCGGTAGCGCCACCTACGTGCAACCACCTCAAAAGCGGTAGCAAGCTCCCGCACTCCAAAGACTACGTACTCGCGAAAGTCAATATCGAGCGCAGGCTTGCGCCGTTTTGCGTGTCGGCAATCACCGCGCCTGCGTCCAGGCGTATGCCGCGCGTCGCCAGCGTGGAGATTTCCGACTCGCCGTGAAGACTCATCAGAATCGTCGAGCCGGCGTCGCGCAACCGCCGCAGCGTCTCCGCCAGCCAGCTCACGCCTTGCGGATCGAGCCCCGTAGCGGGCTCGTCGAGCAGCAATACCGAAGGCTCATGGAGCAACGCGCGCGCAATGGCAACGCGCTGTCGCATTCCGCGCGAAAACGTTCGCACCAGAGAGTCGCGCCGCTCGAACAGGCCGACGTCGCGCAACAACAGCTCGACTCGCTTGGCAGGTTCCGGAATTTCGAGCAGGCGCGCGAAGAGCAGCAGGTTCTCCTCGGCGGTCAGCTCGTCGTAAACCATCGTGGCGTGCGCCACAAAGCCGCTATTCCTGGCCGCCGGCGCCGCTTCGGTTTGCGCGGGCGAAAATGTCAGCTTCCCCGCCGACGGCCGCACCAATTGCGCCGCAATCCGCAGAAGCGTGGTCTTGCCGGAGCCGTTGCGCCCCGCCAACGCCACGCACTCGCCGGCCGCGATCTCCAGGGACACGCGTCGCAGCGCGTAAAGTCCGCCGTACCTTTTGTCGACATTTTCTAGGCGAAGACCTGTGCGGCGCACTTCCGCCGGCGTCACCGTGCGCCCTCACCCGCTTGGGCCGCGCACCGCGTACTCACGTTCAACCTCGCACCAGCTCGCGCAACACTTTTTCCGCGCGAGCGCGTTCCTGCGTGTACTCGTCTTCGGAGATCGTGCCGGCTTGCCGGCGCAGCTCCAGGCGAAACATTTGATCTTTCAGCGCATCCAGGTTCGTGCCCACCGCGGCGTCGACTTGCGAAAGCGCATTCGCCTTCGGCGCAGCCGCCGCATTGTTGGCCACAGGGGCACCGCCCGCGACGGCCACCACAGGCCTGCGAGCCAGGAGCATTGCTCCCAGCGCAAAAATTCCCACGAAACCCGCAATCAGCGGCCACTTGAGCACATCCAGCCGCCCGGGTATCGACTGCACATTTGCAGCCGGCGCGGCCGACGGTTCGTCTCGAGCGCCTTGTCCACCGCCGGACTCGGAGCCTTCGGACTGCAACGGTGGCGCGGTTCCGGACACGCTCACCGCAATCACAGTGTTGGCCGCCACATTCTCGCGGCCATATATGTTCATTCCCTGCTGCTGGCCGCCGCTTTCCAAGCCATCGCCGCTGACCTGCATTGTCGGCGATGCCACCACGAGAAGCCGTGCCGACGGATAAATCGCCGCCAGCTTCACTGTGGCCGCGTTTCCTGGGTACGGCATTTCGTACGAGTAGCGCACAGTATTCTGCCCAGGCCGCAGCGCGTAGGCGATCGCGTACTTCCCCTTGCTCTTATCGATCGGCGATTGGACCACCGGCATGCCTGTCGGCCCGGAAGCCGCTACCTGCTGCAGCTTCGCGTTGTCCGGAAGCACAAACTCGAAATTTCCGTCAGGGCGGAAATACGCTTGCGGCGGTTGCGAATTATTTTGAATGGAATATTCTTCGCCGACCGTCAGGTTTGCGCCGTTGGGCTGAAAAAACACGATCCGGGAAGCCACCGAAATCGTCTTGGGATCCTTCGACGGCTCGAAAATGCTCACTTCCACGTCGCTACGTCCGGGCGGCACAGGCTGATGAAAATTGATTCCCTTGTAGACCGCGCGCACCAGCATCGGCTGCGCCCCGAGCGATGGATTATCAAAAGAAAATTGCCCTTGGGCGTCCGTCTTGGAATTGGCGACCGGCTGCATCCCGCCTTGCAACTGAATCAGCACGACTTCAACGCCGGCAGCGGCCTTTCCTGTCGTTCCGTTTTTTACCGTGCCATGGAGCTGTCCAGCGCGCGCGGAAGCCGCAAAGAGCAGCAGCGCCGAGAGATTGATGAAAACGCCGCGAAATCGATTCATCGCTGGCCACTCTCTGTCTTCAGCGGCCGCGCGCCGCGAGGACGGCGAACCTGTGATTCCGTGAGTTGGTCGATTTCGGCCAGAACCATCGCTGCTTCGTTTTCGAGAGAGGTCTTCATCGCGTCGTAGTCGCCTTCAGAATATTTGCCGGAGCGAAACTCAAATCGCAAGTCTCGCAAATTGTCGTAGATGGTGTCTCGCCGCTCCATCAACTGGTCCAGCTTGGAGCGATGCGGCGCCAAATCGGAGGCATCGGGTTGAATGTAAAAGATAAATAGCAGCGTGGCAATGGCCAATGCCAGGCATGCACCCAGCACCGCGCTATCCGCCGACGAAATCAAAAATGTGGCTGCGAAGTTCACAAAAATACCGGCCATCAGTCCTCGGTCTCTTGCGCCACGCGGCGCCGCGCACGCTCTAAATCCTGCGCGGAAATTCCGGGCGCTCCGCCCGCGGTGGCGGGCGACGCCATAGCGCGCGAACGCCATCGCCAAATCACAAAAACCACCAGCACGGTTCCCAGCAGCAGGTAAATGCTTGGCAGGGTCCATGCCACCAGGCTGAGCCCGGACTTCGGCGGCTCGGCGTACACTTTGGTCCCGAACTCTTGCACAAATGCCGATGAGATGGCGGTTTCCGAATCTCCGCGGGCCACCGCTTGGTCCAACTCCTTCAGCATGCTCGCCGAAGTTGAGCAGCCTACGTGGTTGCATTGCGTAAGCACCTGATTGCAGCCGCACATGCACATGAATTTGCCGCCAATTTGCTTGGCGCGATCGGCTTGCGTCTGCGCGCGCGAAGATAGAAGCGCGGAAGAAGCACTCAGCGCGAGCACCAAAGCGAAAGCAGCTACACGCCGTTTAGTCATGCCCTTCCCGAAGCGCCACAGAGGGCGCGAGTGCCTGCGGCTGTTGCGCTGAAGTTGGTTCTGGCGCGCCGGCCAAGACCAGCACCGCTCGCCGGTTCGGCAACAGCGTAACCAGCGTGCCCAGCACCACTACCAAGCCGCCGAGCCAAATCCATTTCACCAGCGGATTCAAGAACGCGTGAATAACCGGGGTCTGCGTTTCCGGATTTTGCCCGGCGTACACCACGTACAGATCTTCGCGCAGTGTCGAGTAGATAGCCACCATCGTTCCCGACTGCTCGTTGGTCTGGAAGAAGCGCCGCTCCGGATACAGCATCATCAGCGGCTTGTTGTCGCGCCATACTTCGACGATCATGCGCTCGGAGGTGTAATTCTTCTCCGCTTTGGAATCGAACCCCTGCAACAGCAGCTTGTAGCCGCCAATCTGCAGCGTCGAGCCCGGCTGCATGTCTTTCTGCACGTCGCGATTGAATGCCGCGCCAGCCAGCCCCACGAAAATCAGCACCATGCCCATGTGCACGATGTAGCCGCCGTAGCGGCGCGTGTTGCGCATGGTCAGGTCCACCGCGGAAGCAAGGAACGACGCGCCGGAGCGCGAGCGAATGACGCGCGCTCCGCGGAAAAACTCCATGCCGATTGTCGCGGTCACAAAAACGCAAAGCATCAGGCACACCAGCGAGAAAAACTCGCGCACGCCCAGCGAAAACACCACGACCCCAGCCAGCAACCCGGCGATCAGCGGCCACCCGAAGTTGCGCTTCAAGCTCTCCGTGGAAGTCTTGCGCCAAGCTAGCAAAGGTCCCACCCCGGTGAGAAACAGGAGCAGCAAGCCAATGGGAACATTTACCTTATTGAAGAACGGCGCGCCCACGCTGATGCGCGAGCCGGAAAACCATTCCGAAAATACCGGGAACAGAGTTCCCGAAAGGACGGCGATGCAGGAGACCAGCAAAATCAGATTGTTGAAGAGGAAGCTCGATTCGCGCGACACCATCGAGTCCAGTTGATTCTCGCTCTTGAGGTAATCGCGATTCTTCACATACGCCACAAAACACACTGCGAAAACCAGGAGCAGGAAGCCAACGAAATAGTTGCCGATGCTCGACTGCGCGAAAGCGTGAACCGAGCTAACCACGCCGCTGCGCGTCAGCAAAGTGCCAAGAATGCAGAGCATGAACGTGGTGAAGACCAGCCAGACATTCCACACCTTCATCATGCCGCGCTTTTCTTGCATCATCACCGAATGCAAGAAGGCTGTCCCTGTCAGCCACGGCAGCAGCGACGCGTTCTCCACCGGGTCCCAGCCCCAGTAGCCGCCCCAACCCAACACCGCATACGCCCAATGCGCGCCGAGCAAAATGCCCATGGTCTGGAAGCACCACGCGATCATGGTCCACTTGCGCGTCAGGTGGATCCACTTTTCCCCCGGGTAGCGGGCCAGAAGCGCGCCCAGCGCAAAAGCGAATGGGATCGTAAATCCGGTGTAGCCGGAGTATAGATTCGGCGGGTGAATCACCATCTCCGGATATTGCAGCAGCGGAGTAAGTCCGTTGCCGTCAGCGCGAGTGAAAACCTCGAGCGCGCCATTCGCTCCGGGAGCCGCCAGCACCTTGAACGGGCTGGCCACAAAATTATTCAGCGTGAGGAAAAAAATCTGCACGCCGGCCATCACCACGCCGACGTAGGGCATCAACTCCCCATTTTTATTGCGGTAGACCAGCAGGACGGAGAAAACGTAAACCGCCAGCAGAAAGCTCCAGAAAAGCAGCGAGCCTTCCTGCCCCGACCACAACGCCGCTATCTTGTAAAACGTGGCGAGGTCGCGGTTGCTGTGCGCCACCACGTACGATACCCAGTAGCTGTCGCTGAAAAACAGGTAGACGAGGCTGCCGGTGGCCACAAATATCAGCCCGCAGGTCGCCATGCCCGCTTGCCGCGCGCTCTTGATCAGCAACGGATGGCGCGTCACAATCGCGGCGATTCCGCCTACGAACGCATATGCCGCGCACAAAAATGCTAGGAGTAGCGCGAAGGAACCAAAAACATCCACTGCGGTCCGCCTTCCCCTGTAGCGCCCCTGCAGTACAGGACGCGCTACGACTTTACATCGTGCTGGCTTTTGCCGGATCCGGCTTCGCGCCGCCGCCGGGCGCTGCTTCGTATTTCGACGCGCACTTGGCCTGCACGTGCTCGGCTACAAAACTGCCATTGTTAGCCAAGCTGCCCTCTACCAGCGCTTGCGACTTGTCAACAAACGTGTCCGGCAGCGGTTCGCTGCCCACGTAGGTCACGGGTAGCAGTTTGCCTTCTCCGGCCAGAACGAAATCCACCCGCCCTGTAAGCCGCTTGATCGTGCCAGGCTCAACCGTGCCGCCCACGCGGATGCGATGCGCCCGCTCCGTGCCGTGCAAAGTCTGGAGTTCAGCAATGGTGTGGTAATACGTCTTGCTTTCGCCGTAGCCCAGCCAGGCGAGGAATCCCAAAGACACTACAATAATTCCGATTCCAATCCCGAATTTTGCCTGCTTCTGCACAGCGACTCCTAAACTAGGCAAGTTTCCCCGTGAAATCCAAGTCTACCATATCAGCAAAGCAGCATGCGGCAGCAAAACTGTCTACACACCAGTCGCTTGGGAACTCCGCGTTGTGAGGGCCTCTCGCAGGCGCGCGGCCGCTTCGGAGGGAGCACTTGCGTCCAAGGCGAACGGCTTTTCTTCGTCAAGCAGAATCGCGCAAGGCAA
>Ga0210400_10005019_pt1 | contig 11297 bp, 18 predicted proteins | sample IncBWH26MmetaG_FD_155456 | JGI IMG/M metagenome (GOLD analysis project Ga0210400, IMG submission 155456) | Forest soil microbial communities from Barre Woods Harvard Forest LTER site, Petersham, Massachusetts, United States - Inc-BW-H-26-M | ecosystem: Environmental > Terrestrial > Soil >...
GCTTCATACAAAGTCTCCGCCGTCACTTCGACGGTGTGAGTGATGCCCTCGAGGTCTTGGATCGTAACGCGGCAGGATCGGACGGCCATAAACGCACCGTAGCATATTTCGCCTTTTATTCGCTATAGCAGAGTCAGGGTTTCAAGTGTGGGGCGAATAGAGGCTGTATTCCACCGCATAGCGTGAGTCGGCCACCGGTTCCTCGCCCATGTGGGTGAGGGGCTTGACGGCGGCGAGAAAAATGGCGAGAATGCGGCGAGATTAATGGCGAGGTTGTGTCGAGAAATTGAGCGATTTGTGGCGAGATTGATGGCGAGAATATGGCGAGAAAATACATCCACGAACTCTCTGGTTGGCCTGGATTTACCTGGGACGCAAAGACTCTTGCGCCCTTGCTCTCTGGAGTCCGATTGCGGCAAGGCTTGTTGCTCGGCAAAATGCGGAGCTATGGCTTTGCTTCACAGTGGACCGCAACACTAAAGGTGCTTACGGAAGAAACGATCAAATCCAGCGCCATCGAAGGGGTAGTGTTGGATCCAGAGAATGTTCGCTCGTCCCTCGCCCGCAGACTGGGACTGGACGTTGGAGGACTCAAGGCCCACAAGGATCGAAACGTTGATGGCGTGGTTGAGATGATGTTGGACGCGACGCAGAGATTCAAGGAGCCGCTGACCAAGGAACGCCTATTCGACTGGCATGCGGATCTGTTTCCCGGAGTCCGCAGGACTGGCGATAAATTTCGGGTAGGCGCCTGGCGGGACGACAGCCAGGGTCCGATGCAAGTCGTGTCCGGGCCAATCGGCCGCCACAAGATTCACTATGTTGCACCTACGGCTGCCCGAGTCGAGAGCGAGATGGGAAAATTTCTCGGGTGGTTGGACGGCAACGAGCAGCAAGATCCGCTCGTGAAGGCCGCCATCGCACACCTATGGTTCGTGACGATCCATCCTTTTGAAGACGGCAACGGGAGAATTGGAAGAGCCATCGCGGAGATGTGCTTAGCCAGATCGGACGGCAGCGCGCAACGTTTCTACAGCATGTCGTCGCAAATTCTTGAAGAACGAAAAGGCTATTACGACGTTCTTGAGAAGACGCAGGCTGGATCGTTGGACATCACGGAATGGCTAACTTGGTTTCTTGGGTGCCTGGATCGAGCCATCGAACAATCGAGCCGAATCTCAGACAGCGCTCTGGAGAAGGAATTGTTCTGGCAGGACTTGAAGAAAAGGAACGTTTCTCTGAATGACCGGCACAAGAAGGTATTAAATAAACTTTTTAGTAGATTCGAGGGAAAGCTAACCAGAGACAAGTGGATGAAGATAACGAAAGCTTCTTCGCGAACTGCTCTTCGAGATATCGAAGAGCTGATCGCCGCAGGTGTCATTGAACAAGAAGAGGCCGGAGGAAGAAGCACTTCCTACAGGCTACGCAGGACTGAAAAAATCAGAGGGCAGGATTAGTAGATTCTCGGAGCATTCGGTTTTAAGCCCGAGTGTTGGGGGTTGAATGCTCCACGGGAAGCCAACGTCATGATTCTCAATCCGTTGAGAAATCCGAGAGCGTTCGGCTCTCGGCCTGAATGCTTTGTGACATTCAGCTGGTGAGCGCTGAGCGCAAGATCTGTTCGTCCGGGCCGCGACCGGCGCAGCACCCCGCAAGTTTTCCGTCAATCACGACCGCAGGCACGCTACGGACGCCGTACTGCTTCGCTTTCGAGGCTACTTCGGACTTTTGCATGTCATGGACGAGTACCTCGTGCGAAGAACCGGATAGCCTTTTAACGAGCTCGATTGTTTCCTGGCACGTCGAACAACCTGCACTGAAGACTTCGATTTTCTTTTTTAGCGGAAGTAGGTAGACGGCCGAAATCAGGAACCCGAGGCCGGTGGAAGTCAGCAAACCTGCATAAGCCGGCCAGCAAGCAGGGCAAGCGAGCTTCGGAAGGATCGATACGCCTACGCTTGGCAGCGCCAACAAGCTTTGCCTCCACATGCGGTTCATGGATCCTCCCGATCAAGGCTCTCCAGAATCGGACATTCCGCAACCGGCACGCACCCGGCGCAGACATTGGTCAGCTTGTGCAGCGTTCTCTTCATGGACGCAAGGCTTTTGATCTTGGAATCAATGTCGGCGATCTTGGCTTCGGCCCGAGCCCGGATGTCTCTGCTTGTCGTGGTGCGTGACACGCGAAGCGATAGCAGTTCCCGGATTTCCTTGAGGGAGAAGCCGAGCTCCTGAGCGCGCCGGATAAATCTCAGCCGTCGCGCTGTATCCGATGGGAACAGGCGATAACCTGACGCGCTCCGTGGCGGCTTTGGCAGCAGACCCCGCCGTTCGTAATAACGCACCGTTTCCAGATTGACTCCGGCTTGCTTGGCAAGATGACCGATTGTCAGCGACTTCATCTGCATACCCACTCTCTGAGTCTAAACCCCGGACTACGGTACGGGGTCAATCGGTATTTTCCCGGAGGGCTCAAGGGGGGCTCTCGGTCCAAAAGGACCTGTGCGCACAATTCATCAAATCGGAGGGCACTGGCATCCAACCCGCGCAGAGCGCACAGCCTCCCATCCCTCCCTGACTATGAGAGGCAGAAGAGCCAAGGCAGCTACAGGATCGGCCCACGATCTGTGCCAGATGACGTTAATGCTCAAACCTGCGAGGGCGATCCATGCCATATAACCGCACAGGGCGGATTCTGCAGCATCAGCCTTCAGGGCCGCGCTCGAAGTGACGGCTGCCAATTGCCGTTTCCGGTTGGCGAGCCAAGGCATTACAACTGCGGCGGCCAACAAGATTGCGATTCCTACTAGACTCCGCTGCGCCTCGCGGTATCCGATAAAATTCAAGACCGAAGTCAGCACCACGAAGCCTGCCAATGCGAAAAGCAAGCCTCCCGTGATTCGGGCTGCCCGCGCCTCGCCCAGCGTGGAGCGAAAACGCCAAAACACGACGGCTGCCGAAAGCAACTCAATCAAGCTGTCTCCGCCGAAAGCCAACAGCGCAGGACTGTGCGAAGCCCAAGCCGTCCCGAGAGAGACGACGGCCTCCACGCTCATCCAGATAAGTGTGATGACCTGGAGTTGAAGAACTTTCCGCGAAACGTCAGACAACGGAGATGTTGTCGCTGCTGTCATAGAAGAATCGCAATCATTCTACTCCGCAGTTGCAGCGGAAAGGACTTCATGACGTTAGGCGTCCGAATTTCGTTCAGTGACATGGGTGCCAGAACTGCTGACGCCGTTGGGTGCCAGCGATTAAATTGAGGCTACGGTCGCTTTAAGGACAGGAAGTGACCTGCGCCGCGTCGAGGATCGCTGCTGAGCGGAGGTTAGGCCTGAGAAATGGTGGCCCGGTTTTGCATTAAACCCGGCGGAACAGCAGAAGCGGCAGGCATGGCGTTGGCCACGCTTGCCGCTTTTCCGGGATGCCCCAAAATTTTGGCTGATCGGCGCCTTTTACAATGAATTCAAGAACGTAAAGAGTGCTTGCTTGTCTTTCGGACTGAGTTCGCGGAAGCGGTTCCTTACGTGTTCGGCCTCGCCGCCGTGACGTTCGATGGCGCTTTCTAACGTCAACGAAGCGAGATCATGCATGTGCCGAGGGTGCATGCGGAGTCCCCAGAGGGGCACCGTACGCAACTTGTTGGCGGTATCTTGCGGCGGATTCTGGACGATGCCGTCGCCGGTCTCGATGTCGTGGAGCAAGAAGTCGCTGTAAGGATGAATGATCTTATTCCCTAAGGCCTCTGGTACGGTGAATGCTCCTCCGTTGATGACAGTTCCCGGAGGGGCGGTAACGATGCTGCTGACATGGCAGGTGGCGCAGCCGATCCTCTCGAACAAGTTTTGGCCTTCTTGGGCGGCCGCAGTTACAGAAAGAACCGCGTCGCGCGGCGGAACCTTCGTGCCACGAATGAACTGAGCAAAGTGGTCGATGTCCGCCAGGCCGAGATTGTCCGGAGTATCCTCCGGATCCGGGGTGATTTTGCCGACCGTTGTCACATCTTTGGGACGCAGACGGTTCGTTACTCCCATTTCATTCAGATAGGCGTCGCCGATGAAAGAGAGCAAGCTGCTGTGCTGATCCTTCCAGCCAAAGCGGCCGATACGCGATTGTCCAGGCGATTCCAGAACAGGAACTTCGACGGCTTCGCCGTGAATTCGGCCTTCACTGACTTCGATCTGGTGCTGAGCGATAGACTGCAGGGTGCTATCGTCGATGGCCTCGACAAAGCCATCTCCTAAAGTGTTGAGCGCGGCGCGTAGGGCTCTAATGTTTTCGGCATCAGGTACGTGCTCCTGTGCTTGCGGAATTAGAGCGCGGTCGTTGATGATGGAGCGATTGGCGATGGTGTTCGCGCCGTCGTTGATCGGCACCGTCGCAGCAACGAAGTTGCCGTTGGCGTCCTTATGGCCGGCGCGGATCTCCGTGAACTGGCTCGATCCGCCGCTGACCGGATTTTGATGACAATCGGCGCAAGCTCTGGCATTGAATACCGGGCCCAGTCCAGTGCTGGCGTCGTGGTCCTGTTCGAAACGGGTTTGGTCGAGCGCGTAGGTGTCGCCTGGCGGCTGTACAATGCCATTGCTGATGCTTTGCGAGCCGGGGCTTTGCGCGAGCGTCGGCGTGTCAAAGCCGGCGGGCGCTTCGGTTGGAACCTGTTGCGCAACGCCGGCGAAACCGAGGGCCATTACACCCACGAGTAAGATGGCAAGAGAAAGCCATTTATGTGTCATCGTATACACCTCCTCCAAGACAGGATTGAACTTTCTCCTCGATCCACGTCCCAGAAGCAGAGAGGGAAAGCCTCCTACAAAATGCTAGGACCTCGTGGGGTTATCCGTTATTCCGGGGTTGAATGTTAAAAGTATGTAAGAGCAACCAGCGCGATTGTAGAGGTCCAAGAATCCGCAGAGAGGGAAGTGCTTCTGGCGAACCCCAAAATGGGGCTTGAGTCACTTGTGGCAGGGCACGACCCAGCTGTCACACCGATGTCAGGTGATTGGCTGGGCGCATAGTAGCCAGTCTTTGCGGAATTTTCAGAAGACTTGCTAACAAGTTGCTAACAGACTAGTGGCCTTTCGGTGTGGCAAAGCATGTGGCAGCTAATAGTGATGCGTTTCCCGAGTTGAGGCGATTGAAACCATGCGGCCTTCGCTTCGCCCGGAAACGGATAACCCCGAGGCCAAAAGTTCCGCGACGACCCACGTCGCGGAAAGCCGAAGTTTCCTGTAGCAACTCTTATGGAGTTGCCAATTACCGTTGTCGACTCGAAGGTTTATCAAATCGTGTACGACGACCGTCTCGGCCGTTTCGTATTCCAGGAAGCAAGTCATTACGCGGTGGTCGTCGCTGCGTACGGGAATAAAGCGGTCGAGACCGAATAATTCAACACTCGCGAGATCTCGGTAGGTGATCACGAACGTCGCTCCCGGCTTGAGCGTGTGAGCGAAAAGGACATCGTAGGCTATGAAAAGCAAAAGGGACTCCCGTTAGAGAGCCCCTCAGCAAGGATAGTTGGGTCTTGCGACCAGAAATAAATCATAATTACGTACGATTTTCAATGCGTTTTTGTACGACAAAACTTGCCCATTTAGGATGTTTTTCAACGTTCCGTCAAACAATTTGTATCTGTTTGTTTCTGCGATTAAACCGGTACGAAAACTCATTGCAGCAGCGGCGTGTTCCTTTGGGCATCGGCTTGTCGATCCTTCGGCGGAGCGACGCTACACAACGCCTTCCACTCCGCTTGTGAGCACTCGCCCGTCACAGTGGCGATGATTTCCCCGCCGTATGTTGCCGCTCGGGTCTCCCCAATAGCCCTTGGGATCGAGGTAGTTTTTCGCAGCGATTCTCCCCCAATTCCGATACGGAAACTGCCGTATGGCCCTTCCCTGCAAAGAGTGACACGTTGAGGTCGGGAGGTGGCAGATGTTTTCGCTAATTTGGGCGCTGATTATCGGCTTGATTGTGGGCGCCATAGCAAAGCTGCTCATGCCCGGGAAAGACCCAGGCGGCATCTGGATAACTATGGCCCTTGGAGTTGCGGGCTCCTTAATCGCTACATACTTAGGACGAGCACTCGGCTTGTATGCTACAGGCCAGTCCGCCGGCTTTATTATGTCGATCTTGGGCGCGATGTTGCTGCTTTTCCTCTATCGGATCTTTCGGCGCCCGCCAGTCAGAGCATGAGCACAACGAGACCAGCCGAGAGGGCTGCGGCGCTTCCGGAACCCGAATCTAGAAAATCCGGCCATCGGCCTTGAATGACTCTCCATCCTTAACGGCCCACTTATCGAACAACGTCGGGTCATTCTTGAGCATCAGTAACGCGGTAGCAATTTGTTCCGCGCTCGGCAACCCTTGGTTCGGTACGAAAAAGCACGTCTGCTCGTGATGGGATTTGGCGTCTTTCACTCCTCGAATCCGCCTGACATATCTATCGCGCACATGGAATGTGTTTGTGCCCACATTCAGGAGGTAACCGTCACCCACCTCGGTGGCATCAGTGAGGGCCACGATGCGCAGCAGATAGCTCTGCGCCTGATTTCTTGCATTCTCAGGACAATTGTTTTCAAGGTAGTTGAAGAGACCCCAAACTAGGCGATTGTGCTGTGGTCGTTGCGGTAAGATGATTTCTCCAAACAACAGCCGCTGCGAGCCAACAAACACAATTACCCAGACCAGAACAAGAAACACACACGAGAGAAGGATTACAGCCACCAACCTACACCAAAACAACGGACCTGCCACAGTCTCTCGCCCGATTAGCCGCCCGCCCATTAGCGAGAGGTTCGGTCTCACGTTTATGAGAGCAATGCTAATCCGTGGTTCCTCGAACGCGAATACATAGAAAACCGTATCCTCCACAGCCGCGGCCACGCGAATGCCTGTTTATTCCGGTGTCAGCTCGAAGGTCGCCTACGTCTGGTATTCCACAAGATAAGCAGGAGTTGCAGGACCAAGGTGATTGTGAGGACTATGAGAATGATGAGCGCGGTTAGCATTGGTGCGGCCTCCCTGCCTTGTCATCTCTTGTGTCCCTTTTCTGCGTTTCTTCGTTCCAGTTCCGCCGTGCTTCCTCAAGCTGAATCACAAAAACCTCACGCTGCGGGTTTCCACAATGTGCGTCCGGAGAGCACATGGATTTTGCGGCATATCCGAATCGCAGCAACTCTAGGTCACTCATTTTTTGCAGACGGGTTCGCAGACCTTCTAGGTCTATCTCGTTTTCGCCAGTGAAGGTGACTGTATTTAGATTTGCCACGGAGAACCCCTCTCGGGTAGAGGACAACGCGGAAGGCGATTATATACAGGATTAATGCTTTTCTTATACGCTAAATAGCTATACCCTTACGCGGTACCCGCCGTGTTTTCATTCGGCTTGCACTACACATCGAGTGGAGTTGCAGAGGGGACCGCAACAGATACAGCCAACTCTTCTTCCGCCGGACTGAGGGGAAGCCATGACCGTTTATGATTTGCGGGCTAAGCTATCCAAATTAGACGGCCAAATGAACATTGTGGTGTATTGGGCGGATGAGAATGAACCCCACTTTGCTGAGATTGACGATATTTCTGTACGGAAGGGCATTCCTAAAAATCTGGCAAATGGGAAAACAGGATTTGAGTTTGACCGAAGTGGTCCAGCGGAGTGGGCATTTATTGAAGTCATCCCATAGGGTGCCGCCAGGAGGTGGCTGGCGCCGCAAAACGGTGCGGCAAATTAGCACGATCTCGACAGCGGCAAACAAAGGGCAGAAGGCTTCACACCGCCTCAGTCTGCAAAAGTGAACAGCCGCTATAATTCAAAATCTGTTGTAGCGAGAAGAACTTGACCCTCTTTCCAGCGAACGGTTCCTTAGTTGCGTCCATTTCTCTCACTTCGCCCCATTCGGCATCACTGGAAATAACCATCGGCCAGTCGGTTATCAGACCAGCATATAAAAGTTGGCCTTTCTCATTCGAAAAGACCACGATGTTCGCCTTCGTTGGTGTGTTCGACTCTATGCATCTGTCTAGGACTTTCTGTAACGCCATCTGAGCATCCCGATTCAGCGCCATGTTGTCGTTCCTTCCCCGTTTCTTGGCGATTCAATGTGCAGCCTTAATCTATTCAACCTCGAATCTGGTCATTCAATGCTCCCGCACGTACATATTAGTCTTGGACTTGTGCTAAAGATAGTCGGGTACCGTTTACAGCAGACTTCTCAGAAACCGCACGATTTCCGCCAACGCGAACACAAACCAGAACGCTTCAACTCTTATTGCTTCGGTTTAAGCGGCGTTGGTGTGTCCGGGCCTTCATTCGTCCAGCGACGTCCGACGGTATCCAGCGATTTTGGCGCTGCGACGTTGGGCAGCTCATAACCAAATTCTTTCTGGCGTCGCGAACTAATTTCCTTGCTGTTAACGTTAAACGTCTTGTCGCGCTCTCGAAGGAGTTCTTGATCGACCTGACCGGGCCCAGTGACAGCCCACATTAGGCGCGGTTCACCTAGCGGGATTTGCGTCATTGAATCGCCCCATGTATGAAATGTTTTGCCCCAGGTATTCATGATGGTGCCCATGAACTTTTGTTCCTTATCAGGACCCATATCCGGAGCAATCAGCCCTCCGCCCAGGACTTCGAAGGGATGCGGGTGCCAGAACTTCTTTTCGCCCTCCGGTAAAGTCTTATACATATCGTCCGAGATTATGTATTCAATTCCTATGAGTTTTGCGTCGGCCCCAGTGGAATCAAACAAAACGCATTGAAACATCCCACTCTTTGAGGGCGAGCAGTAGTGTTGAGCTTCCATCTGGAATTTCGGATCGTCTTTTGCCACGTGAATGCCGTTAAAGAATTCGCGGCGGACCTCCAGTGGCGTTTTGTAATCCGTGGCCGGTTTGGACTGTTGTCCGAAGACTGGCGCTACGGCGAGGCCGGCCCCAAAAACTGCAAATTGAGCGATTAGGTTTAGCTTTCCATGCATCATGTGTTCTCCCATTTTCGAATCTCCTTTTTTGTTTTCTTCCTTAGATAACTGGTGGAGAGCGCGGAGGGAGTTTGACCGTTTCAGACTATTTGGACACCGCACGCTCCTCTCCATTCAAGAGCAACGCGCAGCGTTCAAAACATCGCACTCACCACGGGTCCGTGTCAACGGGAGTGGATTTTTGCAGCAAAAAACACCCCCAGGAGGTACTGCTACGTGCTAGATGGGGCGAGATTCTAGACGAAGAGAAAATGAAGAAATGCGTGTGGGTGCGTCCTAAACTGGTGGCAGTGGTTGAATTTTTAGAGTGGACCGAAGGAGACAGATTGCGGCATTCAAAATTCGTGGCGCTCCGCGACGATAAAAATCCGCGAGATGTAGTTAAGGAAGTCTGAGTCGAACGAAATGCTGTTGCTTGACGTGATACGAAATTCTTACTAACATCCCTTCCACCCGAACGGCCCTCCCCAGGTATCCACGAACGTCCACACAAGGAGTACTCTTATGGCGACTCCACTACCGCAAATTGATGTATCTCATCTGAAAGATGCTCTCACCGCCGCGAAAGAAAAACACGGTGAAGCAACTCTGCGCCGAGCCGATGCTGCCTTACTTACGCAACAACTGAACCATCGACGGGCTGTCGAACAGGTGCTCAGACCGTTCTTCACAAAAGCTGGCCTGGACATCGAAAAGCTGGACAAAATGGCCGCGCAGAATCAAAGTGAGCTACGCCGCATTTTCCAAAACCACAAGATGGAAGCCGCCCGGCGTGCATCATTGGAAATGGCCGCGATTCGTGAGGGGGTTCAACGACGAACCCGCGCTTTACAGAACCTGGCAAATCTCCCGATGGTCCCCTTTACAGCCATCACTTTGGAACCCATTTTTATTTGGCAAACGCAAGTCGACAGCTTCAAAGGCTCGCATATCGAGCCGGGCAATAACTGGGTCAAATTTCTAATTGAGGCCATGTCTGGTTCTCAGGACACTGAATTCAGATTCGTCTTCCTTTGGGAAAATCAGAGAAACGACCTGGCAGTCGTAAATGTTGCATCCTCTCTCGTGCTCAATGGAGCTTGCGAGGCGGTCGCAGCTCCGGGATTTATTTCTGGTGATGAGAGCGTTCTCGCTCTAGAGGCTTCACTCACCCTCTTAGGGTTGTGGCAACCTGATCCACAAAATTCCGCACTGCCGCCTCAAAACCCTCCCTACCAGCAGTCTCAGCACCAAAATCTACCGGGCCTTGATGCCCAGGGTGGTGGATTATACTGGCGGGTCGATTTTAAATGGAAGAACTTCTCAGCCTCGTCTTATGATCTCGGTTACGACTTTTTCCTGATTCCGCCCCAGTCGTCAGCCGTGTTTGAGGTCAGTCTCAAAGTCAGCTACAACTTCCCAGGCGGCGGTGGCAACATCAGCGATTCTGTCGTGGCCGATTTCGCGAACGACAACTTGGGATACATGCTCATGTGCCCTGGCTTGCAACTCGATCTCCTGACAGCACCTCAGGCCGTGGCCTAACCAGGTTGCTAAACGAAAATCAGCACACGAGAGCGCCACGCTCTTTACGGTTTTGTAAACGGTGGGGCAGGGTTCTGGGACGGAGAGTCCTACGCGCGTAGTCATTTTACGTGTCAGACTGACTCCAGTGAACACCCTATATTCTTGCCACACGATAGCGACCATGCTCTCCCACCAAGAAGGAGGCGCCTATGAAACTCGCGCAAGCGAACGTAGCAGGGACGATGCGAAAAATCGTTGACTTTCATTTAGATGAGAATTTGGACTGGGTTGCCGAACTTGAATGCGGGCATCAACAGCATGTCCGCCATAACCCGCCTTGGACCCACCGCCATTGGGTAACAACCCCTCAAGGGCGGCTTGCACACGTCGGTCAGGAACTAAAGTGCTTAGCATGTCGGCCCGCTGATTAGTTTTTCTGTCCGCGATGTCCTACCACGTAAACTCAGGTAGCTTTATCTAGGACGATGGAACAATCCGGCGCACCCCGTAAGTCCAGGTATTTTCCACACTGAACCCAGTGGCGTAGTGCCGCAAATCCAGGCAATTCTCCCGCCCAGCCACAGTAACACTGAAGATCGAAGATATGAGCGTCGGCGGGTTCTAGGTTGCACTGAGAGCTGGAGCAGACCGATGCTAGGCAGTTGCGACACGCAGGGCATACGAATAGAAAGAAATGCGCGTATACTTCGACGAAAGTATCCACAAAAAATGTCCCAAGATGGAAGGCAAGCAACCGCGACTTCTGACCCATCCTGCTGAGTAGAACTTATACAATAAGCGCATCGGAAT
>Ga0210400_10005021_pt1 | contig 11295 bp, 12 predicted proteins | sample IncBWH26MmetaG_FD_155456 | JGI IMG/M metagenome (GOLD analysis project Ga0210400, IMG submission 155456) | Forest soil microbial communities from Barre Woods Harvard Forest LTER site, Petersham, Massachusetts, United States - Inc-BW-H-26-M | ecosystem: Environmental > Terrestrial > Soil >...
CCACAGGACTGTCGGTTGTGTTCGTTCCCGACTCCTACTTGTCCGCCAGCGACTGCTCCGTCGTGGTGTTGACCGGAAGGTACCCGAGCTGGGGAACCGTCGTGGTCTGGAAGTCGGAGCTCAGGAGGAAGCCGATGAACGACTCGGCCAGCGGGCTCGCCGTCGTCTTGGTGTACATGTGCTCGTGCGAGAAGTAGTGGTACTTGCCGCTCTTGACGTTGTCGGCGTTGGGCGCCGAGCCGTCCAGGCTGACCACGGTGACGGTGCTGTTGGCCGAGCCGACGGCGATGTAGGACACCGCGCCGGGGAGGTTCTTGTCGGCAACGCCGGTGAGCACGAGCTGCGTCGAGTCCTGGGTCTGCGCCGGGGTGGTCGACTCCGCGGTGCCCTGCATGATGTCCTTGTCGAAGCTGAGCCGCGTGCCCGAGCCCGGCTTGCGCTCGATCAGGGTGACCGGCACGTTGGCGCCGCCGACGTCCTTCCAGTTGGTCACCTTGCCGCTGAAGACGTCGCGAACCTGCGCGGTGGTCAGGTTGCTGACGCCGGCGCCGGGGTTGGTGACGATGGCGAAGACGACGATGGCCACCTGGTGGTCCTTCAGCGACGTGGCGTCGATGGAGGGCGTGTTGGTGACAGGAACGTCAGAATCTCCGATGTCGGAGGTGCCGCTGGCGACGTTGCTCAGGCCGGTCGACGAGCCGCCGCCGCTGACCGTGATGGTCGAGCCGGCGCACTTGGCCTGGTAGGCGTCGGCCGCCTTCTGGACCAGCGGCTGCAGCGCGGTCGAGCCGCTCGCGGTGATGGTGCCGGTGGCGCAGGGCGCCGGCGTCGGCGAGGCCGAGGCGGTCGCGGTGGCCGCCGGCGAGTTGCCCGTGGAGTTGTTGTCGCTGCCACAACCGATCAGCGCAAGTCCGGCCACGGCCGGCACGGCGAGAATTCGCAGATGCATAGACGCCCCTGGCGGCTGCGCTCGGACGGGGGTCCTGGGTTTGGACGCAGGCGCGCTCTGACGGGCCCATCCTGCCCTGCTGTTCATTGTCAGTGCTTTAGGCGCCCATTAACGAACGATTAACAAAGTGCGCGTATCGTCCCGATCAAGACAGCTATCTATACTGGCGGGATCATGTCCCCAGTGGAGGAGGCTGCAGAGCAGGCCAGCGTGTTGCTGGCCGCCCTGTGTGGCCGGCTGGAGGACGCGGTGGTGCTGGTCTCGCCGCAGCGCCGGGTGCTGTGGCTCAACAGCGCCGCCCGCGAGCTGTTCGCGGTGGGCGCCGACCTCGACGTCGTCGACCGTCCCCTCGCCGAGGTGGCTCCCGACTATCGCATCGCCCTGCTGGTCACCGCCGCCTTCGAGCGCCAGACCGAGGTGCGCGACGAGCTCACCGAGGTGGTCGGTGCGCACACCCTCACCGCGCGCGCCATTCCCCTTGCGGCAGAAGGGCAGTCCCACGTCGCCGTGCTGCTCCGCGATCAGACCCGGCTGCGCCAGCTGGAGACGGTGCGCCGCGACTTCGTGGCCAATGTCTCCCACGAGCTGCGCACCCCGGTGACCGCCATCCACCTGCTGGTCGAGACGCTGCAGAACGGCGCGCTCGGCGAGCCCGAGGAGGCTGCCCAGTTCGTCGAGCGCATCGGCCAGGAGGTCACCCACCTGCGCCAGATGGTCGACGAGCTGCTCGAGCTGTCGCTGATGGAAGCAGGGGAGCGGCCGCTGCATCCCGCCCCGGTTGCTGTCGAGGAACTGGTGCACGCCGCCGACCGGCTGCGCCCGCTCGCCGAGGAACGCGGCGTCGACCTGCGCTTCGTGATCACGCCCGACACCCCCGCGGTGGTCGGCGAGACCTCGCGGCTCGCCCTGGTTGTGCGCAACCTTGTCCATAACGCGATCAAGTTCACCCCGCATGGCGGCGCGGTCACCGTGCTCGCCGAGCCGCGCGCGGGTGAGCGCGTTGCCGTGCAGGTGCGCGACACCGGGGTGGGCATCACCACCGATGCGCTGCCGCGCATCTTCGAGCGCTTCTACAAGGCTGATCGCTCCCGCCAGCGCGACGGCGACGGCGCGGGACTCGGGCTGGCCATCGCCCGCCACACCGTCGAGGCGCACGGCGGCCACATCAGCGTCGAGTCGGTGGTGGGACAGGGGACCACCTTCACAGTGGTGCTCCCCGCCGCGCTCAACTAGCGCCTGCGTCTCAGCCGGTGCGCCGCATCAGCGCAGCGACGTTGTCGACCACTCGCAGTGCGGGCACACTGTCCAGGCGATTGCGCATGACTGCAATGGCGTCGGCGCTGGAGTCGACCAGCAGGAAGCGGCGTCCCTGCTGGTGCGCAGCCGCGCCGGTCGTGCCGCTGCCGGCGCACCAGTCGAGGACGAGATCGCCGGGGCGCGATGACGCGGCGACGATGCGGCGCAGCACGCCGAGCGGCTTCTGCGTCGGGTAGCCGGTGCGCTCACGCGAGTTGGTGGGCACGATGGTGTGCCACCACACGTCGGTGGGCAGCTTGCCGCGCGCGGCCTTGTCGGGCGTGACCAGGCCAGGGGCCATGTAGGGCAGGCGGTCGACCTCGGCGGTGTCGAAGTGGTAGCGCTGCGGGTCGCGCACGTAGACGAGGATGACGTCGTGCTTGGGCGACCAGCGCCGCGTGCTTCGGGCGCCGTAGTCGTAGGCCCAGACCAGCTCGTTGAGAAAGCAATCGCGGCCGAAGAGCTCGTCGAGCAGCACCTTGCAGTAGTGGGACTCGCGCGGGTCGATGTGGAAGTAGAGCGTGCCGTGCACGGCGAGAACTCTTCGGGTTTCAGCGAGTCGGGGACGCAGCCAGCCGAGGTAGTCGTCGAAGGCGTCGGCGTAGGACTCGCGCGGGTCGCGGATGGTGGCGTAGCGGCGCCCGGCGAAGCCGGTGCGGTCGCCCGCGGCGTCCTGCACAGTGCGCAGGCGCAGGCCCTGGCGCTGCCGGCCGGTGTTGAACGGGGGGTCGACGTAGACGAGGTCGACGCTGCCCTCGGGCAGGGCGCACAGCACGTCGAGGTCCTGTCCGTAGACGATGGCACCGGTGGCGATGTCGAGCACCGCGGCGGAGTATAAGTCCCAATCGGTACAGTGCCCGTGGACAAAGAGGTCTAGGGAGTCTCCCAACGTGCAATTTGGTCGGTACTACGAAGAATTTGAGGTGGGCGCCACATATCGGCACTGGCCGGGCAAGACCATCACCGAGGCGGACGACCACCTCTTCTGCCTCATCACCATGAACCACCATCCCCTGCACCTCGACGCCCATTACGCCGAGACGCAGACGCAGTTCAAGCGCAACGTGGTGGTGGGCAACCTCATCTACAGCCTGGCCCTGGGCATGAGCGTTGCCGACGTCAGCGGCAAGGCCATCGCCAACCTCGAGGTCGAGTCGCTCAAGCACGAGAACCCCACCTTCCACGGCGACACCATCTACGCCGAGACCACCGTGCTGGAGAAGAAGGAGTCGCAGTCCAAGAACGACCGCGGCGTGGTCTACGTGGAGACGCGGGCCTACAACCAGCGCGGCGAGCGGGTCTGCATCTTCCGCCGGCGGGTGATGGTGCCCAAGAAGGCGGTGGTGGGCGACCTCCAGCCTGCCGACGTCCCTGCCGAGGCGGCCGCCCAGGCGCAGCCGTCGGCCTGACCGGGCGCGGGACGGCCGGCGCTCAGAGCATGCTGAGTCGATGAACGCCCCATGCCGGGCCGGGCGGCGCCCGCTGGACGTCGAGCGCCGGGCGGTGCAGCTCCCGCGATGACCCCCTCGGCCGCCGACTCGGCACGCTATGCGGTGCGGCCGCTGCTCCCCGGACCGGCGGAGGCGCTGCGCGATGCCGTGCTGGCGCTGGGCTCCGGTCCCGCGGCGCTGCCCATGCTCGCCCGCTACGGCTCCCAGGAAGCCTTCGCGGTGCGCGGCCTGGCCGCGGACGAGACCCGGGTGCTGGAGCGCGAGTTCCGCCGCCTCGGCGGCGAGGTGCTGAGCAGCCTCAACGGTGACCGCGCCGTGCTGCTCGGTCCCCTCAGCGCTTTCGGCGACCTGCCCTCCCGGCTGGTGGAGTGGGGACGGCGCACCGAGGCCCTCGGTGCGGCGCTGCAGGCGGCCCTGGCGGGCAAGGGCGGGCACGCTCGGCCGATCAACGCCCGCGGGGTGCTGCTGGAGTTCGGCCGCCGCACCCTGGTCATGGGCGTGGTCAACGTCACCCCGGACTCGTTCTCCGGCGACGGCCTCTTCCGCGACCCCGAGGCGGCGGTGGCCCACGCGGTGGCCATGGCCTATCACGGCGCCGACATCATCGACATCGGCGGTGAGTCGACCCGGCCGCACTCCGTGGAGGTGCCCGCCGAAGACGAGCTGGCCCGCGTCCTGCCGGTGCTGCAGGCGGTCATCGCCGAGGTGTCTGTGGCGGTGAGCATCGACACCCGCAAGGCGAGCGTCGCCGCGGCCGCGGTCGAGGCCGGGGCGCACATCGTCAACGACATCTGGGGCCTGCGCGGCGATCCCGACATGGCCCGCGTGGTGGCCGGGGCGCCCGGCGTGGCGGTGGTCTGCATGCACAACCAGCAGGGCCACGAGTACGCCGGCGACGTGGTCGAGGCGGTGGCCGCCGGACTGCACGAGTCGCTGGTGGTGGCCGAGAACGCCGGGATCGACAGCGAGCGGGTGATCGTCGACCCCGGACTCGGCTTCGGCAAGACGCCGGCGCACAACATCGAGATCCTGCAGCGGCTCGGTGAGCTGCGCGGGCTCGCCCGTCCCCTGTTGGTCGGCGCCTCCCGCAAGTCGACCATCGGCCTGCTGCTGGGTGGGGCGCCGCCCGAGGAGCGCCTGGAGGGCTCGCTGGCCCTGGCCGTGCTGGCCGCCGAGCGTGGCGCTGACATCGTGCGCGTCCACGACGTCGCCGAGACGGTGCGCGCGCTGCGCGTCGCCGACGCGGTCATCCACGGCATGCCCGCCGAGCTGCGCACCGCGCCGGCGCCGGGGCCGACCGGCTGAGCACCGACGTCGCCTGGGTGGCCCTCGGCGCCAACCTGGGCAACCGCACCCGCCAGCTCGCCCTGGTCCGGCAGCTCCTGCAGCGCGACGGCGTGGCCATCGAGGCGGCGTCCGGGGAGCGACTGACCCGCGCCGTCGGCGTCACCAACCAGCCGGACTTCCTCAACCAGGTGGTCAAGCTTCGCTCCCCCGAGCCCTGGCTGCCGCAGCGCTGGTTGGAGCACACCCAACGCGCCGAGCACGACGCCGGCCGCCGTCCCACCTACCGCTGGGGCCCGCGCCGCGCCGACGCCGACATCCTCCTGCTCGGCGAGGACGGGTCGATGGGCTACCAGGATGAGGCGCTGACCGTGCCCCATCCGAGCCTCCCCGACCGGCCCTTCTTCCGGGAGATGCTCGTCGAGCTGGGCCTGAGCCTGCGCGGCTTCCAGCCGCGCGACGGCGCGTCACCGTCAGGGCACGCGCCGGGCGGGGGGTAGGAGCGAAGGCGGGTTCATCCCGCCGCAGCGGGCAGGGGGGCGCGACGCCCCCCTCCGACTTAGATCGGCAGCCGGTCGGCGAGCTGGGGGACGACGCGCAGTGCCGCCTGCACCTGCCGGGCGATCGGTGCCAGGTCGGGCGGGGTCTCGAAGTCGACCAGCCAGGAGTGCTCGGCGGCCAGCTTCTCGACCAGGATGGTGGAGCCCAGGGCGGCCATGGCAACGTGCACCGAGGGCCGGTCGTCCTCGGGAAATGCCTTGCCCAGCAAGGCCTGCACCGTGTCGATCCAAGCGCTGACCTCGCTCACCTCCTGCAGCTCGTAGCCGCCGTCGCCGAGCAGGAACTCAGCCTCGATCTCCACGAACGGCTGGGGACGCAGGTGACGGTGGGGGCAGTCCTGCTCCTCCTCCTCGTCGTGGTAGAGGTCGCAGTCGGCGCCCGCGCCGTAGGCGGCGATGTACGTCATCAGCGCGTCCCAGGAGAAGCTGAGGTGGGCGTGGTAGCGCGACGGCGGGTCGCTCGCCTGCAGGCGCACCACGCACTCGAAGCGCCGCTCGCCGACGCCCGGCTCCAGCTCGTGGCGCACGTCCTCGATGGACAGGCCAGCTTCGTCGAGCGCCTCGAGCAGGTCGGAAGCCAGCTCCTCGTAGGTGGGGAAGGGCTCGGGCTGGTCCTCGCGAGCGCTGTCGCCGTTGCCGCCCGGCCGCAGCCGTTCTGCCACTCCGGCCTACCGCCCCGGGCGCAGGTGACGCACGGTGACGGCGAGCACCTGCACGCCGAGTGCCGCGCCGAAGGACGCCAGCACGCCGAAGAACAGCGGCCACTCCGCCCCGGGCACCCGCCAGTCGTACACGGCCAGGATGCCGCCGATGAGCAGGCCCAGGGCGCTCACCGCCAGGAACACGGCGGAGACGCTGGTGGCCGGGTCGGGCCGTGCGGGCACGAGCACGCGCTCGCGGGGATCGCGCGGCTGCAGCATGGGGGGAGTCGCCATTACTGGTTGGAGTGTAGTCCGGGCGGGCGGCTCACCGGCGCAGGGCTACGGTCAGGCCGTCGGCGACCGGCAGCAGGACACACTCCACTCGGGGGTCAGCCACCAGCCAGTCGTTGAAGGCCCTGATGTGGTCGGTGTCGCCGCCCTTGGCGTCGGGGTCGATCACGCTGCCGCCCCAGAGCACGTTGTCGACCAGCAGCAGCCCGCCGGGCCGCAGCCGCGGGATCAGCTCCTCGGCGTAGGCGCGGTAGCCGCCCTTGTCGGCGTCGATGAAGGCGAGATCGACGTCGGGGGTGGCGGGCAGAGAGCGCAGCGTCTCCAGCGCCGGGGCGATGCGCAGGGTGATGCGGTCGGCGACACCCGCGCGCTGCCAGGCGCGCCGGGCGATGCTCGTCCATTCCTCGCTGACGTCGCAGCAGAGCAGCGAGCCGCCCTCGCCCAGGCCGCGGGCGATGCAGATCGCCGAGTAGCCGGTGAAGGTGCCCACCTCGACGGCGCGGCGCGCCCCGATGGCTTTGGCCAGGATGGTCATGAACTCGCCCTGCTCGGGCGCCACCTGCATGCCGCTCACCCCGCCCAGCGCCTGGGTCTCGGCGATCAGGTCGCGGAGCACGTCGTCGACCGGCGAGGAATGCGCGACGATGTAATCGTGCAGCTGCGGGGACAGCAGGAAGCTCTTGGGGCTCAAGCGGCGACTACGGCTTGGTCGCGGTGAAGCGGTAGCCGATCCCGGGGACGGCGAGGATGTAGAGCGGATGCGAGGCGTCGTCCTCGATCTTGCGCCGCAGGTTGCGCACGTGCACGTCGATGACCCGGGTCTCGATGGGGTACTCATAGCCCCACACCGAGTTGAGGATCTTCTCGCGGGACAGCACCTTTCCCGCATTGGAGGCGAGGAAGGAGAGCAGGTCGAACTCGGTGTGGGTGAGCTGGATCTCGATGTCCTGGCGGTAGACGCGGCGCTCGTTGGCGTCGATGACCAGGTCGCGGAAGATCATGCGACCGTCGCTCTCGCGGTCCTCCTCCTGGCGCGACTTGCGCAGGTGGGCGGCGATGCGCGCCAGCAGCTCGCGGGGACGGAACGGCTTGATCACGTAGTCGTCGGCGCCGATCTCCAGGCCGACCACCACGTCGATCTCCTCGGTCTTGGCGGAGAGGATGAGGATGGGCACCTTGGTGCCGGCGCGGCGAATGTCGCGACATACGTCGAAGCCGCTGATGTCGGGCAGCATCAGGTCGAGCAGGATGATGTCGGGACGGAAGCTGTCCAGCTTGGCCAGCGCCTCGGTGCCGTTCTCCGCCTCCTGGACGGCGTACCCCTCCTTCTCGCAGGCGAGACGAACGGTCTTTCGGATCATGGCCTCGTCGTCGATGACGAGCACCTTCCGCTGTCCGTTCACGAGTCGACCGAGGGGTCCATTGTCGGGCCGGATTGTACGGCAGAGATTGAGCGTTGGCGGGCGCTTCCCAAGCGTCGCGCCCTGCGGGCGGTCCGGCGCGCCGCATTGGCGGCGGCGAGTGCCCGGGCGGCGACCGGCCGGCGCACCTCCTCGAAGGCCCCCGCAGTGCTCCGTTCGACGCCTCCCAGGGCCAGTTTGAACTGGCGCAGTCCGTGCCAGGCGTGGCCGGGGTCGTCACTGGGCGGGACGCCCCAGAGGTCGTAGCGGTCGCAGCCCGCCGCCAGCGCCTCGCGGATGACGTGGAAGTGCAGCGCCGAGGACGGCTGGCGCTCGCGGTGGCGGGTCTCCGAGCCGCCGTAGAGGTAGATCATCTCGCCGGCGAAGTGGGCCACCAGCACGCCGCTGACCGCCTCGCCCTCGACCATGGCCAGGTGGACGCGGGCGGTGGGAACGCAGCGCAGGGCGCGCTCGAAGTAGCCGGGCCCCGGCAGGTTGATGCCCTGGCGTTGCGCGGTGGCCGCACAGAGGCGGGCCAGCTCGCGGGCGGCACTGGCGGGGTCGGTCGGGGTCTCGACGGTGACGCCCTTTTTCTCGGCGAGCCGGATGTTGTAGCGGCCTTTGGGCTTCATGCGGGCCAGCACCGCCTCCTCGCCGCCGCTGAGGTCGACCACCGCGGTGTGCTCGGGCTGCACGGTGGCGGCGCCGTGCCAGCGGTCGCCGAGCGCGTCGACCAGGGCAGGGCGCTCGTCGTACCAGGCATTGGGCTCGACAGTCACGCTGGAGGCGCCGGTGCGTTCGGCCAGCTCGTCGAGCGCGCTCAGGACAGGGCGCCACGCCTCGTCAGAATCGCCGGGCGGGCAGGCGGGACCCTTGGGCACGTAGAGCCGCGGGGGCAGTCCGGGCACCCCTGCACCGCCGCGGAGCACGGTCAGCGGCAGCAGACGCCCGCCGTCGAGCTGGACGCTGAGCCGCTCCACGTCCCACCCCGCTCCCGCCTGCAGCTCTCCCCAGCCCCACGACTGCAGGAGGTGCGCCCGCGGCCAGGAGACCAGCCGCTCGTCCCAGCCCGAGCCGGGGTCCGGCGCGGTGGGACGGTCGTGCATGCAGGGTTGATTCCGTGAGAGCGGCGCGCAGATGTTTCGGTTGGTACTATACGGGCCTGTCGAGGGGGACCACGGTCGGGGCGCCGTGTCGATACGGCCTCCGCCCCAGATTGCGATCCCGCGACCAGACTGTCAGGAGTTGACGGAGTGCAGACCCAGGGCTCGTTGGCGCAGACCAACCTCGCGTCCCTGCTCGATGCCATGCAGTCGGAGCGCGCCACCGGCACGCTGTCGCTGCAGCAGGGCGCCGAGACGTGCTCGCTGTACTTCCTCTTCGGCCACCTTTTCCACGCCACCGGCGACCTCGGCCAGGGCGAGGAGGCGGTGATCAACGCACTGGGCTGGACCGACGGCACCTTCACCTTCGACCCCCGGGCCAAGCTCCCGGCGGAGGAGACGATCAAGTCGGCCACCACCGAGCTGCTCCAGGAGGCCGACCGCCGCCAGGCCACGCGCCATGCCGACAGCAACGGCAGCGCCCCGGCCGCCGATGCCGCGGTTCCGACAGACGAAGAGCCGGCGGCCGTGCCGGCAGCCGTGGAGTCGCCGTCAGCGTCCCGTGAGGAATCCGGCGAGGCCGTTGCCGGCTGGCCCACCTCCGCCACCCGGGACGCCGTGAGGGAGAACGCCGTGACCGAGACGCTCGCCCCGGGACCTGCGCCTGCCGCGCCGGGCACCACCCAGGTAATGGGCAACCCGGATGCGCCCCCGCTCACCGACCTCTACCCGCTGCCCTCGGGGAAGCCGATCTATGAGGGTCTCAAGAGCGCCTTCGTCGACTTCCCCAAGCTGCTCCGCACCCTCGACTCCGACAAGCACACCGGCTACGTCCGCCTCGACGGCGCCGACTTCGCCGGCGTGCTGCTGCTCCACGACGGGCACGTCCTCGAAGCCCTGTTCAGCGCCGGCGAGCTCTCCCAGGGCGACCGCGCCTTCCAGAACTTCCGCCGCCGCATGGAGCGCGGCGAGGGCCTGCTCGACGTCATCGAGCTGGCCGGCGAGACCGTGGTGGCGCTGGCCCAGTTGCTCACCGCCCGGCCCATGTTCACCGGCCTGCTGGGTCGCTTCGTCAACTTCGGCGCCCTCCTGGAGTACCTCGGCGAGGAGAAGGTCGACGGCTCGGTGGTGGTCACCGGCGGCACCGAGACGGGCGTGATCTTGCTCCGCAAGGGCCAGGTGCACGGCGCCTACACCCAGTCGCAGCGCGACCTGTCGCAGAGCCCGGGAAGCATCGACAACCTGGCCGGCGAGCGCAGCGCCCGGATCGAGGTCAAGGCCGGCGCCGGGTCGCCCCCGGGCATCGACATCGAGCAGGCGCTGCGCGCGACCTTCTGATCCTGCGGACCTCGGTGGCACGGCGACCGTCTTTTGCTCGTGCTCTGCTGCTGGTGGTGGTCGCGCCCCTCTGCGGGGTGTTGCTGACCGGCTGCTTCTCGTCGCCGCCGCAGATCATCCGCCTGTCCCCGGTCAACGGCTCCACCGGCGTGCCCGCCGACGCCTCGATCGTGGTGGTCTTCGACCACAGCGTGCAGCGCTCCAGCGTGCCGCCACGCTTCCACGTCAGCCCGGACATCGGCGGCTGCGACCTCCAGGCCGCCTTTCGCACCTCCTCGCCGAATGCGCCGTGCAGCGTGACCTGGACCGCCGATTCGTCGTCCTTCAGCCTGGCCCACGCCCGCACGCCCTTCGCGCCCGACACCAAATACAGCTTCGCGCTCTCCCCCGGCGTGACTGACCAGCAGGGCGTGGCCAACTCCCTCGACCACAAGTGGGACATCACCGCCGGGCCGCCGCCGACCGTCAACGGCGTCACCCCGTCGGACGGCAGCGCCCAGGTGCCCATCGACGCGCCCATGGTCGTGGCCTTCTCCAACGCCATGGACGCCTCGACCACCGCCTCGATCTCCCTGCGGCCGCCGGTGCCCGGCACCACCGTGCTGCGCAACGCCCGCGACCACGGCCGTTTCCTGGTGCTCCCCGGGCGGCTGCTCGACGCCGGGGTGGAGTACACGCTCACGGTGGACATCGGGGCCACCGACGAGCACGGCCAGCACCTGGCCAGGGCGGTGACCAGCGTCTTCCGCACCGGTGGGCTGGCTCCTGAGGGGCACGCCGTTGTGCTCGCCCGGCGTGGCGGCGAGGCGCCCTCGGCGGTGATGCTCACCCAGCTCGGCGCGCCCTCGCCCGGCGAGCCCGCGGCGGCGGCCATGGTGCTCGAGGCGCCGCGATGTGTAGCGGGAGCTGCGTGTGGCGCGGTGGCGGTGGGCGATCCGCTGGTGGCGTACGACCAGGCCACGGTGTCGCCCGATGGGCGGTG
>Ga0210400_10005022_pt1 | contig 11293 bp, 6 predicted proteins | sample IncBWH26MmetaG_FD_155456 | JGI IMG/M metagenome (GOLD analysis project Ga0210400, IMG submission 155456) | Forest soil microbial communities from Barre Woods Harvard Forest LTER site, Petersham, Massachusetts, United States - Inc-BW-H-26-M | ecosystem: Environmental > Terrestrial > Soil >...
GTCTAGGCTACTTACTCGACTCCACCCTGATCCGCCGCGACGCCCGCGCATCGTAAAAAGAAAAATGAAGCGGTTGCCCCACCCTTCTTTCGCGTCCTCTGCCAAAGAGGGTGGGGATTTTGATCCGCTGATTTTTATTTTCCTGATCGTGATTTCGACGAACTCTTAACTCTTAGGTGGGAACCGTAGGCTTCACTCCCCGGTCAAAAACTTAAACTGAGCCTCGTTCAGCGGCACCACGCTCAGTCTTCCCTGCCGCGCCAGCGGCGACTCGACAAACAATTTATTCGCCTTCGCTTCCGCCAACGTCACCGGCTTCGCATTGGCCTTGCCGACCTTGATCTTGACTTGCGGATTCTTCAAGTCCGACGCATCGACTGAAACCACGGTCGCCGTCCCCACCGCACTCTTCTCATCCCCAGTGTGGTAAATCACCAGCCGTTCACCCGGCTTCATGCCCCGCAGATTCTTCAGCGCCACCGGATTCGAGACGCCATCCCATGTGGTCGTCTTCTCCCGTTGCAGATCGGCAAACGAATAAGTCGACGGCTCCGTCTTCAGTAGGTAGTCCATCCTATCCCTTCAGTTCGGCTTCTTGTTCGGATCCGCGGGCGGCGGGTCCGGTTTGGGCGCTGTATCCGGCTTCGCGGCATCCGGCTTCGCCGCGCCCGGATCTTTCGAGTGATCGTCGTACACCGAGTACTGGCTCTGCGGACGCTTCACCTTGATGGTGATCTCCATCTTCTCCTTATCGACGGTGTAGTCCTCGCCGAATGTCTGAAAGCCCGGCGCCAGCACTTGCACCCGCAGCGGGCCGTAGGGGACACCGTCAAAATTCGCCTTGCCATCCGCGTCGGTCTTCAACTCCATGCCGCCCCGCTCCTGTTTCCCCTTCGGATTGACGGAATGCATGATGACCGCTGCATTGCGCACCGGCTTCCCGTTGTCCTCCTTGAGGATGAGGAAATACATCCAGGACGTCGGCTCCTCTTCTTTATCTTTTTGCGCCACCGCGACGCCCGTTAGCGCGAGCATCACCAGTACGATCCCGGTTATCCCGATCCTGGTTACAAAAGTCTTCTTCATACGATCCATTTTATGCAGCCGCGCCATCCCTGTCATCCCGTGTTTCGATGCGGCAGGTTGCGCCGCCTGCAAAAGCTCTTAATCGCTGAGATCGCCGAGAACCGCCGCAGAGGACGCCGAGCAAATCAACGCCCACAAGGTTTTCTCCGCGATCTCGGCGGATTTTCTCTGCGATCGCGGCGATTAAAAGCTCTTCGCCTCAAGCTACCCAAGCCTCCGATCTTTGTACAATGCGAGAGTGAAGACTTGGGACGTAATCATCATCGGCGGCGGCATCATCGGCCTCTCGCTCGCGATCGCGCTGCGCAAACGCGGCGCGACCGTCCTGATCGTCGAGCGCGGAGAGCCCGGCCGCGAAGCCTCCCACGCCGCCGGGGGCATGCTGGTTGACTGTCTCCTCGAAACTCCCGCAGCCCTGCAACCCCTGGCCACCGCCAGCGCCCGCATGTATCCAGAATTCGCGCATGAATTGGAAATCGAATCTGGAATGAAGGTTGACCTGCGCGATCAGGGGACGATCTGGCTCCCCTCCGCCGAACATCTTCATCAGCCGCAGGCCTACGGCTTTCTTCCCGCCAGCCTCACCGAGTTGGAGCCATCTCTTGCCGGGACCAATCTTCAGCGTCCCGCATTTTATCTCAGAGAGCGAAGCGTCGATCCCCGCGCGCTCACCAAAGCCGCGTGGCAAACCGCGAAACGCCGCGGCGTCGACTTCTCTTCCGGCGACGAAGTCACCGCGCTCACCATGACCGAAGGCCGAACGTCCGGCGTCCAGACAACGAAGACAGCTTTTCACGCCGCCAAGATCGTCAACTGCGCCGGAGCGTGGTCAGGACAAATTGGCCCGCATAGCCTTCCCACCCGCCCGGTCAAAGGCCAGATGCTTTGCCTGCTGATGCCCTCGCCGACATTCCTGAAACACGTCATCCGCTCGCCCGAAGCCTATCTCATCCCGCGCACTGACGGACGCCTCCTCGTCGGCGCCACCGTCGAAGAAGCCGGATTCGACAAACGCACCGACATCCCGACCATCCAGCGTCTGCATCGCGCCGCGCTCGCCCTGGTCCCCGAACTGCGCCACGCGAAAATCCTCGAAGACTGGGCCGGACTCCGCCCCGGAACTCCCGACGCGCTCCCCATCCTCGGCGCGACCGCCACTCCCGGCTACTACGTCGCCACTGGCCACTTCCGCGACGGCATCCTTCTCTCGCCAATCACTTCGGAAGTCATGAGCGCGGTCATTGAAGGCCGCACTCCAGAACACGACCTGTCGCCATTCTCGCCAGCAAGGTTCCACTAAAATGCGGTGCCCCCATTTCTCGCATCTTTTGCGAGAATTTCGAGATGTTGGCTCCAGGTCGTTTTCGACAAGTAGCGCCGGCGTCCCGCCGGCTGTCCGGTGGGCGTCACGCCCACCGCGCCGGAACAATCGAACGGCATCCGCGTTTACATCACTCCCTCCTCCGGCTCCAAACACGGATCAAGATCGGACCAGAACTCAACGCGCATCGCCCCACTTCCTGCATCGTGGGCGAGACGCCCACTCGACAGCCGGCGAGACGCCGGCGCTACATAGGTTAGCGCTATACTGTTACGTTTCCGCATTCATAGCATGTCTCATTAGAAAGGATGCACCCATGGCCTCTCCCGCAGTCGATTTCGCCCGCAATAATCAGCAGCGCTTCCTGAACGAATTGAAAGATCTTCTCCGCATTCCCAGCGTCAGCACCCTCGAAGAACACAAGCCCGACATTCAACGCGCCGCCGACTACGTAGCCAACGACCTGCGCCGCATCGGCATGGAAAACGTCGAAATCATCCCCACCAACGGCCATCCCCTCATCTACGCCGACTGGCTGCACGCCGCCGGCAAGCCCACGGTTCTCTGCTATGCGCACTATGACGTGCAGCCCGCCGAGCCGCTCGACGAGTGGATCACTCCACCCTTCGACCCCACCGAGCGCAACAACAACGTCTACGCCCGCGGCGCCGTCGACGACAAAGGCCAGCTCTGGATGGAAGTGAAAGCCCTCGAGTCCCTCATGCAGGCCGGCGGCGGCAAGCTCCCCATCAATGTGAAAGTAATTTTCGAAGGCGAAGAAGAAGTCGGCGGCGAATCCATCGACGCATACATCGTCAAGCAGAAAGCCAAGCTGAAAGCCGATTTCGCCCTGGTCTGCGACACTGAGCTTTTCGCTCCCAACCTTCCCACCTTATGCGTCGGACTGCGCGGCCTGGTCTACACCGAGATCGAAGCCCGAGGCGCCAAGGTCGACCTGCACTCCGGCGTCTACGGAGGCGCTGCTCCGAATCCATTTTTTGCCCTCATCGAAATCATCAGCAAACTAAAAGACTCCAAAGGAAAAATTCTTATCCCCGGCTTCTACAAAGGTGTGAAGGCTCCGACGAAAGACGAGTTGAAAGCCTGGAAGCGGCTGCCCTTCAACGAAGAGCACTACCGCAAAACCGAAGTCGGATCGAAATCCCTCACCGGAGAGCCCGGCTACTCCGTCCTCTACCGCACCTGGGCACGCCCCACGCTCGAAGTCCACGGCATGCCCGGAGGCTTCATCGCCGCCGGCGCCAAGACCGTAATTCCCGCCAAGGCCGCCGCGAAAGTTTCCATGCGCCTCGTCCCTAACCAAGACGCCGACGATGTTTTCAAAAAGTACTCAGCGTATGTAAAAAAGCTGACTCCCAAAGGCATCGAAACAAAAATCACGGTCCACAGCAAAGGCCCGGCCGCCGTCGTCGGCACCGACAACCCCTACATCAAAGCCGCCACCGAAGCCCTGCACGATACCTTCAAGAAAGAAACCGTATTCATCCGCAGCGGCGGCTCCATCCCCATCGTCACGGGCTTCCAGGACGTGCTTAAAATTCCCAGCGTGATGATGGGCTTCGGTCTCCCCGACGACAACCTCCACGCCCCCAACGAAAAGTTCCACATCCCCAACTTCCACCGTGGAATAGAAACCATCTGCCGCTTCTTCGAAAAGCTAGGCGACTAAAGCTAGCTCATGCGGGGACAGCCCATGTGGGGACGGGCGCCATCGCCCGTCCCGCCGAGCTAAGCGAAGCGCGACTGTACCACCGGCCTGGCAAGCCAAAACCCACCAGCACTCTCGCCCCGAAACCAAGTAACTTAGCCACGATCCCGCTGATCAACCTCCCGCTTGTCGTAAGATAAGCGATACTCGAAACTCGCCCGCGAATTCGCATCTGCCCGATGTCATCGCCAGCATCCACGCAACTCACGGCCAACAGAGCTCAGCTTGACGCCCTATTGGCGCTCGATCCCAGCGCCCCCCGCGGGCGAGCAACCTGGGTTTATGACACGCTGCGGGATTTTCTCGACCTCCCGGCCTCCCTGCGAACCGACCGTCTGCTGCGGTTTTCAGATGAAGTCGATTCCCATCCGCGGCGCGGGGAAATTCGCGACATCCTCCACGACTTCTGGTCTCACCATTCTTATATTCGCGTAATTTCGGAAGCCGGACTTCCCAACGAAGTCTTTTTTCTGCGCGAACTGCTGGCGCGCGCACTCCGCCGCCTCACCCCGGTCGACGAAGTCCAGGGAGATCTTTACATCCTGCTCGACTCCCTCGGCCTGAGCGAGGCCGATGCGCAATGGGTGGCTTCGCTTCCAGACTCCGTGCTCGCATGGTGGTCGGATATTTTTCGTCCCTCTCCGTCTTCCATTCTGGTCTCGTGCAAGCTGCTGGCGATGCGCGTGACCAGCGTCGCCTTGTCGCGGGACTTCCTCACGCTGGCCGACGATGAGGACGTTGCCCGATCCTGCTTCTTCACATTGCCGCCTTTGGTTGAGCATCTGGTACGCAACCCCGAAGATTATCCGCAATGGGAAATCCGCCGCGACGCCTGCGAAGCGCGTTTGCGCGAGGTCACCGACCTTCTTGAAGAGCGAGGTTCCTCAGCCAGCCTGGTGTTTCGAGTTCGACTGTTGCGCTCGCTTTTGTGGCGAATTCAGCAAGTGCTCAATCTGCAGCGCAACGCTGCCGACTCGCGGAAATTCGCGGTCACGATTGTCCACGGTTTTGCCGCGCAACGAAAAGTTGGCGGCGTCTTGAGCGCCAGCACCCGACGACTCGCTCGCAGCGTGGTCGAGAAGACCGGACGCGTCGGCGCCCACTACATCGCGAAAAATTCCGCGCAATGGAAAACCATGGGCCGCGGCGCAATTCTCGCCGGCGTGATTACCTGTTTCACCGCCCTGTTCAAGTATTCGATTTCATCGCTGATTCATGCGCCTCTGCTCGTGGCCCTTGGCCATTCTCTGAACTACGCGATCAGCTTTCTGCTCATGCAGGCCGGAGGTTTCCTGCTGGCCTCGAAGATGCCAGCCGCGACCGCGTCCACCCTGGTCGATGCCATGGAAGATCCGAACAAAGATCATTTGGCGAGTTTGCAGGCGATTTCTCAGACTCAAACCATAGTCACGATCGGAAACATTTTCGGCGCCGTCCTGACTTCCATGGCAGTGGACAGAATCTGGAATGCCGTCGCTCATCATCCTTTTCTCGACGCTGAACAAGCCGCTCACGGAGTGGAAATGCTCCACCCGCTGCTCTCGGCAACCATCCCCTTCGCCATCGTCACCGGAGTTTTTCTCTGGCTCTCTTCCCTCGCCACCGGCTGGACCGCGAATTACCTCGCACTTACTCGCATGGAGTCCGCCATCGCCAACAGCCTGCGCATTCGCCGCCGCCTGGGCGCTGCGCGCGCCAACACCATCGCTCTGTGGGTGAAGCACCACGCCGCCGGTTCGGTCGGATACATCGTGCTGGGCTTCCTTCTCGGGTCCGTTCCGATTGTTGTCGCGCTGTTCGGAATCCCGCTCGAGGTCCGTCACGTCACTCTCGCCGCAGCCAGCCTCGGCTACGCGCTCGACGCGCTTTGGATCGGGGGCGGTCTGCATCGTTTCGACGTGATTTTTTCGTTCGCGGGAATTTTTCTGGTGGGCGTCCTTAATATCGTGACTTCATTTGCTTTGAGCTTCCTGCTGGCCGTGCGCGCTCGTGACATTCGCGAAGCCAAGGCCCGCCTCTTCCTGAAAGAAGTCCTGCACCAGCTTGCCTCGCATCCAGTTTCATTTCTCTTGCCCGAGTTCGACTAAAATCCGCCAGCCTCCTCAAAACGGCGTTGTTTTCCACCGCCGCTTGCGCTAGCCTTATCTTGCTCTCGCGGTTCTCCCACCTCGCTCCTTCCCTCACCCATGAATCAGGCTTATGCTGCAATGTGTGTGCAACCCAACGCGGTCGCTCCTAAGGTCACACCATATATGGTGTTATATCGCTTGACCCCGCCCCAATTTCACCGTTACAGTAGCTTATCTTTGTGCCCGCCCTGTCCAGCCTGGGGTGAAAATGTCGCCGCTGCGTGCATCGAATCTAGGGGGAGAATCCCTCTAGTAAACAGGTATGCCACGGCACAGTCGCTCCGCAGTGACGCGAACGGCTGGCCACTGGCCACTGACAACTGGCAACTGCTTTTCCCAAGGAGTTTACGTTGCTCAAACTGAAGCGTCTTCAGATTCTCGGGTTCAAGTCGTTCTGCGATCGCACCGAACTCAAGTTCCACGGGGACGGTGTGGCGGCCATCATCGGCCCCAACGGCTGCGGCAAGTCCAATATTTCCGACGCCATCTCCTGGGTCCTCGGCGAGCAGTCGGCCAAGACCCTGCGCGGCGCCCGCATGGAAGACGTCATCTTCGCCGGCACCCGCGACCGCAAGCCCACCGGCATGGCCGAAGTCTCGCTGACGTTGATCGACCCAGAGGCCTACAGCGGTTCCGACGCCAACGCCCCCACCGAAATCGACATCCAGGATGATCTGCCGGAATCAAACATCAGCGACGACTGGGACGAAGCCTCGATTCGCGCCCGCGCCGCTCAAGCCACGGAAGACGCCGTGGAAGACGCGCAACCCGGCAAAACCGAAGAAGTAGAAATCCCACGCTCGAAAATCACTACTCTCTCAGTCGCCTTCCCCGACGACGAGCCAGTTTTCGCGCTGCCCGCACATAACGTCACCGCGCCCGCAACCGCCGCGTCGGTCGGAACCGTCGCTCCGCACGTGGTGTTGAAAATCCGCCGCCGCAAGTTCAACCAGCAGCAATTCCGCGCCGGAGAAATCGTAGTCACCCGCCGCCTGTTCCGCTCCGGCGACAGCGAATATCTGCTCAACGGTAAACTCTGCCGCCTGCGCGATATCCAGGAATTATTCATGGGCACCGGCCTCGGACCCGAATCCTACGCGCTCATCGAGCAGGGACGCATCGGCCAGATCCTGAGCAGCCGTCCCACCGACCGCCGCGCGATCCTTGAAGAAGCCGCCGGCATCACGAAATTCAAAACCAAGAAGCGCCTCGCCGAAGCCCGCCTCGAAGACGCCAAACTGAACCTCGCCCGCATCAACGACATTTTCGAAGAAGTCACGCGCCAGATGAATTCGCTCAAGCGCCAGGCCTCGAAAGCCGAGCGTTACGCGCGCCTGCGCGAAGAAATGCGCGCCAAACTGCGCCTGGTACTAGCCAGTAAATTCGCAGCCATCGAACTGGAAAGCGCCGAACTCGATTCCCAGCTCAACGTCCTCGTCGAGGAGATGCAGCATCGCACCGAAGCCGTGCAGCACCTCGAGTCCGAGCACAACGAGCGCACTCAACGCGGCTACACCATCGAAGCCGAACTCCGCGAGAATCACGACCGCATCAGCCAGATCGCTCTCGAAGTCGACCGCGCCCACGCCCGCCGCCGCCATAACGAAGAGCGTTGCGCCGAATTGCTGGTGCGCACCGCATCGTCCGAAGCCGAACTTGCGCAGGCTCATCATCGCCTAACCGCGCTCGAATCCGAACGCGAATCCAATCGCCAGATTCTCGAATCCGCCGCCGCCGACCTCGCCGCCGCGCAGAGTGACCTCGTCCTCTGCCAACAGGACGCCGCAGCCGCTGCCGCGGGTCTCGCCGAAATCGAGCGCCTGCAGGAAGAATTTCGCGTCGCGATGTTCGATACCGTTTCCTCGGCGTCGCGTCTGCGCAATCAACTCGCGCAAGCCGAAGAACGCCTCGCTGGAGCCGACCGGGAAGCCCGCCGCCTCGAAGCCGAAATCGCCAACGCCAGCGTTCAGGTCGAAGCTTTCGGCGGACAGCGCGGACAACTGGCCCTCGAATTCGAATCCGTCACCCAGCGTGCCACCGGAATCACCGAAGAGATCAGCCAACTGCGCCGCCTGATCGAGCAGAAAAAGCTGGAAGAAACTCGCGCCAAAACCAATCTCGACGTTCTGCGCGCCGAGTATGCGACCGCGCTCGGCAAGAAAGGCTCGCTCGAAGCCGTCATCGCTGAACACGGATATTCCACCGAATCCGTTCGCCGCCTGTTTCAATCCGGTGTGATGCACGGCGGCCTCGCCCCCGTGGGCGTGCTCGCCGACTTCCTTGAAGTCGAACCACGCTACGAGCGCGTCGTCGAAGACTTCCTCCGCGACGAACTGAACTACGTCGTCGTCAAATCATGGGACGCAGCCGACGAAGGCCTGCGCATGTTGCGCACTGGAGTCGACGGCCGCGCCACGTTCCTCGTCCATCCCGAAGACTCGCAGGCCAAATTCTCTTTCGTGCTCGACGAAGCCGCACACTGCGCCCCTCCCGCCGCGCAGATCGTCCCGCTGAAGAGTACGATCCGCGTGCTCGACGGTTTCGGCAAATCGCTCGAAGTAATTCTGCCCAAGTTGCGCGACGGCTACATCGTTCCCGAAGCCAACGTGGCCCGCGGCCTGGCGCTCGAAAATCCCGACGCGTTCTTCCTGTCCCAGGCCGGCGAGTGTTTCCACAACGTCACCGTCACCGGCGGCAAACAGCGCGCCGAAGGCCCGCTTTCGATGAAACGCGAGCTGCGCGAAGTCCTGCGCCAGCTCGAAGATCTCGAACGCGCCCTGCGCGACGAAGAAATGCGCGTGCTCACCCTGGGCCGCGAAATTAAAGACCTCAGTTCCCTGCTCGAACGCCTCGACGGCGAAAAACGCGAAGCCGAACTCCAGGCTATGACCTCCGGCCACCTGCTGCAGCAACTCGACGCCGAGATGACCCGCGTCAGCGAACGCCTGAATGTTTCTCAACTCGAACTCCGCCGGCTCGCTTCTGAACGCGCGGAGCAGGAAGGCATCGTCAACGCCCGCCAGTCCGAGATCGCAATTCTCGAAGAACACCGCGCCCGCCTTGAACAGCAAATCGCTGCTGCCCAGGAATCTCTGACCGCACTCCGCCAGCGCCGCGAAGAGTCCGCTCACACGACATCGCAGCACGCCGCCCGCGTCGCTACGCTCGAAGAACGTCACCGCTCAGCCGCATCCGTGCTGCAGCGCATCGAGTCGCTATTCTCCGAAATGGGCGAACGCGTCCACGCGCTAGCCTCGCAGATCGAATCCGCCGCCGCCGAAAAACTCCAGCGTGAATCCGAAAACGAGCAACTGGCGCAGCATGCCGCCGACCTCGAAGCCGAACGCAATGCCGCGCAAGTCCGCGAAGGCCTCCTGCAATTTGAAACCGAACAACTGCGCGCCCGCCTCGCCGAGATCGACGAACTCCTGCGCAACAGCCGCCTGCTGCTCGATCAGGCGCGCGACCGCCGTGGCGAACTCTCCGCCGCCGCCGCCAAACTCGAATCCGACGCCCAGTACATGTCCGAAACCTGCCTCAACGAACTCAGCATCGAACGCGCCGCACTCGTCTCCGATACCACCCTGGCCACCGTCACCGGCGACGAACTCGCCACCGAAGACCAACTCTACCGCGACATGCGGACCAAGCTCGAAGCCATGGGCCCGGTCAACATGATGGCTCTTGAAGAATACAAAGAAAGTGCCGAGCGCTACTCCTTCCTCGACACCCAACGCAAAGATCTGATCTCGTCGATCGAGAACACCACCGCGACGATCAAAGAAATCGATCAAATCTCGCGTCAGAAATTCGAAGAGGCTTTCGGCAAGATCAACGAAAACTTCCAGGCAACATTCAAAAAACTCTTCGGCGGCGGCCACGCCTTCATGAAACTGACCGACGAAGAAAACAGCGCCGAGAGCGGCATCGACGTCGTCGCCTCGCCCCCGGGCAAGCGTCTGCAAAGCGTGCTCCTGCTCTCCGGCGGCGAAAAAGCTCTCACCGCGCTCGCGTTGCTGGTCGGCATCTTCCAGTACGCCCCCAGCCCGTTCTGCATCCTCGACGAAGTCGACGCCCCGCTCGACGAAGCCAACATCGGCCGCTTCACCGAACTGGTCAAGGAAATGAGCGTGCAAACCCAATTCGTGCTGATCACCCACAGCAAGAAAACCATGAGTATCGCCCCGGTCCTCTACGGTGTGACCATGCAGGAACCAGGCGTCTCGAAGCTAGTCTCAGTCCGATTCGGAGCGCCAGCCTAGGCAGGTTGCCCCATCCTTGTCCCTCCGTTTTTTGGAGGGACAGGGTGGGGACTTTGACTTCCAGTTTCACCGATCCTCCAGAAGTCAAATTCCCCATCCTGTCGCAACGAACGCGCACCCGAGAACCGAACTCTTCTCGTCCCCGTTTTCCACTCCCATCCTCAGCTTTTCCACAACGCCGTCATGCCAAATGGCTTGCCCAGCCTGCCTTCCCGCCCATCCTCTTTGCTGTCAACATTTATTACTGGAACGGATTACGTTCGACACCGCACATTGTGATCACGGGCGTTGACTTTTTTTTCTGACCAGCTAGAATACGCCTCGCTCCTTCCTTGTAAAATTTCATCATGGCCTCTGAACTTCTCGATCCCGTCCTCTTACAAACTGACTTCCCCGATCTCCACCTTCACGCCAGCGGCAAAGTCCGTGACGTCTATTCCATCGGCGACCAGCAACTGCTTTTCGTCGCCACCGACCGCATCTCCGCCTTCGACTACATTCTGGCCACCGGCATCCCCCACAAGGGACGCGTGCTCAGCCAGATTTCCCTTTTCTGGTTCGATTACCTCGCCGACATCGTTCCCAACCACCTCATCACCGCCGACGTCGACCAGTATCCAGCAGCGGTTCGCAAGTATTCCGACCAGCTCCGCGGACGCTCCATGCTGGTGCATCGCGCGGAAATGTTTCCCGTCGAGTGCGTAGTGCGTGGCTACATCTCCGGCTCCGCCTGGAAGGAATACAAAGCCACCGGCAAAGTCTCCGG
>Ga0210400_10005023_pt1 | contig 11291 bp, 20 predicted proteins | sample IncBWH26MmetaG_FD_155456 | JGI IMG/M metagenome (GOLD analysis project Ga0210400, IMG submission 155456) | Forest soil microbial communities from Barre Woods Harvard Forest LTER site, Petersham, Massachusetts, United States - Inc-BW-H-26-M | ecosystem: Environmental > Terrestrial > Soil >...
CTGCTGTGGCCGCTGCTCGGGCCGCTGCTGGGGCCGCTGCTTGGGCCGCTGCTCGGGCCGCTGCTGGGGACGCTGCTTGGGACGCTGCTGTGGTCGCTGCTTGGGCCGCTGCTCGGGCCGCTGCTCGGGCCGCTGCTGTGGTCGCTGCTGGGGCCGCTGCTTGGGCCGCTGCTTGGGCCGCTGCTCGGGCCGCTGCTGGGGACGCTGCTGGGGACGCTGCTGGGGACGCTTTGGCTCCAACTGTGGCTAAGCTCCAACAATCCGCCCTGGAACTTGTCGAACGGATGATCAACGTCAAATAAGGAGAAATCTTGAACCCGACAAGTAGGGAGAGCGCCTTCCCGCTCTTCCCCTCCTATTCCGTGCTGGCAGACCACGGTTCGGGTCGTCTGCCTTTAATTTAGTCATTTGCCGTTAATGGCTTTTGCAGTATGCTTTTATTGAAAAACTGAGCGTACCAGGAGATTTGTTATGAAGATCGAAGGCAAGACGGTTCACGACGCCAAGCGGCAGTTGACAATTGCCGTCACGAAGGCTGACGTAGGCAAATCCAAGCGCAAGGACCCAAGCGGTTGTGCTGTTGCGGTGGCGGTCAAACGCGCTACTCACGCACACAAGGTTCTGATCCACAAGTCACGAGCCTACGTGCAAATGAAGCCGGATGCCGAATGGTCGCGCTATGAAGTTGGCACGGACATCTTATCTGAGCTTGTTTCATTCGACCGTGGTGCTGGGTTCCAAGCTGATGACTACGTGCTCCGCCCGCCGCGCCCCTCCGCAACTACGGAGGCTCTTGCTCTAAGATCCGCAACTACGGAGGCTCTTGCTCTAAGACATGAACGTGAGAAGAAGCGTTCACGCCCTGCCTATACCGGCAAAAAGCGTAACCCGCCGCACATCATCAAAGGCATTCGCATTGACGCACCACGTGGCGGTGGAAGGTGATCGCACGCTACATACCCAAGCCTAAGATACCACCCCGCCCACGCTGGGCTAAAGGTTTGGAGCTCATCCGGGTCACGTACATTCCAGGCAAGGTGGCTTACCTACTGGAAGCGGGGCCGGACCAGAGCTCAATACGGTGGGCAGTCTCTGGTGCGTACGAGATCATAAGTAACGGCAACATTGAAAGGATCAATTCAGGTTCAGGGTGAAAGGTATACACCTAAGGATGATCTAAAGACGTGACAGTGATCCTCTAATCACCCAAAGCTGTTACGCTAACCCAATCGCCATTCCAACCCCTAAGGAGGTCCAAATGGCACGAGAACTGAAGTCGGTCAAGATCACCGCTGGCTCCCTGGACGAGACGCCGCTACGGGGTGGTACCACCATCCTGCGTGGCGTCATTGACCCTGAGTCCCTGAAGCACCTGCAATTTGACGACTACCAACGCGAAGCTCTTCCACTCTCGTCCCTACGCAAATTGACCACCGCCATCCAGGCGGGTGAGGTTCTGCCCGATATCGAGATCGGTATGCGGGGTGACCGCGTCCACGGCGGGAAAGATACCTTCTATCTTCAGGATGACTGTTATGTCATCGACGGTCAGCAGCGCGTCAACGCCTGCTGCAACACTCTACTCCAGGGCGGTACGGTGCATTTAGGCGCGGTCATTCACTTCAATACGACCAAGGAATGGGAACGTGACCGCTTCCGCATTCTCAACTCGGACCGGATCAAAGTCAGCCCCAACATCCTCATCCGCAATATCCGCACGGAACACCCTTCCATCCAGACGCTCTATGCGATGACGGACGCGGCTAATACCGGCTTCTGTCTGGCGGGACGGGTCTGCTGGTCACAGAAGATGAACCGGGGTGAGCTCATCACCGCAATGACGATGGTCAAGACGCTAGGCTGTCTACACACACATATCGCTCCCGGCAGGGCTTCTGCCTTTGGCGATATCGCTGTTCAACTAGACACCATCGCTGACAAGATCACACTCGGCATGATGAAGGACAATTTCCGTACGTTCTTCGATCTGGTCGATCAGGCTTGGGGTGTGCGTACGGTCAAGTACAAAGAGCTCTCCCGTCACCTGTCCTCGAACTTCCTGTGGACGGTTGCACGGGTATTGAGCAACCACACTGACTTCTGGAAGAACGCGGTGGACGGCAGGCTCTTCATCGACGCTGACCTGAAGCGCAAGTTTGGGTCGTTCCCGCTTTCCGACCCCGGTATCTCGCAACTCATGGCCGCAGGTGGTACAGCCGGAAACCTGCTCTACGACCATCTTGTTCATCACCTGAACTCGGGGCGGCGGACTAACCGCCTCAAGGTGAGACCTACAGCAGACCTGAGCCCTGCCGAAGCCGCTACTGAAGCGGCGTAAAAGTTACGTGAATGCGGGTTCTCCAGGGTCGGGTACCGTGGAGCTCGGTCTCTCTCTCTCAGAAAGGTAGCCTGCGGTCGCGTTCGCGTAAAATGGTCCCGTTCAAGGCTACCAATCCACGGACTAAATTCAAATAGGAGGAGAACATGGATGCATTTAAGGCAGCAGTGTTAAAACCACGTAAGCTTACGCCTGCTGATGCCCAAACCATTAACCGTGCTGCCCAACAAGGAATGATCGAGGAAATCCAAGAACTCGAAATCCGTGCGCATAACCTTGGAATGCATATCACCGCCCGTGCGCTCAATGAAGCCAAGAATGCACTTGGATACGAACTGGCCAGAGACCACAAACAGGCAGTTCTAGCTTCACGTGGCCAACGCATAAGGAGGAAGCGATGAAAGAAACCTACCCCATCCCAACCGCAGGCAAAAAGCCACCGGCTCGGAACGTTATCCGCCCTGCTGCAACGAAAGACAATCCGCTGCCGAATGAATCGCTGACGGGGACCCGCGAGCAGTGGGAGGAAGCCGTCTTCCGCCATGCGGCGTATTTCACGGTCGTCAGGCGGCTCCCGAGGAAGGTCAAGATCGCCCCGGTAGAGTTTGACCGGCACGAATACAAGACCTTCCCTGAGGCTCTCTCCGACGCAGGGGATGATCCACAGGCGCTAGTCTACGCGGTCTTTGTCGAAGAGGGCGTTCCTGGAGGGCGACACTTCTGTATACCGAGGGGTGAATGGGAGAAGTATGTTCAAATCTGGGAGGAAGGCACGTGTTTACACAACAACAAGTAAGGAAGTTAGCTGAAAAGTTAGCTTCCTTAAAGGCCGGTGTCCGACATTCATACCCAAACAAACCCCGTATTCATCCTCGGTTATTGCCGGAAGAGCGTGATCTTATCGTAAAAGCGTTAATTTTCCTTGCTTCCATGCGAGAAGATGGGGTGGATTAGAATGACGATGCAAGATCGTAGCTGGGGAAGAAAGTCAAGCAGCGCGGGCCGTAGGCGCAAGAAGAACACGGTCGAGTTCACCGTCCATCTTCCGGACGAGGAATTCGAACTGCTGAAGTCTCGTGCCGAATACTACGACCGCAGCATCAGCGGTCAAGCACGGCTGGAGATCATTGCCGCAAACCGTGGCTTCAGAAGTATGGTTTTATGAGGAGGGAAACTTTATGAGGAGGGAAACCTAGTGCACAATGGAGGCGGGGCTCAAAAAGGTGCCGGGTTTGAACGTGAGATATGTGTCAAGCTTTCACTCTGGATTACTAAGGGTAAACGTCGCGATTGTTTGTGGAGAAGTTCCATGAGTGGAGGCCGTGCAACTGTAGGCCTTCGTAAGGGGTACGACCTCAGCCGTCAAGCTGGCGATATCTGTGCTATAAGCCCGGAAGGACTTCTCCTTACAAATCAGTATTACTTTGAATGTAAGTTCAGAAAAAACATTCAGCTAGAACGTTTTGTTGTTCACAATGAAGGGTCTTTGGCAGAGTGGTGGAAGAAAGCCTGTCAAGAAGCAAAAGCTCACAACCGAGAGCCGATTCTCATTGCTAAAGGTAACCGTATGCCGGTATTAGTTGTAACTCTCTCTGGAAGCCGCTTCAACCCTAAGCCGCTAGCGCATCTTCCAAAGTGTGACATCGGTATTCTAGGACGTATTCTACGGGAGAAGTTTGTACCATGACCGAAATAGAAAAAGCTGTTGCGCAAGAACGCGCCCGCTGTGTCGCGATTTGTGCTGACCTCGAAGCCCGTTGGCGTAGATCTGCACAAAGACTTCGGTACGATGGAACTTGGAATACAGGATGGCCTTTCTACAGGAAGTTTGTAGCTCCAAAATGGGAGCAGTCCGCCAGGGACACAGAATCAGCAGCAGATGGAATAGCTGCCATCCGCAAGATCATCGCCAGTGGAAAGTCACTCCCATGACCGAAATCGAACTCAAGCCAGTTACCAGCAGCAACATCGACAAAATCGGCTACGACGAGGACACGCAGGAATTGCGAATCGAGTTCAAGGGCGGCGGACTTTATGCCTACGACTCCGTGCCGGAATTCGAGTATCGTGACTTGCTTGACGCTAAGAGCATCGGTGGGCATTTCCACAAGAAGATCAAGGACAAATTTCCGACGCGGAAATTGAAATGAAAGTCTACGCGGTCAGGCAGAAGTCCACGGGCCTGTCCTCCAAATGATTTTAGTCACGGCCGATCTCCATCTCAACGATCTTGCGCGTGACGCCTATCGCCACGACTGGATGCGGAATATACTGCCGTCCTTGCTGCGAAAACACCGCGCGGAACGCCTCATCATTCTCGGCGATCTCACAGATTCCAAGGATGAACACAATGCGTGGCTTACAAATTCACTGGTTGATCATCTGAGTTCTATCGCCAAAATCTGTCCAGTTGTGGTCCAGATGGGCAATCATGACTATATTCAGGCAGACTGTCCATTCTTCGAGTTTTTAGGCAAGATACCGAGGCTGACCTGGATCGGGAAACCTACAGTAATCCTCGACCCTGATTTTGGCAAGGCATTGTGCTTACCTCATACTCATAATCCGCAACGAGATTGGGCCGAAGTTGACTTTGATTATGATTGGTTCTTCACCCACCAGACGTACCGGGGAGCAGCGGTCGGCCCCAGGACATTAGACGGAGTAGACCCACGCGTCTTCCCCCAAACCGCTAACGTGGTATCAGGAGATATCCATCAACCACAATCCTTCGGACCAATCACTTATGTTGGTTCTCCATATCTAGAAGATTTTGGTGATCAATTCTATCCACGTGTACTCTTAATCGATAAAGGCAAGCTTAAGTCAGTTTCATCGCCTGGTCCACAGAAAAGGTTAGTGGAACTCCGGTCTATAACCGACCTAAGCAAGCCCAACACCCGTACTAACCTATACAAGGGAGACATTCTCAAGGTCCGCTTCCAGCTTCAGCCCGCCCAAGTTCCCCAATGGACCGCCATAAAAGAGGAAATCAAGCAGTGGGGGTTGGATAACGTATACACCATCTACCTGATCCAACCCCAGGTTGATGCCACAAAGACCCGCAGTATGGCTAAACGCAAGGTGGGAAGCAAGTCTGATGAAGATCTCCTAGAGACCTATGCAAAGGCGCGGGCGGTTAGCGACGCGACGTTAACCACAGGCAAAAAACTGATGGAAAAAATATGACAGACACTGAACGATTAGATTTTCTTGAGCGGGCCACGAAGGCCAGCTCCACAGGAATATCGTTTGACTGGACTCCTTCCGTTGAAGGCAAACGTTCAGGGTTTCGCTTCATGCGCAGAGTCTTCATAGGTAAGGCAAAGTCTGATATCCGTTCTGCAATTGATGCTGCAGCTAAACAAATAGAGGGGAAAGATGTCGGGGAATTGGGGGTTGACCGCGAACATGCAGGCGGAGATCAAGCGGTTAGCATCCGCGATCGCATATGAGCTCTGGATAGAGTTCGAAGCGCAACGAATTACTGTAATCGGGATTGATGAAATCCGCGCTATGATCACGACACTCATTCCAAGCCCGCTACCGCCCGAAGCTGCAGAACTACTTGAAGCGCATACAACACGGTGCATTGTGGAGAAGGTTGGATGAAAGTTGGCTTCACAGGAACCTCTCAAGGATTAACTCCAAAGCAGCTTCAGACTTTGGTTATGGTTATTTTACATCGAGGTTCATCCACCAACAAATGACCGCGCTCGTGCCTTCAAACACGGAGACATAACACACCAAACTTTCCCCTACTTGGAAAGAAATAAGCATATTGTAGATGCAACCGAAAAGCTGATTGCAACTCCCGCTCAAAAGAAAGAGCAATTGAGGTCGGGGACTTGGTCTACGATCAGGTACGCCCGCAAGAAGGGCAAGCCAATCACAATAATCTTTCCAGATGGAAGTATCGAAATTTGATCCTCGAGTTCGCCCGCCGTATCATTATCAATTTCGGCAGCTTCCTTGGGGAGCATGAACTTGACTTAGCCTCCTTCGGTCCTGGCCTGCATTTCGTCAAGGGAGACAACCAGGAAGAACCAAGACTTTCCGAAAACGGATGTGGCAAGTCGATGGCCATCGCCAATGCACCTTGCTGGTGTCTCTATGGCAAGACTGCTGACGGCCGGCGTAACCCAGACATAGAACCCCGCTTTGGCGATAAGCACACCACCGTCACCGAACATCTCCTGATCGACGGTAAGCCCCGAACCGTCACCCGAACCACCCACCCTAACCGGCTCCTACTGGACGGCAAGGAAGTCGGTCAGGAGCAGATTGACGCGCTCCTAGGACTCAGCTTCGAGACCTTCACCCACACGGTCTTGCTGGGTCAGGGGCGACCGCTCTTCTTTGACCTCCAGCCTAAGGCTAAGATGGACCTGTTTAGCTCGGTCCTAAACCTAGACAGGTGGGAGGCACGCTCGGAAGCCGCCTCAGCGGCCGTCTCTAGCTTATCTAGCCGTGAGTCAACGCTCGTCGGGGAGCTGACGGGCATGGAAGCCCAGCTCGACCAGCTAGACACCCTCCTAGAAGCCGCCAGAGCCTCCTGGAGGGGCTGGCGGGACGAGCGTGACCGGGTGGCAGCGGCTGAGAAAGAACGCCTCAGTGAGCTTCTAAAGCGGTCTGAGACCCTTGAGCGGGAGAGGGCCGGGTATGACCTAGCCTTTGATGGCGCTGAAACCGAGTTGAAAGCGGTTCAAGACGCTATTCGCAAGCTGACAGTCGAAATCGAAAGGTTGACAGCAGAACGCTTTCCTCTCACAACGCAGATAGCTCTCCACAAAGAAAAAGCCCGGAGCTTGCGCGCCGAGCTTGAAGATTTAGGTGAAGCGGATGAGTGTCCTACCTGCGGACAGTCTCTTAAGGGAACTAATCTCAACAAGCACAAAGCCGAATTGAATACTGAGCTTAAGACTGTCACAAAGAAGTTAGCGAGCACGGAAGCTGCTCACGCCCGCGTGACAAAAGAGATCAATGACTTTCAGCGAACGCGCGCGAGTGGATGTGACGCTGAAGCGAATTTCAAAACGAGAAGCAACATTGCTAAAAACAGACTGATCAGTATCGCTCCTCAGCTTGCAGATCTAAATGCGCAAATTGCCCAGATCAAGTCTGGAGCCAAGAAGCAAGAACGTGAAGCCAATCCCTATACCGACCAGATCAACGGGCTCAAGCGCAAGATCAAGGATCTTGAAGGAACCTACAAGGAGCAACAAGACCGCCTGAAGCGGCTTTCCGAACAGATCGAACGTACGCGGTTCTGGATCAAGGGCTTCAAGGAGGTGCGACTTTATGTGATCGAGGAGGTCTTGCAGGAACTCGAACTGACTACGAATGCAGCCCTAGCCGAGGTCGGCCTTGTAGACTGGATTGTACAATATTCGATCGAGAAAGAGACGAAGAGCGGAACCATCCAGCGCGGCTTGAACGTATTCATTCAATCACCAAAGGACAAGGCTCCGGTGAAGTGGGAGTGTTGGTCGGGGGGTGAGGGACAACGACTGCGACTTGTAGGAGCTTTAGCACTTTCAGAAGTTTTACTTGCCCGTGCAAATGTTGAGCCTAAAATGGAAGTCCTTGATGAGCCTACTAGAGGCCTTAGTGATGAAGGTATCATTGATCTAGGTGAGTACCTGGCTGATCGCGCAAAACAGCTGGATCGGCAATGTTGGTATATCGACCACCGTGTGGTAGAAAATGCGCGGTTTAGTTCAGTGCTGACCGTGGTCAAGACGACTAAGGGATCGGAGTTGGTGGTATGAGTTTAGAAAGCTTTGTCCGCGAAAGTAATAAGATTGAGGGCACCCTACGAGAGCCTACAATGGACGAGGTTGAAGCTCATAACCTAATCCTCAATTTACGAAGCCTTGATATTCCTACAATAGTCAAGTTTGTTTCAATCGTTCAGCCAGGAGCAGTTCTACGCACACAACGCGGCGTAAACGTCAGGGTCGGAGGTCATATTGCTCCGCCTGGTGGACCGGGGATTGCTACAGCCCTTGAAGGCATCCTTGGTCTAGCTCAAACTAAACACCCATTTGACATTCACCGTGAGTACGAAACACTTCATCCGTTCACTGATGGAAATGGCCGGAGTGGAAGAATGACTTGGCTCTGGATGATGGCTCAACGGGGCCAACTGCGCCACGCTCTCCAGCTTGGCTTCCTTCATATTTGGTATTATCAAAGCCTAGAAGCAGGCCGGGGCTAGATTTGTTCTACCTCTTCATAAGCTTGTTGATTTGTGGTTGGCTGGTCGTCGATAAGGTCAAGCGCAACTATGGCGCGTACAAGCTGCGTCAATTCACCTGCCGAGAATGCAGACACGTCATCGTTGTCAACCCAAACCTACCGGCTGCGTACAAGCCAAACATCTGCGTCCAATGTTGGGAGAATAAGCACTAAATGAAGATCATCGCTATTACGCTACTAGGTACCCTTATAAGCCCTGCACTGGCTGCCGAGAAGATCTCCACGAGCCAGGCTCTCGAGGTCCTCCGCGCGCTTCGTGGGCTTGATACGGGGCACTCTGTCATTGTCAAGCAGAACGGCCAGGACACCGCCGTCACGCTCTTCTGGGAGTTCGGGGACGGCAAGGTTCGTGAGAAGCTCGCGGCTGACGAGACCATTCTCCTGACGGTTGAACAGATCACGGAGAAAGCCCGAAACAAGATCATCCAGGAGCTCACGAATGGTGGAAACACCATCAAGCCCGACGGACCGGAAGCACCCGCGTTCATGAAACAGTGGCAAGAGGTTCTGGACTCGCCAGCGCCCGGAACGCAAGATCTTGTCAAGATCACAACTTCTTCCCTCAAGCTCGACAAGAATGAAATCCCCATCGGGGTGATCTCAGGCTTGTCTCCTATCCTTGAGAAATAGTAGTAGAATAAAAATGGCCCACCGGGATTGCTCCAGGCGGGCCAAGTCAGGGAGGACGAATTACGCCCAAATCGGGCGTGTAGTCACGGCCTAGGATGGGCTAGGTCGCTTCTCGTGCGTCGGGCTTTAATCCCCAACGAAAAGGTCCGGGTACTTCGCCATGATCGCTCGCGCCGCACTACAGAACAAACGCGCCGTTGTCTCCGCAATCACAGTCTGACCGTCCGGTAGGTCAATTCTAATTGCCACACTAGGTCGTCCACTTGCCAAACCCCCCTCAAGCATAGCGACCTGAATAGGTGGAGCATCATTGGCAAGGTGGATAACCGGCTTATTCTGCAAATCAGGCCAAGCATTATCGCCACGAAGATTTATCGTCATTGAAATCATGTACCAACCTTTTCGTTAGTTCCTTGCCAGACAAACTCACCACTTTCTCCCACAGGGAAGTGTGTACCACAATGGCAACAAAATGTACCACTATAGAAATTAGGGTCACGAGCATAAGTTTCAGCAAGCGTCTGTCCCATAGTGGTAATACCTCCACATTTAAGGTGCTTGTAGGACCGCCGCACTGGTCGCACAAAGCCCTTGGCACGTTCTTCCTCAGCAAGAACCACATAACCTTCCTGCTGACCAGCCCTATCGCCGGTTTCAATAATTCGACGATGCTCAGGGTAAATTTGTGTACCATCGGCTAGTGTACGACGAGGTTCTTCAGTCACAACCGAACCTCCCAAAACCAAAGGCCACGACGCATCTTATCGTAAGTCTCACGAATTATTCGTGCCAACTCGTTACCCTGCTCAATCGCTCGCTTTATATCGCGATCGTAAATCCGGTCTGGATCTGGTCCAAATCGAAGTTCTCTCATGAAACCCAATCTCTATCGGTTTGAACGACCCCTGCAACCATTTTCCCCACAGTCACAGAGGTCGCACTCGAAAGGGGAACCAATTTCAGCGTTTCGCTCAGACCTCACCTGCCTTTCCATCGGTGAACACCAACGAAGACATACTCTACTACTTCTTCATATGAGTCTGAAGCTGCGCACTCAAGGCGGCTACCTGATCATCAATAGCCTTGATCGTCTCATCAATGGACTTCTGCTGCCCGGCAATAAGCTGGATCGCTATCGGATCCTTGGTCGTATGAGACTGCAACTCAAGCCGGGACTTGGCATCAACCTGCAACTGCTTAGAACCCTTCAAAGTTTCTATGCGCCCCTGAAGGATGGAGATCCCCTGGTCATCAACCTTGGTAACGATAGGCTTGACGGCGTTCTCGATGTGGGTATCCACATATGTAACGCCAGCAGGCTGCCACCAGCCGAAGCCTGTCCAGGCAGTGTAGACCACATAGAGCCCGGAGATGAATCCTCCGGCTAAAGCTGCAATGCGCCAGAGCCGGGAGACTGTTAGAGGCTGAGAAAGCGGATTACTGGAAGCCTGTCGAGCGCGAGAAGCGGTAGCCACACGACGTCTCTGATTCTTAGCCATCTAGGGAAATAATTGCTGTAGTGCTTGAACGATTAGTACGCCTACTACGATGATTGCCACAATTGCGATGCTGTAGGCCGCACCTTTCCATCGTGGTGGTTGGTCTTTTTCCCAAGGAGGAGGCTTAGGTTTCTTATTGGTCATTTGACTAAAAACCTCCACCTAACAGGTGCCAGTAACCAAGTGTGTACATGAAATAGCCAAACACCGCGACGAATGCGATGATGGCTATATCATGTTTCGTCGGCCAGAGCATTTTTAGAGGTGCCCTAGTAGGACCAGAATCAAGATGATGACGAGCACAAGCCCGATACCACCATTAACACCGTGACCATAACCATAGCCGGGTCCGCCGCCGAAGCCGGAGAACCCGCCAAGAAGCAAGATCACGATGAAAGATGAGTATGATCAGACCCCCATTAGCGCACCTGTGGTGTTGACTGCCGCCCGCCCAGCCCAGTGAAGTTCGGGATCACTCCCAAGCCTCCACCAAACAAAGCCTTCTCAGCTAGGATCAAGATGACCACGATCGCGACTATATTGATGATGAAGATGATAAGACC
>Ga0210400_10005024_pt1 | contig 11290 bp, 10 predicted proteins | sample IncBWH26MmetaG_FD_155456 | JGI IMG/M metagenome (GOLD analysis project Ga0210400, IMG submission 155456) | Forest soil microbial communities from Barre Woods Harvard Forest LTER site, Petersham, Massachusetts, United States - Inc-BW-H-26-M | ecosystem: Environmental > Terrestrial > Soil >...
ATTAGTAATACGGAGGCGCGGAGAAGAAAAAGCCAAATTAAATCTACACCCGCGATGTCCGAATCGATCCGTTTTAGAGTCCCCGGAGGGACGATTGAAAATAACCCGCCGTTTCAACGGCGGGCGAGATACTTTGCGATTTGAGAGATTCCGAGCAGGCCGTGCCAAGCTTGCAAGCCGCACTGGAAACCATTTAACTTGATTCCGACGCAAAAATACTTGGAGGACATGATGGCGATCAAGGTAGTTGCTATTAAGAACGGTCCCTATTCGGTTACCGGCGATCTCGGTGAACTTGAACTCACCGATGCCGATGGCAACCGGTACGATCTGACCGGCAAGCAAAAAGTTTCTCTGTGCCGCTGTGGCGCATCTGTAAAGAAGCCGTTCTGTGACGGCACCCATTCTAAAATCGGCTTCCAGGCCGCCGAAGCTGCTGTGCAGGCGGAAGAGCAGCAGCCGAAGGTTTAAGAATTCTAGATGTGCAAAGATTAGGAGCCCGAGAGGGCTCCTTTTAGTTTTTTCCCGGTTGCTGTCATGGAATACATAAAAAACGCGCTCCTAATGCACAACTTGGTAAGTCCTCTAAAATCAATGACGGCAACGCCTCAGGGATTTGGGTAGAATGCCTTGGATCTGCATTTAAGTCCAAAGCATGGTCGAGCTCCCTCTCTCCGCGCCTTTCAGATGCGTTGTGCTCGACTCCTTCGCGGCGCTACGCTCGGGATGACACTCATAAGTAGAATGCGCCACCCCTAACTGTCAGTTCATTTCCTCTTAACTCGCCATCGCGAGTCCGTTGCTCAGGATGACAAAAGGGAGAAAGTCTCATCTAAGTAAGGAGCTTTGCAGCGATTGCTCATGGTAATTGAGACCTAGATTGAAGGCTGCAAGTCCCTCTAATACTTCATTTTATCAATGTATCGTCTTCATCTTCCGCGACATGTAATCCATCAAAAGATACTGCCCAAGAGTTTGAGGCGTGGTGAAGTAGGCTTTGCCTCGGCACATCTGCGAGACTTTCTGCACGAACTGGACCAGGCCGTAGTCAGAGGCCAGCATGAAGGTGTTGATCATGATGCCGGCGCGCTTGCACCGCGAGACCTCTTCCAAAGTCTGGCTTACTACCAGGGGATCGAGACCGAAGGCGTTCTTGTAGATGCGTCCGTCTTCGAGGGTAAGCGCCGAAGGCTTGCCGTCTGTGATCATGACGATCTGTTTCATGTCCTTGCGCTGGCGTTGCAGGATGCGCTGGGCCACCCGCAGGCCCTCGCGGGTGTTGGTGTAGTACGGCCCGACTTTGACCCGGGCAAGCTGGGAGATCGGCAGCTCTTCAGCGGAATCATGAAATAGGACCAGGGAGAGCGAATCGCCGGGATATTGCGTCCGGATCAACTGGGAGAGAGCCATGGCCACTTTCTTGGCCGGGGTAAAGCGGTCTTCGCCGTAGAGAATCATGCTGTGCGAGCAATCCAGCATGACCACCGTAGCGCAGGACGATTGATATTCGCACTGATGGACCTGAAGATCAGAGTATTCGATGTTGATCGGCAGTTGCAGCCCCTCACGCTGAATGGCTGAAGCCAGTGTCTCGGTGATGTCCAGATTGAGGGTGTCACCGAATTCATATTGCTTGGAGGCGCCGCTGCTCTCGATGCCGGTGGCCAGATCGCGGGTGTCGTGCCGGCCAAAGCTGGAGTGCCCTAGCGACCCCAGCAGGTCGCGCAAAGTCTTGTAGCCGAGAAAATCCAGGCTCTTATCGGTGATCTCAAAACGCACCTGGCCCTGGGCCTCTCCGGTCTGGCCGAGCGTGGTGGATGGCTTGGTGCTGTCAAAAGGCTCGTCTACGGAGATGAAATCTTCCTGCTGCATGCGGTTGATCAGCTTTTCGACCAACTCTTCCAGAGTGCCATCCATTTGCATCTGCTCCAGGCGCTCGCGCATTTGCTCGTCCATAAAGTCGCCCATCTCCAGGGCCTGCCGGATGGCTTCCCGCAGGGCGTCGAGGGTGTGCTCATCCATCTGCTGGAAGTACATGGACTGGTTCTGAAAGCCGGATTCGAGCAGATAGTCCGAGAGCGCATTGAGCAGATCTTCCATGCTCATCTCGTCGGCCAGATCGGCAACGTATTTGGAGTACTTTGTGTATTTCATGGGAGAGCAGCTTTGGGCTGCTGGCTACTAGCTACTAGCTAAAGCAATTAGCCTTTAGTACTTAGCCATTAGCCCTTAGTAAAATCTTGTTCGACCTATATTCCGATCAGTGTTCATCAGCGAAAATCAGCGGTTAACCGCTTTTGCTTTTCTCCGTGTCTCCGCGCCTCCGTGGTAAATGTTGGTTTGGTCTCAGTTGTATGGCCTCCGGTTGCGGAGGGGTTGTTCTTCCTGCTCGAAGGGCTTTTCTACCCGCTTTGCCTGCTTGTCGGCGGCGAAGACGCGCTCCTCTGAGCGTCCAATGCGGCGATGCGCATGCAGCCCTTCCAAAACGAACTCTGCCGCAGAGACCAGCACCTCGGTTTTTTCTTTCGGTTTAATGCCAAGAGGAGAGAGTTTTTCCGTTAGGCCTTGAATGTTTTTGAGGCCTTCAAGAATCTCCCGCGCGCCGGCCGTATCGGCCAGGCGAATCTCGCCGCCCAGGTCAAACCACTGCACCACCTGCTGCATGTTCAGGTCTTTGAAATACGTATCGTAGGTCTTGGCCACGGCCAGGCGGATCAACTCGCGGGCCACGGCATCTCCACCGCGCATCTCGCCTTCGTATTCCAGCTCGAGTTTGCCGGTAATAGAGGGCAGCGCCGCATAGACGTCGCTGATGCGAGGCGCAATGGTCTTTTCATCGTTGCGTAACGCACGGCGCTCGGCGTTGGAGATTACGTTTTCCAGCACGCTGATAGGCAGGCGCTGGCTCACACCGGAGCGCTTGTCGATCTTTTTGTCTTCACGCGCCAGAAAGGCGATCCGTTCCACGACCTCGCGGATGTACTTGGGTATATGCAACTCCAGCCCGTCGCGGCGTGACCAAGCCTCCTGCAGGGTAATTTCGATGCCCTCTTCCAGTGTGGCAGGGTAGTGGGTGCGAATCTCGGAGCCGATGCGGTCCTTGAGGGGCGTTACGATCTTGCCTCGGGCAGTGTAGTCCTCTGGGTTGGCGCTGAAGACCAGGGCCACGTCCAGAGGCAGGCGAAGTGGATAGCCCTTAATCTGCACATCGCCTTCCTGCATGATGTTAAACAGGCCTACCTGGATTTTTCCCGCCAGATCCGGCAGTTCATTGATGGCGAATATTCCACGGTTCGCCCTAGGCAGCAATCCGTAGTGGACGGTCATCTCGCTGGAGAGATCATGCCCGCCGCGCGCGGCCTTGATGGGATCAACGTCGCCAATCAGGTCGGCAATGGTCACGTCGGGCGTAGCCAGTTTTTCCACGTAGCGGTCGTCGCGGGCGAGATAGGCAATGGGAGTCTCGTCTTTATTGTTGGCAATCAGATCGCGGCAGCGTTTGCAGATGGGGCTGTAAGGATTGTCATGGATCTCACATCCGGCGACGTACGGCAACTGAGGATCGAGCAACGAGGTAAGCGCCCGCAGGATCCGGCTTTTGGCCTGTCCACGCAGGCCCAGCAGGATAAAGTTGTGCCGGGACAACACCGCGTTGATGAGCTGCGGGACTACCGTATCGTCATAGCCTACGATTCCGGGAAAAATGATTTCGCCGGAACGGATTTTGGCCATCAGGTTTTCGCGGATTTCGTCTTTTACTTTGCGAGTGCTGAGTCGTTGCTCAGAAAAATTGCTTTTCCGCAACTCACCCAAGGTACGAGGAAGATTCATGAAGGGGCCTCTTGCAGATTATACGCCCGCGATCAATGGACATGGCCGTTGCCGGTGGCCTTTTCGCGAGCACGCAAGGTCTTTTCCACTCTAGGAATGGTGGCCCGATAGTATTCGATCAGCGTTTCGACGCGTTCCACCTCGGATTTCATCTCCAGGAGCGCCTGCTTGAAATCCAAGTCGACCGGCAGCTCATGGGCCAGGTGAAAAGAGATGAGCGGATGTTGGCGGTCGATCTCAACGTTTTGTCCCAGAATTTCAAGAAGCTGCTCGTGCAATTGGACAACTGTTTCAAGGTCAGTAGCGGCCACCTGCCCGGGCGCATCTTCAAAGAAGAGGACTTCGCCCTGGAGGAAGGAGCGTTCCTGGTTTAGTCGCACAATCTCGAAGCGCTGCTTGCCCTCGGTCACGATATCCAGACGTCCATCATCATATTTCTTGCTGACGTTGACGATCACAGCGGAACACCCTATCTCGGCCAAGGCATTCTTGCCGTTCGTGCGGACCATGCCGAAAGGCCGGTTCTTTTCCAGACATTCGCCGATCATCTCTTTGTAGCGTGGCTCAAAAATGTGCAGCGGCAGCGGCGCGCCAGGGAATAGCACGACATCGAGCGGAAAGAGGGCCAGCAAGCTCACGAGGTCATTCTATAGCATTCAGTCGCAAGCACTCAGCAGTTCAGCACTCAGCCGTCAGCACTCAGCATTCAGTCAAACCCAGGAGCTCACCGCAAAGGACGCCAAGGGCGCAAAGGAAGCAGTAGGTTTTCAATTACCCAATTACCAGGGTTACTCAATTACCAAATTCTTCTGCGGGTTTTCATAATTTCGACATAACGGTATTGACTAAAGTCCCGACACGCAATACAAAGCTTGGGTCATGAAATTACAAGGAAAAGTTGCTGTGATTACCGGGGCCTCCATGGGAATCGGGGAGGAGATTGCGAAATTGTTCGCCCGCGAGGGCGCTCGCCTGGTCCTGTGTGCCCGCGATCTGGCGCGGCAGGAAGCCGCTCGGGAGAGAACTGGCGCAGGCGACAACTCCATCAGCGTGGCCTGCGATGTGGGTAAACGCGAGCAGGTCCAGGCCATGGTGCAGGCCGCCATGAGTAAATTTGGCCGTATCGATATCCTGGTCAACAATGCCGGCTTTGGTTTGAATGACGCCGTGGCTGCCCTGGACCTGGCCCAGTGCCGCCAGATGTTCGACACCAATCTGTTTGGAGCCATAGAGTGTATGCAGGCGGTGATTCCCATCATGCGCCAGCAGGGTGGAGGAGACATCGTGAATATTTCTTCCGTCTCCGGCCACATCTCCACTCCCTACATGGGGGCCTATGCCGCCAGCAAACATGCTTTACAGGCGATAGGCATGGCGGCGCGCATGGAGCTGCAGAAGCACAATATCAACGTGCTCACCGTCTCTCCGGGATATATCGCCACTGATTTCTCCAACAATATGCTCAAGGGAAAAAGCAGCCAGCGGGTTGGCGGAGCGGTGAGATACGCCGTAGGTCCAGATGTAGTAGCCCAGGCGACTCTTCGCGGTCTGCTCAAGCGCAAGAGGGAAGTCGTGACGCCCCGCTTCTACTCGATCTTCATCAAGCTCTATGAAAACTTCCCCGGCTTCGTGGAGCGGACCATCCGCAAACAGATGAAGCCAACCGAAAAGGTCTTGGCAGAGGCTGCGCGGAACAGCAAGTGAAATTTAAAATTTTGAATTTTTCTAAATTCTAGACTATGCTTCGGTGGACCATTTCATGCCTCCTGATCCTGTTCTCGGCATTGGTTATCGTCGCCAACATTCAAACTGTCTTGCGCGGCTGGCGCGATAAGAAATCCGCTGAGTCTTTGGTTGTGATCGTTGGCGGTCTGTTGGGGGCAATTGGCCTTCGCACGGTTCCTGTTCACGGGCTGCGCAGGTGGTGGTGGATTCCGCTGGTTCTCGATATTGGCTGCGGAGTCAGTTTGCTTGGAATGGCATGGGAATCTTTGAGAAGTTATCTTGGTAGCCGAACCAGCCCATGAGGGATATCAACCTGGTCTTAATACCGTTAGCTTAGCCTCAATACGGTTCACTTAAGAAATTCAAGGTTGCGCGCAGAACGATAAATCCCAGCCCCAGAGCCTGGATTATTCATGAATGCGCGTGTCAAAGCTTGGCAATCTTTTCCCACGCGACACACTCTCTCCCTTGTCATTACTTCACTTAACCCGCTGCAAAGCGGGTTAGCTGCTCAGAATGAACAAGCTTTCAAGTCCAATAGAATCAATGGGCCTTTAAAGCCGTCTAATGGGACAATGCCTGAGGGATTTGGGTAGAACGCCTTGGAATTGCATTTAAGTCCGAAGGATTGTCGGGGTCTCCTTCGGCTGCCTCAGGACAGGCTCTCTCTCCGCGCCTTTCAGATGCGTTGTGCTCGCTTCTTTGCGGCGCTACGCTCGGGATGACACTTCTTAATGAGTGCGCCTTACCCCTCGCCATCGTGTTCATTTCATCTTAACTCGCCACCCGCGAGTCCATTGCTCAGAATGACAAGGGGGTCGAGTTATTTTTTCTGCACATGAATAATCCGGGCAGAGGGGCGAAATTATTGAGCCCAGCACAGCTTGCCCTCGAGCGGAGCGAAGGGTAAGTGCTGGGGAACGTTAGAAAATAAATGACGAGTTCCGTAGGGACGACATAAGATTTCTCTTACGCTTCCACAAGTCTCTTAATTGAGAAGGCCTGGGAAAGCTTAAGTGAACCGCATTGGTCTTAAGCCAGTTCGTCGAGCATACCTGACATCTCTGACAGTGCATGGCGGTTGCCGGTCCGCTTGGCGGATTCAATGCCTGTGGCCAGCATCTTCCTGGCATCTTCGGTCTTACCGGCCTTCACCAGGGTCTGGGCTGCCATGAAATATCCATTGGTGTAGTCAGGATGCAACTCCAGCAGCTTGTTGAACTGCTCCAGTGCGGTTTCAATCTGGCCCAGGTTGGAATACTCCATGGCCAGGCCGTAGCGGGCAAAAGCGTCGTTTGGACTCTGTTGAAGGAACTGAGTCAGCATTTCCAACCGGTTCATCTCAGGCATGAAAAAAATCTAACACATTCAGGCTAATCGGCACTAAGATCTGCTTGTCGTGGCTTGCCCTTATTTCTTTCCTACCGAGAAAAGCGTTGACATTTTTTGGGCGTTCCCGCAGCGATTGCCGCTGGGGGCGGGGTTTTGCGGTTCGTGCATGGCCCAGGGCAAACACAGCACTCCGACAGAAATCGAATTGCAAGAATTCTGTAACCTGGGCTATGCACGGCAATGCGAGAAGCTACCCTCGGACCGTCACGCGGATTCTGTCCGTTTTTCGGTGGCCAATGACGCCAAGAACCGCATCCGGCTGCATTACTCCTGTGAGCAGAACCATGCTCCGGTCGAACACGGAGTTCTTGAGTACGACTGCGAAACGCGCTCCTGGCCGGTTGCGCACCACGATGCCTGCATCCAGCGGCAGGCGGAGGTCTATGTGGAGACGTATCTGGAACGGCGAAGAATCGGGTGATCGGGTGATCGGTTCATCGGGTGATCGGAAAATCGGCTGCTTGCTTCTCGCTTCTGGCTGATGGCCAAAAACTACCGCCAGTCACCGATTTACGAACGCGATTTTTTTATTTTCGGCTAGCAGCCAGGAGCCAGCAGCTAGAAGCAGTTCTTCCGATCACCCGATCACCCGATCACCCGATTCTTCCGGGGCGTATAATCAAGAGTTATCTTCTACCAGAAAGGTTCATCATTGGCCCACGGACATTCGCATGGAGCGCCGCAAGCCCAGCAGCCGCAGCCGTTGCCGGGAGTCGAAAATATTGTTGCCATCGGATCAGGAAAAGGTGGAGTCGGCAAGACCACCGTTGCAGTGAACCTGGCGGTTTCCCTGGCCAAAATGGGATATAAGACCGGTCTGCTGGATGCGGATATCTACGGTCCCAACGTGCCCTTGATGATGAACGCCAACGCGCAGCCGCGCATGTTGAGTGACAATCGCATTGAGCCGTTACAGAGTTTCGGCGTGAAACTTATTTCCGTGGGATTCCTCAATCCGGGCGACAAGGCTTTGGTTTGGCGTGGCCCCATGCTGCACTCCATCATCCGGCAGTTCCTCCAGCAAGTGGAGTGGGGAGAACTCGATTATCTGGTGGTTGATCTGCCTCCCGGAACCGGCGACGTTGTAATCTCGCTGTTCCAGACCGTCCCCTTGACGGGTGCGGTCGTGGTCTCCACGCCCTCTGATGTTTCTTTGCAGGACGCACGCAAGGCCATTGAGATGTTCCGTACAGGCCGTGTCGATCTGTTGGGCATCGTGGAGAACATGAGTCACTTTGCCTGCCCGCACTGTCATCAGGAAATTGACATCTTCTCCAAGGGTGGAGTGGCCCGTACGGCGGAACAATTTGGAGTGCCGTTCCTGGGTTCAATCGAGCTTGATCCCGATATCCGCAAAGGAGGCGACGGTGGTTACCCCGTTGTCCTTGCCGGTGAGACTTCTCCACACGCCAAAGGATTATATGAGTTTGCCAAGAAGGTGATCTTCCGCGTCCAGGAGATGAAGAGCAGCTCCTCAGGAACTGTGATTCAAGTGCAGTAAGAAGCAATTGGCAATTAGCAAATAGCAATTAGCAATTAGTCATTAGCTCTTAACCCCTTACCTCTTAGCCCTCAACCTGCGTCATTGATTAACCTCTTGGGCCACCAAAGGCTGCGAGAGTTCCTGGCGCAAGGTCAGCCCTGGTTGATATTGGGTAACGACTATGCCGGAGACTAAGGAACTACTTCGGCTAATTGCCATTTGCTAATTGCTCCCCTGCTAATTGCTCCCTTGACAGTAACTCACTAATATTCCTACAATCTACGCGTTACCAGTAATAGAATCTTGCATCTAAGTTTTTGCATCTAAAGAACTTAGATGTGTGTTGCTTATGCCGAACCCCGGACAAATCGGGCCCCGCGGACGGGAGATACTCACGGCCATTATCGAGACCTACATCTCCACAGGTGAGCCAGTAGGATCTCGTACTTTATCCCGGCATCATAAGGATGGCCTGAGTCCCGCCACAATCCGGAACGTTATGGCTGATCTGGCAGATGCCGGTTATCTGGAGCAGCCGCACACCTCAGCCGGTCGTGTGCCCACGGCGGAGGCCTATCGTTACTACGTCGATCATATTTCCGGTAACACGCTGCTCTCGCCTGCAGATCACGATTTGATATCCGGATCTCTGCAAGGAGTGGTGGATATTCAGGAGTTTCTGGAGCGCACCTCGCATGTTCTGTCTCTGGTTTCCAGCGGGGTAGGAGTGGCGGTGGGCAGTAGCGGCCCTAAGAACGCTCTGGAGCATATTTATTTTTCGCGCCAGGGGGCCAACCGGGTCCTGGCAGTAGTGGTGACCAAGTCAGGCGTGGTGCATGACCGCATGATGCGGCTGGAAAACGATCTCACCCAGATCGACCTTGACACTGCTGCTCGCTACATCAATGACAATTTCGGCGGCTGGACAATCGAGAGCCTGCGGGCAGAGCTGTCGCGAAGGATTGAACAGGAGCGTAGCGAATATGACCGCCTGATGCGCAGCCTGGAGCAGCTCTATAAAGGCGGAGCTTTGTCGGGAGATGAAGCGGCCAAGAGTATTTTTGTGGAAGGCGTCGCCAACCTGGTGGGAAATGAGGAAGACCGCGAGCGCCTGCGCGATCTGCTAAAGACCCTGGAAGAAAAACAACGGGTGGCGGAGCTGCTTTCCGCGTACCTTGATACCAAGCAGGAATCGGTGCGCGTGGTCATCGGACTGGGAGATGCTGTGCCGGAGATGCGCAACTTTGTGCTCATCGGCGCGCCCGCGCGGGTGGGAGATGAAGTGCGCGGCTCTCTGGCCGTCATTGGCCCTACAAGGATGGATTACCAGCACACCATCACGGCGGTTTCCTATATCGCGCAACTTTTCGATAAGCTGTTAAATGAGATCGAGTGAAAATTCCAATCAAAAGACCAGGTTCAAAGACAGACATGAGCACGTTCAACGGACAAGCTGACGTTAGCGCAGAACCACAATCCAAAGCCGAACAGCCCAAAGTCGCAGGGCCGGAACTGCCTCCGGCCGACCCCTCCGACGATTTTACCGAAACGGCCGGCCCATCCCAGGAAACGGCGACCGACAGGCCTCCGGTTCAGGGTGTTTCGGACACGTCCGCCCGCCAAGCAGAGGAGTTGCAGAAGCTGCGGGCCGAACGGGACAGTCTTTTCGACCGTCTGGCCCGGCTCCAGGCGGAGTTTGATAACTATCGCAAACGCGCCGCCCGGGAAAACCTGGAATTCCGGGACTTTGCCTTGGCGGACACCGCTAAATCCCTGCTTCCGGTGATTGACAACTTTGCTCTGGCGTTGAAGAATGCCGGGGCCAATCCGGAAGAGTTTCGGAAAGGCGTGGAGCTGATCCACAAACAGCTCCAGGATGTCTTGCAAAAGATGAATGTGCAGCGCATTGCCACGCAGGGGCAGCCCTTTGACCCGCGCCTGCACGAAGCCATTGAGATGGTCGAGAGCAGTGATGCGCCAGACAACCACGTGCTTGACGAGCTGCAGGCTGGTTATCGAATCAAGGAGCGGCTCCTGCGTCCGGCCATGGTGCGGGTCGCGAAAAATACCAACAAATAGATTTTGAGGTCGATTTGGCTACTCACGCAAAACGCGATTATTACGAGGTCCTCTCCGTAGAACGGACTGCGGCAGACCAGGACATCAAGAGCGCCTACCGCAAGCTGGCGATGCAGTTTCATCCGGACCGCAATCCCGGGAACCCGGAAGCGGAAGAGAAATTCAAAGAGGCCAGCGAAGCTTACAGCGTGCTGATGGACTCGGAAAAGCGCGCCCGGTATGACCGCTTCGGCCACGCCGGTGTCAACGGTGGAGGCGGATTTGATCCCTCCAACATGGCCGATTTCGGTGACATCTTTGGCGATATCTTTAGCGATTTCTTCGGCGTCAACGTGGGTGGCCGGGGAGGCCATCGCGGGAACGTCCAGCGTGGCGGCGATGAGCAAGTTGATTTGCACCTGACTTTTGAAGAGGCGGCCTTCGGCAAAAAGACCCAGGTGAAAGTTCGCCGTTATGAAGTCTGTGAGCAATGCAAAGGGTCAGGCGCCGCTCCGGGCAAAGGTCCGGTCACGTGTGCTACCTGCGGTGGGCGGGGCCAGGTCCGATATCAGCAAGGGTTCTTCAGCATTGCGCGCACCTGCCCCACATGCCATGGCGCCGGGCGCGCCATTACCGACCCATGCACCAAGTGCAAAGGGGAGACCCGCGTCATGCGCGAACGAATGGTGGATGTCAGTGTGCCTGCGGGCGTAGAGGACGCTACGAAGATCCGCTACCAGGAGTATGGCGATGCGGGAATTGGCGGCGGTCCCCCAGGCAATCTTTATGTAGTCTTGCACG
>Ga0210400_10005025_pt1 | contig 11290 bp, 9 predicted proteins | sample IncBWH26MmetaG_FD_155456 | JGI IMG/M metagenome (GOLD analysis project Ga0210400, IMG submission 155456) | Forest soil microbial communities from Barre Woods Harvard Forest LTER site, Petersham, Massachusetts, United States - Inc-BW-H-26-M | ecosystem: Environmental > Terrestrial > Soil >...
CAGTTGCTGGGTGCCGCGCAAGTCAAGGGCGGCTAGAGCTTGCTGGGGATGAGGGTAACCTCGTGTGCCGTCGGCCTGTGGCTCTAAGAAGGAGGTTTTCATGAGTACAACATTTCGAAAGGAAGCGCTATGACACAAAGGGCAACGACATCACTGAGCCTCCATTACCAGGTCAAACCCGGTCAGAGGGAGCAGGTTCTTGTCGAGATAAAAGGAATGCTTGACCGCTGTGCAAAGGAACCTGAATTCATCATGGCTATCATTCACGAAACTCCAGAACGGCCGAATCAATTCGTGTTCTACGAGCTATGGAAAGGAACACGCGCGGAATTTGACGCGACCCAGGGGACTAAGCCTTACCGTAAGGCCTATATCGAGAACACCAAGAAATTTCTCGACAAGGTAGACGTTGAGTGGAACTTGCCGATCCTCGAATGGGGCACCAACCTAACGGGTCTTAAGCAGTCATGAGGCCGAAGGCGCCGGGGCGTTTTGAAAGGAAATACAGTTATGCCAAAAGCACTAGAGCTGCAGTTACCCGAGGCTACCGAACAAGTACGTCTATTCCATGTTTCGGTTCCGCAGGAAGCCATTGACGATCTTCGGGCGCGCTTACGAGCTACCCGATTTCCCAACCATGAGTCAGTCAAGGACTGGTCTCAGGGCGTTCCCCTCGCTCATGCAAAATCGCTGATCGAGTATTGGGAATCTCGTTATGACTGGCGACGCTTCGAGACAGAGCTGAACTCGTTTCCAAACTTTCGGACATCCATCGATGGACTGGGCATTCATTTCATCCACGTACGCTCACCACATCCCGATGCGTTACCAATCGTTCTGACTCACGGTTGGCCTGGATCGATTGTAGAGTTCATGAAGATCATTCGGCCCCTTACGAACCCGACAGAGCATGGTGGTCGCGCACAGGATGCGTTCCATGTAGTCGTTCCGTCTCTTCCGGGATTCGGATTTTCTGACAAGCCAACCCAAACTGGATGGAACCTTCCCCGGATCGCTTCCGCATGGAGTCAACTGATGCAGCGGCTTGGCTACAAGCGGTGGGTCGCACAGGGGGGAGACTGGGGCGCGGGAGTAACGACCGCACTCGGGCATCTTGTTCCCCCTGGGCTCGCCGGAATACATCTCAATTGGCAATTCGTGTTTCCTACGGAAATGCCAGAGCATCTCAGTTTCGAAGAGCAGCGAGCGGTCGATGGTGCCAAACGCTTCCTTGGCGACGGCAACGGCTACTTCCGTCAACAAGCGACGCGGCCGCAAACGATCGGATATGCGCTGTCGGATTCGCCAGCGGGCCAGGCAATGTGGATTTACGAAAAGTTTTACAGTTGGACTGACAACAACGGCTCTCCCGAAGACGCGCTGTCACGGGATCAGATGCTGGACGACATTTCACTCTACTGGTTCACAAACACCGCGGCATCATCAGCACGAATCTACTGGGAGAATAAGGGCAGCTCATTTTCAGGAGGCAAGCTCACCTTGCCTGTGGCCACAACCGTCTTCCCGCGAGAGATATATCGTGCTCCAAAGAGCTGGGCAGAGCAGACCTATTCGAATCTCATTTACTGGAACGAGGCTGAGCACGGCGGCCATTTCGCCGCGTTCGAACAGCCGGACATTTTTGTCGAGGAAATGCGTTCCGCATTTAGAAAATTAAGGGAGCAGTAACGAAATGTCATCGGCCCGTGTCAGCCAGTCTTTGACACTTTTGATCCTGTGCGCCGGGTTTGCAATCGCACAGGAATCGCGTGCGCTTCGTGGCACAGTGCGGGATCAGCTCGGCTACGTGGTTCCGGGAGCGCACATCGTTCTACAGGGCGTAAGGTACGAGCATGCCACGACCTCCGGGAATGACGGCACTTTCCGTGTGGAGGGAGCACCCAGACAAAAACTACATGTCACGGTCGAAGCCGCTGGATTCTCTCGCTACAAGGTCGAACTCTCTGAAGAAGTCGGCGAACTCGCCGTCGTGCTCCTGCCTGCCGCAGTCGCGCAGGAGATCAACGTCACCGCTAATCGTGTTGGCACTAGCCAGGAGGATACGCCGGAGAGCATCGAAGTGCTGTCGAGCAGAGAGACACACGCGATTGCCAGCTTGCCCGTGGATCAGTCCCTGCGCTTGGTTCCCGGATTCACTCTCTTTCGCCGTTCGGATAGCCGGACCGCGAACCCGACATCTCAGGGAGTTTCGCTGCGCGGCGTTGGCGGCAGCGGAGCCAGTCGTGCACTCGTGCTCTACGACGATGTTCCGCTTAACGATCCCTTCGGCGGTTGGGTTTATTGGGGACGCATCGCTCGCCAGGAGTTGAGCTCCCTAGAGGTCCTCCGCGGCGGCGGTTCGAGCCTTTACGGAAGCGGCGCTTTGAGCGGCGTGGTCAATCTGGTTCCCCAGCGCGAGCAGCGCAACCTCTTTTCGGCTGAAGCTTCGATAGGATCGGAATCCGCTCCCGATCTTTCGCTCGCCGACAACGTGCAACTCCACTCATGGACCATCAACACCAGCGGCGAAGCCTCTCGCACCGACGGATATGTCGTGGTCCCTGCCCGTCAACGTGGATCGGTCGATACGCCGGTAAACTCCTACCACGGCGAAGGGCAGGTCGTGGCCAGGCGAAAATTCGCACTCGGAGATTTCTTTTCTGCCGGCGAGTTCTACGACGAAGCCCGCAACAATGGTACGCCGCTGCAGACCAATGACACGCAACTCTGGCAGCTGTCAAGCGGTCTGAATTTGCTGACAAGTCTGGTTGGGATCGAGCTCCGCGGTTATGGCTCCGGACAGAGCTATAACCAGACCTTCTCATCGGTTGCGGTGGACCGCAACAGCGAGTCGCTCACTCGCACGCAGCACGTGCCGGCGCAGCAGATCGGCGGCGAGCTGATTTTCTCCCGGCCGCTGGGCAAGCGCAATCAACTGATCAGTGGCGCTGATACTCGCTCCGTGCGCGGTTTTAGCAATGAAACCGCGATCGCTTCATCGATCGCAACCTCACTCGTCGATTCCGGTGGGTACCAACTGACTGCCGGGGCGTTTCTTCAGGACTCCATCCAGCTGCACTCTCGCCTGCGGTTCACTCTTGGTATCCGCTACGACAACTGGAACAACTACAATGCCCACACCAGCACGACGCCGCTCATTCCGACGATCAAGAAGAGTTTTACCGCATTTGCCGACCAGAGCGATCATACGTTCAGCCCGCGGGCGGCGTTGCTGTTTCGCGCAGGTGATCGCGTCACGTTGACGGGCTCATGGTACGAGTCCTTCCGCGCGCCGACACTCAATGAGCTCTATCGCTCGTTTCGTTTGGGCAACGTTCTCACTCTCGCCAATTCTCAGCTCCAGGCCGAACGCCTGAAGGGTGGCGAAGCAGGAGTGAACTACTACTTCGGCGCTACGCGCATTCATGCAGGCTTCTTCTGGATGCAGGTCACCGATCCCGTGGCCAACGTCACGCTTAGTACAAACCCTGCTCTGCTTACCCGCGAACGCGAAAATCTTGGACGGACCCGCTCACGTGGAGTGGAGCTCGATGCCGCCTGGCGTGTCAGCCGGCTGGAGTTCGTCGCCGGTTATCAGTACGTCGATGCCGTGGTAACGAGCTTTTCGGCGCAGACGGCCCTGGTGGGCCTGCAGGTGCCGCAGGTCGCGCCCAACCAGTTCACGCTGCAGACGCTCTACACTCTGCCGCGCGGCTGGACTCTTTCTGCGCAAGCCCGGGCTTCCAGCCGTCAGTTTGACGACGACTTGAACCAGTTTCCGCTGGATTCCTACTTCCAGCTCGATGCTTATGTCGCTAAGCGTCTTGGCCGTGGCGTGGAAGTGTTCACGGCGCTCGAAAACTTGACGGACTCGCGGATCCAGATCGCCAAAACGCCGACGGTCAATGTGGGTCCGCCGATCTTCGCTCGCGCGGGGGTGAGATTACGATGGGAGTAGTCGTTTGTTGGACCCACCAGGTCTTATCAACAAGGCGCGATACCACCCGCCAGGCAGTGGTCATGGCTAACAGTGGTCCAAACGAATCCGGACAGCGTTCGGCGGGTAGGGGGACCCCTTTAGGCGCCTTTTTCCAGACTTCGTGCTTGTTGCTCGCATCCAAGATTGAATGAAGGGAAACGTTCAGATTCAAGGAATTGTCGATGCCCGAGCCTAAAGCAAACATTCTCGTTGCGTTTTACTCTCGTGACGGCTCCATAGAAGCGCTTGCTAAAGCCATCAGTGAAGGAGCCCGTGAAGCCGGAGCCGAAGTCCGGCTCCGCCGCGTACCCGATATCGTTTCTACGGCGGTTATGGCCAAAGTGCCCGGCTGGGAGGAGCGCAGCAAAAGGATGCTCGCCGAGTACGGTGCCCCAACGCCAGCCGACGCAGAGTGGGCCGATGGAATCATATTTGGCACCCCGACGCGATTTGGTAATACGTCGGCGGAGTTGAAGGCATTCATAGACAGCCTTGGTGGTCTGTGGTTCCAAGGTAAATTGAACGGAAAAGCGGCTGGTGCCTTTACTTCCACGGCAGGGCCGCACGGAGGAAACGAGACGACAGTAGTCTCGCTGTACATCCCGATGGCGCACCTTGGATTCATCATCGTGCCGAACGGCTACACTCACGAGAAAGTTTTTCAGGGCCACGGGACGCCGTACGGATCGTCGTCGATTTCCGGACAGAACAGCGCCCCGCCGACCGCGGACGAACTTGTCGTCGCGAAGCATCAGGGTGCACGGATGACGCAAGTGGCCGCAGCTCTGAAGGCTTCGCGGTAATGCGAGCCTTGTTGCCGAAGGTTCCAACGACCATCCTGGAGGAAAGTTATAGCTTACGAATGCGCGCAGGGCTCCGCCTGTGCTTCTCCGTTCAACGCGGTTGACCACTCCCCAGTCGCCATAAATAAAATTGACGCTGGTATGGTCGGCAAACGTGACGCTGCTAAGGACGCTCTGCACGCTGCCATTTGCAGGAGCTGCTATAACCGGAATCGAAAAGTTATAGTTCAAAACGTAACCCGTGTTCCAGGTAAAGGTGATGGGTTGGGGCCGCGACTAGAGATAACTCAACCACCAGTTAGAAGTCAGTCTCCGCGGGTTGGCCATTATTTCCGACCCTCAAGCCACTCAGAGATTGAGACGTACCAAATGTTGTAGAGCCCGTTATCCCAGCTTTCCAGCCGCTGTAAGTCTGCTTTGGCCGCATCACGGGATCGGGGAAACGAAGTCGCGACGATTCGATCACTTGAGAAGTACAAGGTTTGCTGATCGGGACTCAAGCGAGCTTCTGCCTCAGATCCAGGACTGTTGATTTTCTTTCCCAGATGAACCGGCTGTTCCCATTTACCATCTTTGCGAAACACAATGAACAGGTCCATGTTCTCGGCGGGAGGTCTCGAAGAACCGAAGACCATAAACGATTCGTCAGGGGACACTGCTGTGTCCACATCGCTATAGGGGGCATCGAAAGGCGCAAGGATTAATTCGGGCGGTTGGAACTCTCCAGCCTTCATCTGCGATCGAAAAAGACGAAATTTGCCAGTCGCCGGTGAAGGGCGCATGAAATAGAGGCTGCCATCAGCGACAACACAAGGCGCAAATGTCGAACTACTGCTGTTTACCTCTTCAGACAATCTCACAGGGTCGTGCCAAGCTTGGCCCTTGCGGTCCACCCGCCATAGATTTCCCCCTTTCTCGGGCCAGCTCTTTCCGTTAAAAAAGCCATCGATCGGCTTGCCGTCTGGATGACTCGGGCGGTTGGAAACAAAAACGAGATACGAGCCATCCGGGGACATAGCCGGTTCCATATCGTTCCACTCTCCGGAAAAGGATGAGATTTCGGGCTTAGTCCAGGCGCCGTTCCGCAGATGCGACACGAGAATTGTCGAGTGTGCTGCGTTGTTTCGACTGAAATATACAGTCTTACCATCAGGGGTAAATGCCGGCGCTGAATCATGCGCTGGCCCGGAGATTATTCCCGGCGCGAACACTGAAGGCGTTTGCGCAAACAAGCTTGCGCACGACAAGGCAACATTCAGCAATCCGATCTGAGCAAGAATGAGGACCCTTCTCTGTCTGGCCATTGAATTTTTGTTAGCCTCGTTCCATCAAATTTTTTTCTCAGGCGTTCTTACGGCCATTGAGCCGAGCGTCGTAGCACCGGACATAGTCCGGAAGAGTGACACCTGCGACTAATTTGTCGTCTGGTATGGGCGGCCGAGATCTAATCTCGAGCGGTAATACCCCAGCCCATACCGGCAACCCATAGTCGCTCTCGTCGTCCAGCGGCGGTCCACTTCGCACCTTGGATGAAGCCTCCTCGATCGAGAATTCAAGCACCGTTGTCGCTTTCAATTCCTTCTCGCTGGGTCCACGGACATCCAGACCGTTTCTTTAAGTTGATCTCCTTCTCTCCATCCATTTCTTCTTCATGCCATCACTGATTCGCTTGCGCGCGGCTGCGGACAGATGACGCTTTCTTCGGTTCGCAACGTTATTTACCCGCTGCCCTGGACGCCCACTCCGCGTCCCCGGCAAAGCCGCAATTGCCCTGCTCAACCGCTCTCGCTCCGCTTCCAATGCCTCGATACTTGCCCGTCTTTACATGCCTTCCTCCGATGCCCTGCTGCCCGCCCAGATTGTAAATGACAGGCGGATTCCGGCAACCGAGCACGAGGCGCCAACGTGACAAACGGCGCGGTCGAGAACAATGATAGCCACGTTATTTGTTTACAGAAAAAGTAAAGGTTTGAGTCACCACTGACCCCGTCACTGCGATTGGTTGCATCCAGCCTGACCACATAGTAGCTGCGACCTATCAAATGCGAGGAACGCACAAGGAAGAGCACTGTCTAGTTGTCAGTCGACAATGTCCCCATCGCTCCGGGAGCGTGCGGGAATGACGGCAACTCAGACGATCGGCACGGCACTCGGCGTTCCTGTTCGGGGCCTCGAGGACGAAGCGCGAACGCATCTCGATTGGTTCGTGCGCCTCGTCGCCATCGACAATCCAACGTACAGCGCCATCACCCGCAATGCGTTGGGATGGATCCCGATAGAATTCGGGCTCCTGACGGATATGAGAGAAAGCGGATACTTTTCGTGATGAATTCACGTCCGCCGCGTGCGCGATTTCAGGCAGTCTTTATCTTGAAGAGCTTTTTACATTGAGGGTGGCTGAAATTTTAATGAACCCTTCGGCCTCCCGTGCACATCGGACTTATATTCTGAGGATAATTTACATATTTTTTGTGAGATGGAAGACACTCCAGAACGCGATTCGAGTGAAAGGAAGGCTGTGAAGAGGCGATGAGTACACTGTCGGCGATGCAATCAGAAACGTACACGCATCGTTATGAGGCGCTCCTCCGCATGGCCAAGGCCATGGCTGTTTGCGGTAATTGTGACGCAGCGGGGAATGTGCTCACGAATGAATTACGCCAGGTGGCCTCCTTCGATTATCTCCATTTTGTCGCCTTCGAGAATGCGACGAGAGTCGTGTGTTGGGAGGTGCTGCACGTCAATGGCGGCACTCTTGATGTGTCCGATCGCGACGGGTTCCTGCGAGACGCGCCTACGGACTGGGTACATGATTCGCAACAAGTGCTCGCGACCGCAGACTGGCGACAGGAGATACTTTTCCCAGCGTACAGAGAGTTTCTCGGCCAGCTCGGTATCGTCTCTACCTGCTCACTTCCGCTGGCCAGAGGCGCGCGCCGGCTGGGAGTGATTACTCTTGGCAGCTTGCATCCAGACGCTTACCCCGAGGAGGAGACTCACTTTCTGCGTCTGGTTGCAGACCAACTCGCACTAGTCCTTGATGCGGCAGTTAACTTCGATTCGTCCGAGCGTTTGCAGGACCGGCTGAAACTGATCCTTGATCTTACGAACCAGGTCGTCTCAAACCTGGAACTTAGTGAACTCTTGCGCGCCATTTCCACCAGTATTCGGCGTGTCATGGCTTGTGACGCCGCTGCTGTGATGTTGCCCGACGAAGAGGGCAAAAACTTGCGGGTGCATGCGTTGGACTATCCCGACAGCAAGGGCGTCTTTATCGAAGGTGCTTTGGTGCCGATTGAGGGAACCATGCCGGGGAGTGCTTTCCAAACCGGCATACCCATTGTCATTAACCGGCTGGATCCAAAGACCATCCCAATTGAGATGTATCGCAAAGCCAAAAGCGAAGGGCTGAACTCCATGTGCGACCTGCCGCTCGTCAGTCGAAAACGGCTGCTCGGGGTTTTGGCAGTGGCACGACGGGAGGAGAACACATTCGACGAAGATCAGATCAATTTCCTGACTCAGGTTGCGAACCAGGTTTCAATCGCAATCGAAAATGCGATCGCATACGGCGAAATCGCGGAGCTCAAGGACAAGTTGGCCCAAGAGAAGTTGTATTTGGAGGAGGAAATCCGCGGCGAGATGGATTTCGAAGGAATTGTGGGCCAGAGTTCAGGCCTCAGGCACGTTCTCAGTCTCGTCGAAACGGTCGCGCCGAGTGATTCCACGGTCCTGCTTTTAGGTGAAACCGGTACCGGCAAGGAGTTGATCGCGCGGGCAATTCACGATCGCAGCCGGCGCAAGGCACGGACATTGGTAAAGCTCAATTGCGCCGCAATCCCAACGGGGCTGCTCGAGAGCGAACTCTTTGGACACGAACGCGGTGCGTTCACTGGTGCCATTTCACAGAAGATCGGGAGGCTTGAACTCGCGGATCAAGGGACTCTTTTTCTAGATGAGGTCGGAGACATTCCCACCGATATACAACCGAAACTGCTGCGTGCCCTGCAGGAGCGGGAATTTGAGCGCCTGGGCAGCAGTCGAACGAAGCGAGTGGACGTGCGACTGGTGGCAGCAACAAACCGCGATCTGGAAAGAATGATTGAAAATCGTGAATTCCGGAGCGATCTATATTATCGGCTCAATGTCTTCCCCATCCGCATCCCTCCGCTTCGGGAGCGGCCTGAGGATATCCCACTCCTAGTGCGCTATTTCACGCAGAAGTACGCGCGTCGCATGGAAAAAGAGATCGAGTCTATACCGGCGACGGCCATGAAACGGTTGTCGGACTGGCACTGGCCGGGAAATATTCGCGAGCTGGAAAATCTGATCGAACGTTCCGTCATTCTTACCCATGGCGCCGCGCTACAAGTACCCATTGGGGAGCTGACAAACCACACGACTGTGCCGGTGGTTTCAAGACGAAGGGATACAGCCGAACGCGAAAAGATTCTCCGCATTCTCAAAGAGACCAAGGGGCGGGTTTCTGGCACGGATGGCGCCGCAGTTCGCCTGGGAATCAAGCGCACCACTCTCATTTCGCGCATGAAGAAGCTCGGCATTGACCCTCGGGCGGATATATAAAGTACGGGAATTCGATTCACAATCCTTCCCGCCGCAGATTCCTCCGTTCCACTCTGGAGTTCAAGCCTAAGTCGGGATCTCCCTTTCCCGCGAAAGACTCTTCACTGATTGTCGATTAGACCGGTCGCCAACCGTCTTTATCTTGACAGGATGAAAAAAGTGAATGCGGCCATCGTCACTCTCGACATTGTCGAAAACCTTTTTCGACATTTTCGACAATCGACTGAACAAAGGCACTCACCCCTGCTGGAATTTCAATCATTTACGTCCCGTTTCTTTAGTTTGAGGCTTTGGCGTCTGGGGTGCGCTTGCTTAGTGGCGGAAGCACACATGTTCAGAATTTCCACCATCGATACGCACCGTGAGCGAAGGCTGGTCGTGGAAGGGACCTTGGTTCATCCCTGGGTAGATGAGTTGCAAAAGGCATGGAACGATGCCGGCCACTCACTTGAGAGCCGAAGTCTGGTGATCGATTTGATCAATGTAACCGTGATAAGCCGCGACGGAGAAAATGCGATTTTAGAGTTGATGAAGCAGGGCGCGAAGTTCTCTTGCGGTGGCGTCCTCACCAGACATCTCCTGAAAGAACTTGCGCACAGGTGCCATACCAAGCTGAATTACGTTTTAAACCGGAGGCGCTCAGAAAAATGAAGCGCCAAGTCAGGACGGAGGTAGCAGTGAAAGCGAAAAGACCCAGTTCGGAGCAACGGACCGCAGTGTATGCGACCGGCGTCGATTTCTGCCGGATTTTCAAAGACGACATGAAGAACTTGTATCTGTTATCGCTCTTGCTGACGGCAGATCCCGCGAAAGCTGAGGAGTGCTTTGTTGCCGGTCTGGATGATTGTGCGGCGAGCAATCAGGTTTTCGCAGAATGGAGCCGTTCCTGGGCCCGGCGGGCGATCGTCAAGAATGCGCTGCGGCTGATCGCGCCCGAACCTGCATATGCGAATGGCTTCTCGAACATTGCTGTTTCTAGCGATGCCACAGATCGAAAGCGGCCGGAAGTGCAGTTAGAAATATCCGCCCTGTTTGGTCTTAGCTCCTTCGAGCGGTTTGCGTTTGTCATGTCAGTCCTTGAAGGCTACTCCGACCAAGATTGCGCCTCGCTTCTTGGGTGCCCGCGCAAGGCCGTGATTGCGGCGCGGGTGCGGGCAGCGCAGGAGATCGCCCGGCCTGCACAAATTCAACACAGCCGTCAGGCAGAGGCTAGTTTCAAGAATGAGGATTCGGGGAGCGGACTGACTTTGTCTTTGCCGCTGGCGACTCCAGCCTAAGGCGGAGACCTAAATATACGTTTTATTTTGAAATAACGAGGCTAACGATGCAAGTCAACCATCCGCACAGCTGAGCATTTCAACCGGCACTTCCATCGTCCACCGGATCAGCTTGGCCCGGAGCATATTCGGCGGTATCAGGCCGCGCTGTTCACGCAGTGGAAGCTGTCCTCGAACACCGTGACGCAGCGGTTGGCAGCTTTACGATTCTTCTATGTCCAGGTTCTGAAGAACGGCCGGAGCGCCGCCGAGACGCCGTACCCGAAGAAGGTTCTGCACTTGCCGCAGCTGCTGGGCCAGGAAGAAGTCGCCGGACCACTTTAGTCAGGTTTCATAATGCAAACTCGGATTGGTTTCGAATTCACCCCTCCACCCATGTATTCAGAATCGATTTGGCGACGTTTACGTCTGCCAGAACGCCGCTGAGACTCCAGGCAATTGTCCGCTGCTTTATTCCCAAAATCATAGGTGCGCCAGTCAGCTTCATCAGGCTGAAGGCGCTCTTGTTGGCGTCGGCATACCAGGTCGCCAAGGCAAGTTCGGGAAAGCGCGCTTGCGCAGTCTTTAAATCGTCAACGCTGCCGCCGACAATGATTACGGCGTGCTGGGCAAGGGTTGGATACTGGTCTTTCTTCAGCAGGCGCAGC
>Ga0210400_10005027_pt1 | contig 11287 bp, 2 predicted proteins | sample IncBWH26MmetaG_FD_155456 | JGI IMG/M metagenome (GOLD analysis project Ga0210400, IMG submission 155456) | Forest soil microbial communities from Barre Woods Harvard Forest LTER site, Petersham, Massachusetts, United States - Inc-BW-H-26-M | ecosystem: Environmental > Terrestrial > Soil >...
CCCGATTTTCGAAGACACGTTGGAACCAATGTTCAACGTCGCACTGGAAGGCGCAAGCTTCATCAACGCTTTTAGCCGTGGAACAGCCCACAACCTCGCAAAACAGCTGCCGCATCCTTCGGACAAACTGGATGAGCAATCCGCCCGACTGATCGGCCTGAGCCAGGGTCTGGTTGCGGTCGTAACCGGTGACCTCACTCTTCGCGGCGACGCTTACAAGCTTTCGGTGGAAGCGCTGGACGCCAAGACGGGCAATACCATCGCCAGCGCCGACATTACTGCGCCCAACAAAGACGAACTGCTGCTCGACATTCCCAAGCTGGCCGCACCTATTCGTAAGGCGCTGGGTGACACCACGCCCGTCTCGGCGCAGCTCGCCACCTCAGGGCCGTTCACCGCCGCATCGTTGGAAGTGGTGCACCAGTACAGCATCGCCTTGCAACAGGAGTTCGCGGGTAAAACCGCGGATTCCTTTCAGAGTTTTTCGAAGGTAGCTGAGCTCGATCCCAATTTTGCGCGCGCATACTCTGGCATGTCTGGCACAGCAAATGACCTGGGGCGGCAGGCGGATGCAGAGAAGTACATCAAGCTGGCAATGGAACACCTCGATCGCATGACCGAGCGCGAAAGGTTTCACACTCGCGGCTTTTACTACCTGGTCGCCGGGAATTATCCAAAATGCGTCGAGGAATACAGCACGCTAGTTGGGCAATATCCGGCCGACAGGGCCGCGTACTCGGACCTGGCGTGGTGCTACGGATATCTGCGTAATTTCCCCAAAGCCCTTGAAGCTGCCCGCAAGGCGGAAGAGATCGCGCCAAAGGGCGTCTTGGAGCACGTCAATATGGCGTTCTTCAGTTCGTTCACCGGGGATTTTCAAGGCGGCGAGCGAGAGGCGCGGACTGCCCTGGATATTAGTCCTGGGGAGGTCGCACAGCTCGATCTGGGTGAAGCGCAATTTGGAGCCGGCAAGCTTGCCGACGCTGCCGCGAGCTTTCATGGGCTGGAAAAATTCGGATCTAGAGGCGTTTCGATGGCCACGTCATCCCTGGCTGATTTAGAGCTGTATCAAGGCCATTTCTCCCAGGCAGTGAAGTTGCTCGAGCAAGGCGCGGAGGCTGACCTGAAGGCGAAGATTCCGGAGAATGCGACCAGCAAATTTGCTGCCCTGGCTTACGCGGAGCTGTTGCGCGGCCAGAGCAAGCCGGCAATCGCGGCTGCCGACAAGGCCCTCGCAAATGGACAAACCATACAGGTTCGGTTCCTGGCGGGGCGCGTGTTTGCGGAAGCTGGAGAGATGGCACAAGCGAAAAAAATGGCAGACAGCCTGGCTAAAGAGAGTCAAATTGAACCGCAGGCATACGGCAAGATCATTGAAGGAAAGATCGCACTTAAGCAGGGCGACTTTGCTTTGGCGATCAAAAACATCACTGACGCCAACAACCTGCTGGACACGTGGATTGGCCGATTCGAGCTGGGACGCGCCTATCTCGGCGCCGGGCAGTTTGCTGAGGCGGATTCAGAGTTTGACCGTTGCATCAAACGGCGCGGCGAAGCGATGGAGCTTTTTATGGACAACGGGGTTACCTACAGCTATCTTCCCTATGTTTACTACTATCAGGGACGCGAGCGACGAGGCCTGAAAACACCCGCCTTCGCGGATTCTTACCGCACATATTTGAGCATCCGCGGACAGTCCACTGAAGATCCTCTTGTAGCTGAAGTTCGCAAGAGCCTGGGGCAATAGGCCCAAAATCAAAACTGTTGTAGTTATTCAGCTTTATCTCTGCGCGAAAGTACAGCTGGACGCTGCTGTTAGGCCCGACACGAACTGAGTTCACGACAAAAAAGAATGCCCGGCAATTTTGCCAGGCATTTTCACTATCTCGTAAGGACATCGCTCATTGGCTTCCTGCGCCGATGATCGCTGTAGTCGGGGCGGTGTTGGCCACGGACGTCGCCACCCCGGTTCCGGGGTCAATGGTATATTCCTGTCCGCCGGCGGTGAATCCGTACAGCGTGCCGCCAACGAACGCCGAACCAACGAATTCATTGACGCCTGAACCACTGACGGTGATCGTGACGGGGCTGACCGCGCTTGTTCCATCTGCGGGATTGATTTGGTACAGCGTGTCCGGGAACGCAGTACAACTCGCCCCGGTGTAACCAATGGTGTAGTAAAGCACGCTTGGCGACCCGGCCGACCCGGACAGGCTTGAGTCGAGATTGCACCCTGCGGGAAGCACTGCAGCTCCTGTGGGGACGCCGCCGACCTGCGTTGTTGCGCCTGTGGTGAGGTCAATCTTGTATAGATTCCCAGTCACCGCGTCTATTCCGAAGTACGAGCCGTCGGTCAAAGCTCCAGTGGTCGCCTGGTCGGGGATGGATCCGGTCGTCCCGGTACCGACCTGGGTTGCCACGCCGGTTGATGGAGCTATCTGGAACAACTGGTTCGACGTGTTGTATGCGTACACCTGAAGGCTAGGTGTCAGGTCAATTCCGTTGCTGCCCGGCACCGTTGCTGCGCCAATCTGGGTGACAGTCCCTGTGGGCAAATCCAATGTCCCGAAATTTCCCTGACTGTCGAGATAGAACGTGTCAATGTTAAACGCGTTTGAGGCCGAGGAGGGAACACCTCCACTGGGCGCAGCCGTGAGCGTGTACCCGTTCGCAATCTTGTTGATGCTTAGGTCGCCGAACGTGGCAACGCCGTTCACCGCGCTTTGCATAGTCGTCCCGGAAAGCGCCCCCGGGCCTGAGCCGATAGCCACAGTGATGCCGCCCGTGAAAGTCGCGAGCGTGGTGTTGCCGCTGTCCTCCGCCGTAACCACGACGGCAGGCGTGATGGTAAGACCGACTCCCGTATTGCTCGGTTGGGTCGTGAATACGAGTTGGTACACGTTGTAGCTGCTGTTCGCTCCGCTCCCAACGAAGTTACCATCACCGGGGTAATTGATTGTGAACGTTATGTTGCCGGCAGTGGTTGGTGCTGGGGCGAGCGTGCACATTCCAGCGCCGAATACAGCCGTGCAGGAGGATGTGTCGCTAGCTAATACAGTGACGCTGCCTGATGGTGAACCTGCTCCTGGCGGGACTACCGAGAAAGTGTAAGAGACGGTAATCGGCTGGCCCACGAACTCCGGAGAAGGCGACACTGAATTGAAGACAATTTGGGTGCTCGCCTTGTTGACCGTCTGGGTCAGCGGATTCGCCATACTCCCGCCAGCGCCGGTGGCGTAGAAGTTGAAGTCACCGCTGTACACCGCAGTGATGGTGTGGCTTCCGGCCATCAACTCCGTGTTCGTCGTTGTGAAGCTGGCCGTGCCGCCCGATAGAGCGACCGTGGAGCTGCCGGCAAGCGCCACACCGCCGTCCTCGAACGTCACCGTCACCGTCGGCGTCCCGGCATATTGCGGCGCCACCGTGGCCGTGAAGGTCACCGCCTGCCCGTAGGTGGACGCGTTCAGAGAGGACACGACCGAAGTGGTTGTAATGGCCTTGTTGACCGTCTGGGAAAGCGCAGTCGCCGTGCTCCCGCCAGAGCCAGTGGCGTAGAAGTTGGAATCACCGCTGTACACCGCGGTGATGGAATGCATCCCGGCCGCCAACTGCAGGGTGGTGGTAGTGTAGCTAGCGGTCGCGTTTAATAGAGTGATCGCGCCGCTGATCGCAGCGGCCCCATCGTAGAACGTCACCCTTCCCGTCGGCGTGCAACTATATTGTGGCGCCACCGTTGCGGTGAAGGTGACCGCCTGCCCGTAGGTGGACGCGTTCAGAGAGGACGCGACTGACGTAGTAGTCGAAGCCTGGTTTATCTGCAACGAGAACGCTTGCGTGCCAGAGTTGGATTTTGCGTCAGTGACGCTCGCGTTAACAGCGTACGGGCCAGCCACGCACGCCGTTCCGGAGAGGTTAGGCGAATAGGCAGGCTGCTGCGAAATTCCAGCCGGGAGACCGGTGACGGTCCACGTGAATGGCGCGGTTCCACCGTCTTCAGTGAGTGTGTCGGTGTAGGCGAGTCCCACAGTGCCACTGGGGAGAGTTAGAGTGGTAATGCGCGGGGTGTCCTGATCGTTGATGTCAATACTAAGCTGCAGCGCGTTCGGGCCCGCCTGCTTTTGCGCTGGGCTGCCGTTGACGTGGTCCAAATCCAGTTCGAAGGTATATGAACCCGCGCAGAACGCGTCCGTGCGGTTCCATGTGAACGTGAAGTTATTGGCGCTGCTGGTAAAGACGTCCAGGCTGCCGTTGTCGACGATGCCGGCCTGGGTTGCATTTCCGTCGGTAACTAATGCGGTGCGACCGCTGGTTGTGCAGTTAGTATTAGGAAGAGGACCGATGGCAACGAGCGTGTTCGCGGCCACTCTGGTCACGGAGTTGCCGGAGGCAGCGGCTGACCAAGGTCCGGGCGGAGTTTCGAAGAAGTCGTCTGTAAGCGTCCATGTTACTTGCAAGCCCGTCGTTCCTTGGACGGCGCTGGCAGGTACCGAGAACTTGCTTACCGTGTAACACCCGGTCAGCAGGGGATCACCACTTGCCGGGACAGTGTTCGAAGGTGAGCTTTCCAGTTGCGTCCCCGCATCGTTGCTTGTGACTGCGGTGACTCTGTAGTGATAGCCACCTGTGTTACAGGTCACCGTATCCGTGTACATCGTCTGACTACCGGGAACGCTGGCGATCTGCGTAAACGGGCCGACCGCAGCCGACCGATAAATGTTGTACTGCACAGCCGTGCCAAAGCTGGCAGCAAACCAGTTCAGATCGATGAGCCGCGGCGACGCTTCCTCCTGTTTTATGAACAAATTCTGCGGAGGACGCGGGTAAGAACTTGCCTGGTTGTGGGTGAGTTCGAAGCTCGCACCTCCGGTGCCAGCAGGCTTAAAGCCGCCTCCGCCACCAGCTGGGGTGAATCCGGCACCTCCGGTGCCCGCAGGTTTCAGCCCGCCGCCGGTACCAGCCGGTTTGAGCCCGCCGCCGGTACCAGACGGCTTCAAGCCGCCAGCCTCGCCACCAGGCCCAATGGCAGAAACAGTTCCAGCCGCGCTAACCTGCTGCAGATCAACACCGGAGGAAAGGCCTACTGAACCGTCAGCCGCCGCTGGCGTGCCTTCCCACTCGTTATGCGGATGCATAACATCTGTGATACTTCCGTTGAAGTTGATGTCCTGCCCAGCCGAGTAGGTGAAGTCAAGCACCGGCTGATTGGTGTACACATACGAGTTCTCGCCCGCTACAGTAGGCGAACCGTCACAATGATTTGACGGGAGTGGCCCTGCCGAGGGTAGAAACCAGGACGTGTAGGGATAGCTCAGACCGGTCAAACCGTCGGGCGTGCTTTCCATGAGCGTCGGGATAGCGTCCGGAGACAGCGGATCTTTGGAATAGTCCAACACTTTCACGGGAGCCTGGTTCCCTGGAGGACCGGGGGCTTGGAGAAGGTCGAACTGGAACACGTAACTCATAACACTCTGAACGTTAGGCTTGCAGTTCACCTCGTACGTCGGCGTGTAGTCGAGACTAGGCGGATTCGCCGAGGGCTTGTAGTTATCCAAAAAGGTTCCGCCATGGGTCAGGCCCAGCGTGTGCCCAACCTCGTGCATGAAGGTGCCGGCCTTGACATTCCACTTGTTGCCTTCGGATGGATTAGGATTGAGATTCTGTGCTGGAGCCCAGCCTCCTTCGCCGAGGGAGATCACCGAGTTCTGACCACCTAAATCGGAATATCCCGACATGCTAGTCACGTTGCCGTCCGCAACCGACAAGTTGGGATCGGTGTAACGCGTGTATTTGGGCAGGATCGTACCGGGAAGCGGCGGCTTATTACTGAGAGTGATCGCGAACTTATTAGCTGCAGGCGGGTTTCCAACCGCCTGAGCGCAAAACGTACCATTCAAGTTCGGGTTGGTGATTGCGTATATGACCGTGACGCGGCCGATATATCCGTTGGCTTTCGAGCAAACGGAGTCGACGGCGATGGGCATAAGACCGTGGGGCGACTTCGTCGTGAACGTTACTGTGGTACCGGACTGGGTGACGCTTTGTAACGATGCGTCCGACAAAAACCAACTCGCCAGGCCTATTCCGTGTGAGAACAATGCGTAGTGATAGCTGTCCTTTTTGCCGTGCTGGAAGCCAACACAGTTTGGAGAACTGGGATCGCAACCCAGCAAGCCCGTGCCTGTGTCAATGGTCGAATTCTTTATCCAAGCGAGACCTTCCCTGAATCCGATTGTGCCGGGTTCATTGGGGAAGATGCAGGTTAAATTCCCATTTGCGTCCGTATCGGTATCCGCACAGGACGTTTGCTTTTCCTGAATAGCATTGCCGCGCTCCACATGCAAAACAAAAGGCTCGGTGCCGGCGCTGCCTGTGTGACTGCTGAAAGCGTCAACCGTTTTTTGCACAGCATCTTTGTTATCGAGCGGGTCAATTGCCAGAGTCGGGTCGAAGGAATAATCGCCATAAGTGGCGGTGGCAGGGTTGTTCTCGGCAACCGCGTTCGCATTATTCACGACCAGCTGGGTGGTTGTGCCGCTTACAACGAAGAATTGTCCGTTATTTACGCCCTTCGTAAATCCGCTGACAGTAACGAGAGCACCGGCGGGTACTAATGGCGAAAAGTTCCCGGTGTATGTCGCGGTTGCCCCTGACGAGGCACCGACTGCGCTCAAGGAAGCTGCAATGGGAGACGTAACGCACTTGCCCGCCGTTACCTTGCTGCACATGTAATCGTAGTGCAGGTAGATGTCCTTCATTCCGATTTTCGCGTCGGGTAGCGCGATCCAAGCCGCGTCCCCGAGCCCGGTGCACGAGGGGTTAGCTAAATAATCGCAGTACCCGCCATTGTCTTTCCACGATTTGAGAATCCCATCACCATCGGGGTTGTCGACTGTGGTGCTCATGATTACCGCGCCCCAGGAGACGCACCCCTGGTTGCTCATGGACGGCACCACTTGGGTGGTGGCATCGAGAGCGCCGGGCGGCAACGGACTCTTGCCGCTCGCCGACGTCCATGTTGGGTTGTCCCAGTACTTTCCGTAATATCCCGGGAACGCGGGCAGGTTATTGCCGTAGAGAGACGGAAGCTGGGTGAGGTGATTCGCGTCTGGGCCTAGATAAACGGTCTGGAATTTGTTGCTCTGGCCACTGCCGACGATGTGAGTCAGACGAGTAACGGTGTTGGCATCGGCGTCAATTGGTCCGTAGGGGCCGGGCATCGGCTGTGTCATCGTCAGCTGGGCATTGCTTTGAGAATAGTCGCCGTCGAGGATGAGGATCGAGTTCAGCTTAATGTTTGGCCCGCCCGCGCCGGCAGGAATTCGATAAATGACGACAAGCGTTGCGCCCAAGGTAAGAGGGGTTGCATTGCCCACGCTCGGCAGCCGGACTTCGAAGCTGCCGTTCGCTGTCGAATTGCCGTTGTTATCCACAGGCAGGCCACCCGCCACATCGGCGCGGTAGGTCCGCAGCAGCTTCCCTGTCGAACCACCGCCGCATCCGCCAGCACTCCAGGAAACAGTGGTACTGCCGCTCACGTTTGTTCCCGAAATCAGATAACCCGGCGCCGCCGGGCCGTTAGGGTCGGGGTTCCCATTCTTCGTAAACAGCAGCGGTCTGAAATACCCATTTTGGCCAGATCCGGGTGCGCCGGGCTTCACCCCCACTTTCTCGACGGTTTGCCAGTAGAGCAAGGCGGCAACGATCTGTGCGCCCTGCGGAACCTGTTTCGTCCCAGTAATGCCCGGGTTGGTATCAGGCACTGAGATCGTCCCAACAGCGTAGCTGACCCCGTTGTTCGTCGCGAACTTCGTAGTCATCCCGTATGCGCCGGCTACGATGTAATCGCCGGTTACGAAAAAATTGTTGCCGAAGTTGAGTGGAGGAGCCTGACCTAGTGCCGGTGTGACAAGCGCCGCGGCCATCAACAAGAGCGCGAGACATACGACGAAGCTGCGGAGATTTCGTTGCACGGGAACCTCTCTCTTTTCTTGGGTCAGGGTGCGAAGGTTTACAGTCATGGCATGTTCTCTCTTGGGGAAGTTCTGCCTGGATTCGAAACAAAACTTGGAATCAGGAGGGGGAGTCCCAATGTTGACAAAAGTCCTGGCGCAAACCGAAAACTACGATTGCTAGCGCGGCGAGTGGTCCGAACGCCTTGTCATCCAAGACCCGGCAGCCGCAGCGACGGAATTCTGCTCTCAAATGGGCCGCCTGTCAATGGAATTAAAGCTTTGAATCGTGGGCTACTCTCCTCAAAGTAGGGGCGTGATGCGGGTTATCGCGTTCAGCACTATTTACGACAGCGCCGCGTCCGAGGCCAGCCGGGACGGCAGTTTCTGCCGGGTGTGTGGGGTCGGCTCGTTCTCGATCCTCCGGAAAAAGATCTCTACGCCAGATCAGTCCATCCACCCTGTATTTTCAATAACTTACCCCATAAAATGCCAAAACTCCCCGCTTAACCCCGTTTTTCTCCCCTTCATTGCCTTCTTCGTGCTTAAAGGGCACGGTTTCAATAGGATCAATGTGACCAACTCCACGCATCGAAACTTCCAGGTTTCCTCGTGGACAAGTCTATTTACGCAGGTTCCCGTAGGCGGGGCCGCGGGGACAGTTCTAACTCCCGAGTTTAGGAAAGCGAGAGCAAGAATGCATAAGCCGATCAAGTATGTCGAGAAGGCCGTGACGATTGCCGCCACGGGCGCATGGGCAGTTTTTGAACGCCTGAACCGCGTGTCTCCGAATGCGTCGCCGACTCCCAAATGGTCCGATAAGCCGCTGCTCAAGTCGTGGGAAAAGTCGAAGCCGCCGCTCGGCTGGCCCCGCTCGACTGATTCACTCTGTCCTAAATGCGTGCCGGAAATACGGCAGCAGATTCTCGACGGCCATCTGCCGGTGGACGTTCTGATGGACGAAAAGGTCGGCGAGATCAAGGCCCAGATCATTGAACGCGATGGCAAGATCTGGATGGTCAAGGACTGCGTGAAGCATGGTCACTTCGAAGACTTGATGTCGATTGATACCGAATTCTCGCAACACCTCGAAGAAGTTTTCCCCGGCCGCGATATCAAGGCCCACAACGACGAGAAGCTGCATCACCACGGTTCGTCCACGGTGAAGTACGGACGTGGATCGGTGCTCACCGTCGATCTTACAAATCGTTGCAACATGATGTGCGATCCCTGCTTCATGGACGCGAATCAGGTGGGCTACGTCCACGAACTTACCTGGGAAGAAATCAAGACAGTGCTCGACAACGCGATTACGATCAAGCCGCGGCGTCAGATGTCGGTGCAGTTCTCCGGGGGCGAGCCTACGCTGTCTCCTTACTTCCTGGACGCGGTTCGCTACGCGCGCAAAGTTGGATACAACAGCGTGCAGGCCGCAACCAACGGGATTGAGTTCGCCAAGAGCTATGAATTCTGCCAGCAAGCGGTTGAGGCCGGCATGCGTTACGCCTACTTACAGTTTGACGGGATCGGGAACGCGGCTAACGATCATCGCGCTGTGGGCAACTTGTTCGATGTGAAGTTGAAAGCGATCGACAATCTGCATCGCGCGGGCTGCGAAATCGTGCCGGTGGTCACTATCATCAACGGCATTAACAATGAGCAGGTCGGACGCATCATTCAGTTCGCGCTCGACAATCCGAAGAAGATCGGCTTCCTCAGCTTCCAGCCGGTTTCGTTTACGGGGCGCGATGAAGCCATCACCGACGATCGCCGGCAGGCGCAACGTTACACACTGGCGCACCTGGCGCACGACGTAAAAAATCAGACTGGGTTCGGCGTCCCGGCCCGTGATTGGTATCCGATCAGCTTCATGAGCACATTTTCGGACTGGGCCGATGTCATGCACGCTCAGGATACAAATAACGACTGGGGCCAACTCTCTTGCGGATGCCATCCGAATTGCGGGACGGGAATGGCTTTGATGATTGATAAGGAGACTAAGGAAGCGGTTCCGGTTACGGCGTTCTTGAAGGGCGATCAGCTGGCTAAGGATATTGCGAAGGTCAACGATGCGGCTCGCAGCAAATTCTGGACTGCGTTTGGGATGGCTTTGTGCCTGATGAAGAACTACGACTCGTTCCAGTCGCCTACGCACTTCAAGCTTACGGACCTGCTCAAGAAGTTCGACAAGAACTTCAATGCTACGGGCAAGAATTATGGCAAGGTTGGTCCGGATCGGACGATTGACGACGTGATGAAGCGGCGTCAGGACCGGTGGAACTTCCTGTTCATCGCCGGGATGTGGTTCCAGGATCTGTTTAACTATGATTTCCGGCGCACCGAGCAGTGCATCATTCCTTACGCGACTCAGGAAGGCGAGATCAGCTTCTGCGCTTACAACACGGGCGTGGGCTGGCGCAACATCATTGAGAAGATGCACATGACTTCGACGCTTACCAAGTGGTACGAAGAGCATGGCCGTCACGAGATCTTCGCGGGCGGCAAGAAAGTCAACATGGAAGATAAGGAGCACGCGCTCTACCTGCGGGAAGAAATCGTCACCCACGAAGTGCAGCATGATCTCGACAAGCTAGGGATTGCTAAGACGGCGCGCGAGGAGAAGAAACGCGCGCGCGACAGCAAGGCCGAGACCAATAAGGTCAAGAACGATGCGGCCTACGACGCACGCATGGCGCAGCTTTATCGGGAAGTTGTCCTGAAAGAGAAGCCGGCAACTTCGAATGAGGGCGGATTCATTCCGCTGGGCGCGATCACAGCGGCGATCGCTCCGGCAAACGGAAACGGCGCGGCGAGAAAGAGTGAAGAAGTTGGCGAGCCGGTGGCGGGAGACTAGAGGCAGCAATTAGCACTTAGCACTTAGCAATTAGCTCTTCGCTTAAGAAATAAAAGGCTGCTCGAAAAGAGCGGCCTTTTGTTTTGACTGGACCACAACACGCAGTCCAGGCTTGCCACCCCTTGTTTCGCTGACCCGCTCTTTCTTTGCGGGCCGGGAATTGACTTTGGGGTTGCGTTCTATTCGGCGGCCATGAACTTCAGGCACACGGGCGAGGGGACATGGAGCGTTTGGCCGGTGGGGGTTAGTCTTCCGGAGTTGGGGTGGATCCTAAAAACTACGATGTTGTTGGTGTCCTGATTGGCCACGAACAGGAACTTGCCGGTGGGGTCGATTTCGAAGTTGCGCGGAGTCTTGCCTTGGGTGGGGAAGTGATCTACGAGAGTTAGAGTGCCGGTGCGGGTGTCGATGGAAAAAAGGGCGATGCTGTTGTGTCCGCGATTGGAAGCGAATAGAAACTTGCCGCTGGGATGCACTTGGATTT
>Ga0210400_10005030_pt1 | contig 11283 bp, 11 predicted proteins | sample IncBWH26MmetaG_FD_155456 | JGI IMG/M metagenome (GOLD analysis project Ga0210400, IMG submission 155456) | Forest soil microbial communities from Barre Woods Harvard Forest LTER site, Petersham, Massachusetts, United States - Inc-BW-H-26-M | ecosystem: Environmental > Terrestrial > Soil >...
GATCCGCGGCCAGATGCAAATAGGTGAACAAGGTTTGACCGCTGCGCAGCTGTTGGCATTCGGCGATTTGCGGCTCCTTGACCTTCACGACGAGATCGCAGCTCGCGAAAATGTCCCGCGCGTTCTGCGCGATGCTGGCGCCGGCAGCCTGATAGTGTGAATTCTCGAAGCCGATGCCCGACCCGGCGCCGCTTTGCACCAGCACCTGATGTCCCGCATCGACGAGCTCCCGTACGCCCGCCGGAACCATTCCCACTCGATACTCGTGAATCTTGATCTCTTTGGGGACGCCGATTTTCATTTAGCCGCTCCGCCCGCTTCAGCCAAAATTGGGTGCGGCTAGGTTACGGAACGGGGCCGCTGGAAAATTGCAAAAAGCGGTCATTCAGGAGGTGGCAATGGCAGAATATGTCGTAAAATGCCTGTCTCATGCAAGATAATGCCGACCGGGAGGGCGTGAAATGAAACTGGATCGCTACGATCGCGCCATCGTGCGTGCGCTGCAGCTCGACGGCCGCGTTACCAACAGCCAATTGGCCGAGGGCGTCAGCCTGTCGGAGTCGGCCTGCTTGAGACGGGTTCGGGCCCTCGAGGAGTCGGGTTTCATCGAGGGGTACACCGCCCTGATCAATCAGCAGAAGGCGGGGTGTCCCGTGAACGTGTTCGTCAACATCACGTTGGAGCGTCAGGAACAGGCGCATCTGCACGCCTTCGAAGAGGCGGCACGCAGGGTGCCGGAGGTCATGGAGTGCTACCTCATGTCGGGCGAATACGATTACCTGTTGCGGGTGGTGCTGGCCGACACCGCCGATTTCGAGCGTCTCCACAGCCAGCATCTCACCCGACTGCCGAACGTTGCCCGGGTGCACTCGAGTTTCGCGTTGCGCACGGTGCAGCACTCACGCGAGCTGCCCGTGCGATAGAGCGCCGGATCCGGCGGCGCGCCGCGCAACTTCAGCCCTTGGGTTTGAGCGCCAGACTGAAGCTCACCTTGACAGCGTCCGACACCCACTCGGTGCTCTTCCAGTCGCCTTGCCCCGCGCCAAAATCCAGACGCTTGAGTTTGGCGCTTCCCTCGAGCTTCGCGCCGTTCGCAGACGGTGTGAACTGAAAATCGATCGGCACATCCTTGGTCACGCCGCGCAAAGTCAGCGCCCCGATGGCCGAATATCCCGTCGCAGTCTTGGTGAAGCTGCGGGTGACGTAGTGCGCCGTGGGCCAATGCGCCACGTCGAAAATGTCGGCGCCGCGTATCGTGGTGTCGCGATCCTTGTCCATGGAGTCCACCGAGCTCAGTTCGATTTGCACATCGAAGTGCGAGCTCGCGAGCGCATCCGGCGCGAATTCGACCGCCGCGCTGAATTTATGGAATACGCCCTTGAATTCCGCACCGGCCTGCACACCGACGAATTCCAAGCGGCTTTGTTGCGGATCGGCTGAATAGCCGGTCGCGGCTGCGGCGCCGGAAGCCGCGGCCAGGGTCGAGGCGAGTACGGCAATCGATGCAGCGAGGCGTATCGTCATGATCCCTCCGATTTGGCCTTTTCGATCTTGGTGAAGGGCAGCATGCGCAGCAGCACGTCGTCCTTGTTCCAGAAATGATGCTTGAGTGCCGCGAGAACATGCAATACCGCGATCGCGAACAGAATATAGCCGAGGATGTGATGCGTCGAGCGCAACGCATCGAACGCAGCCTCGTTCTTGCCGATGAGATTCGGCCACGTGAACAGCCCGAACCAACTGACCGAGTAGTTCTTGGCCGACGACATCAGCCAGCCCGTCATCGGCATCGCGAACAGCAACACGTAGAACGCGATATGAGTCCCGCGCGCGAGCATCCGCTCCAGTCCAGTCATGCCCGAGGGCAGGTCGGGAGGCGAATTCTTCAGCCGCCACAGCAGGCGCAGTGCCGCCAGCATCAGCACCGTCATGCCGAAGCTCTTGTGGCGGGCGAGCAGCGCCAACTTGTGCGCTCCCAGCGGCAGGTCGTCCGCCGAGATCGCCAGCACGAACTGCGTCACGATCAGGGCGGCGATGAGCCAATGCAACGCTTGCGCGACCGCCGTGTAGCGTTCCGATGAAGTTCGAATTGGCATAGCGCTCTCTCCACGCGCAAACTCGTGTGCCACCTAGTTTAGCAAGACCGCGGGGCGCTGCTCGTGTTCAAAAACTTCGGCCTTGGGGTTCTGGCATCGTTGCTGGCTGCGTGCGGCGCGCTCCAGCCCCGTCATCCCGCGCCGCCGGGTCCGCCGGCTGCGCCGGCCCTCGAGACGCCATTGGCCGGCAAGTCCTACACCATCGATGCCGGCAGTTCCGAATTGCGTATTCTGGTGTATCGCGCCGGACCGCTGGCGCGCCTCGGGCACAATCACGTGATGGTCAATCGTGCGCTTCGCGGCGCGGTGAATGTGACCGAGCGAGGCACGGCGAGTTTCTCTCTCGATGTGCCGGTCGCGGCATTTGCGGTCGATGAACTCGCGGCGCGCCAGGAGGAAGGCGCCGACTTCGGCGGCGAAATTCCGGAGGACGCAAAATCAGGAACTCTGCACAACATGCTGAGCGCGGCGGTTCTCGACGCCGCCGAATTTCCGCTGATCAGCGTCAAAGGCACCGCCAGCGCCGACGCGCAAGCTTCCGGCACCCGCCGGCTGGTCGCGACCGTCGCGTTCAGCGTCGCGGGACACGAATCGACCATCGACGTACCCTTCGTGCTCGAGAGCGATTCGAGTCGTTTGTCGGCGAGCGGTTCGTTGGAGCTGCGCCAATCGGCCCTCGGGCTCACTCCCTACAGCTTGATGCTGGGCGCGTTGCAGGTTCAGGATGCGATCACCATCAAGTTTCGACTGGTCGCCTCGAGCCAGGAGCCCGCCTGAGTATTCCACTCCTAGGTGCGCGCCGCCTCCGTCAGCAGGATCGGCGTCCCCTCCGGCGCGGTCAAGACCGCGACGGGAATCTGACGCAGCGGCATGGGGATTTCGCCGGCCGGCGCAATGCCGATGTCGGCGAGCCGCGCCAAGGTTCCTCCGACATCGTCGACCTCGAAGCGCAGCGTGGAGCGCCGCAGATGCGCCGGGTCGTACAAACCAAGGTCGATGTAATCGCTGGTGCACGACACGTGGGGCAACGGGTCTTCAGTCTCCTCGATCCCGACGAAACCAAACTGCTCCCAGTAGGCCTTGGCCGCATCGAGACTGGGCGTGGGCAAGCCGATTTCCAAGAAATAGCCGCACAGCGAGGTGTCGTTTCCGTCGCGCTTGCTGGGCGAAAAAGTGCGCGCCTCGATCAGTCTGACCAGCTGACCCGAAGGATCCAGCCAGCCGACTTCGTTGAACACCTCATTACCGAGCCGGCGGAACTCGGTTTCGATTCCCAACGCCTCCAGGGTCTGCAAATATTTGAGCAGTCCGGGTTTGACGAAGGTCACCGAGTGATCCGTCATCGCCTGCTGGTGCAGCCCGAGGCAAATCCTGCCGTCGGTCACGACGGCGTAGGGATGCAGCAAGGCCTCGCCGACCGGCGCCTGGGAGAACCCCAGCCGGGTGTAGAAATCCAACGATGCCTGAATATCGGGCGTGACCAGCGAGAATTCCAGGAACCGTCCGAGCACTCCTGCTAACTCACTCCGCCTACGCACACGTACTTCATCTCGGTGTAATCGAGTATGCCGTACTTCGAACCTTCGCGGCCGATGCCCGATTCCTTCACTCCGCCGAAGGGCGCCACCTCGGTGGAAATGATGCCGGTGTTCAGCCCGACGATTCCATATTCGATGGCTTCGGTCACCCTCCAGCTGCGCGCAAGATCGCGCGTATACAAGTACGCTGCCAGCCCGAACTCGGTGTCGTTGGCCATGGCGATCGCCTCGGCTTCCGTTTGGAATTTGAACAACGGCGCCACCGGACCGAAGGTCTCTTCCCGGGCCACCAGCATTTTGGCCGTCACTTGGGTGAGGATGGTGGGCTCGAAGAATGTCCCGCCCAAGGCGTGGCGTTTGCCGCCCAACCGGACGGCGGCCCCCTTGGCCACGGCGTCCGCGATATGTTCTTCGATTTTCGCCACAGCCTTGGCATCGATCAGAGGTCCCTGATCGGTGACGCCGGCCAAGCCATCGCCGACGCGTAGGTTCCCCACGGCGTCGGTGAGCTTGCGGGCAAACTCGTCATACACGCCGGCCTGCACCAACAGTCGATTGGCGCATACGCAGGTCTGGCCGGTATTGCGGTACTTGCTGGCGATGGCTCCCTGCACGGCCGCGTCCAAATCGGCATCGTCGAAAACGATGAACGGCGCATTTCCGCCGAGCTCGAGCGATATTTTTTTCACGGTGGCCGCGCATTGCGCCATCAATTTCTTGCCGATTTCCGTGGAGCCGGTGAAGGTCAGTTTGCGCACGGTCGGGTTCGACGTCATCTCGCCGCCGATCGCGGCCGCCGATCCCGTGATGACGTTGAATACGCCCTTGGGGATTCCGGCGCGGTGGCTGAGCTCCGCCAGGGCGAGCGCGGAATAGGGAGTCTGGGTGGCCGGTTTGCAGACCATGGTGCAGCCGGCCGCCAGCGCGGGGCCGGCCTTGCGAGTGATCATCGCGGCCGGGAAGTTCCACGGGGTGATGGCCGCGACCACGCCAACCGGCTGCCGCAGCACGAGGATTCGCTTGTCGGCTTGATGGCCGGGAATGACATCACCGTAGAGGCGCTTGGCTTCCTCCGCAAACCATTCGATGAATGAAGCGGCGTAGAGAATTTCTCCTTTGGACTCCGCCAGCGGCTTCCCCTGCTCGGCGGTCATGAGTACCGCGAGATCCTCTTGATGCATGAGCATGAGATCGAACCAGCGCCGCAAGAGCGTGGCGCGATCCTTGGCGGTACGCGCCGCCCAGGCGGGCAGGGCGGCGGAGGCACCGGCAATCGCACGGCGGCATTCGGCCGCACCCATGTTGGGAATGAGACCGATTTTTTCGGCCGTCGCGGGATTGTCCACGGCCAGCGTGCCGCCATTCTCGGCGGCCACCCAGGCGCCGTCGATGAAACACGACTCGCGCAGCAACAGAGGATCTTGGAGTTTCATGATCTAAGCGAGTCCCATGGCTGATTCGTCTGCGACGCGGGCGCAAAGGATAGCGCGTTCAACGGGCTGGTCAACGCTCGAGGATGGCGGTAACACCCATGCCGCCCGCCGTGCAGATCGAGATCAGGCCGCGCTTGGCCCGATGTTCGTCGAGTATCTTGGCGAGCGTGGCGACGATGCGCGTGCCGGTCGCGGCAAAAGGGTGACCGATGGCGAGGCTGCCGCCCTTCACGTTGAGCTTGGATCGATCGATGGTACCGAGTGCGCCGGGCAGTCTCAGCTTGTCGCGGCAGTAGACCGGATCCGCCCAGGCCTTGAGCGTGCACAACACCTGCCCGGCGAAGGCCTCGTGAATCTCATAGAAGTCGAAATCCTGGAGCGACAGCTGCGCGTCGCTCAGCATGCGCGGTACGGCGTACGCCGGCGCCATCAGCAAGCCTTCCTTTTTATCGATGTAATCCACCGCAGCCACCTTGCCGTAGCTTAGGTATGCCAGCACGGGAAAATTGCGCTCGCGCGCCCATGCTTCGCCGGCCAGCAACACCGCCGACGCGCCATCGGTCATGGGCGTTGAATTCCCGGCAGTCAAGGTGCCGGCTCCCGACGCATCGAACACGGGCTTCAATTTGCCGAGCTTCTCGAGACTGGTGTCGGAACGGATATTGTTGTCCTGGACCACACCGAGATAGTCGCGCACCAGATCCTGGTAGAATCCGCCGGCGTAGGCGGCGGCGGCCTTTTGATGACTCTCCAGCGCCAATTGGTCCTGCTCGGCGCGAGTGATGCCCCAGGTCTTGACCATGAGTTCGGTGCTTTCTCCCATCGACAGGCCGGTTCGAGGCTCGGCGACGCCCGGCAGGACGGGGCGCAGATCCTTCGGCCGCAAACCGAACCAGGGGCCCGCGCGTTCGCCGAACGTCTTGCCGCGGTAACTGCGCAGCAACCGCTGCTGAAAGCTCTTGGGGAAAACGACGGGCGGGTCGCTCACGGTATCGACGCCCGCCGCAATCGCGCAGTCGATCTGGCCGAGCGCGATCTTGTTGCCGAGCGCAATCGCCGCTTCCAGGCTGGTGCCGCAGGCGCGCTGCAGATCCAAGCCCGGCGATTCCGCGGCGAGCCCCGACCCGAGCACCGACTCGCGCGTCAGATTCCAATCGCTGGAATGTTTCATGACCGCCCCAGCCGCCACTTCATCCAGCCGCTGACCCTGCAGCCCATAGCGCTCGACCACGCCGCGCAACACGGCGGTCAGCATGTCTTGATTTCCGACTCGCGCGTAGGCGCCGTTACCGCGGACAAACGGAATGCGCACGCCGCCGATGATTGCGACGCGACGCGGATTTGCTCCGACCAACATAAGGCTCTCCCGCAAATGCCGAAAACTAAGCTTCGATTATGAACCTACCGACCGGCTTATAATCGATCGATGGCCCGATTTTCACTGCAGGTCTTGCTCCAGCTCGCCTTTTTGGCGCTCACCGCCTGTAGCAGGGCGCCCGCGCCGCCCCCCTCCCTGGCGGCGACCGCGGCGGCACCGCACGACAATTTGAACCGGATCGTCGAGCGCTATTGGGACGAACATGCGCCGCCCGGAGTTTCGATAGCGCCGCAATATTTGGCGGATTCCTTGGCCCTGGAACGGCGCTATCTGGCCGAGTTGAGCACCGTTCCGCGGGCGCGGCTGGATGCGGATGCCGGCCTGACTTACGACATTTTCAAGCGGCAGCGCGAATCGAGCATCGCCGCCTATACCTATCCGAGCGAGCTCCTGCCGGTCAATCCGTTCGATTCGATGCCGCAGCAATTCGCCCGCGCGGCCGCCGCCGGGTTTGCGCAGCAATCGCTCGAGCGCGCGACGGAATACGCACATTGGCAGGGACGGATCGAGGACTACCAACGCTGGACGGAGCAGGCGATCGCCAATATGCGCGACGGAGTGCGGCGCGGATACACCGCGCCGCGCGTGCTGATGGAGCGGATGCTGCCGGTACTGCAAAGTCTCGGCGAAGATGCTTCCGGCAACGTGTTCTATGTCGCGCTGCGAACCAAGCCCGACTCGCGCCTCGCCGGCGCGGTCAGGGACAAACTGCTGCCGGCCTATCGCGAATTGCACGATTTCATTCGCGACGAATATCTGCCGCGCGCGCGCGCCAGCATCGACTGGGGGGCATTGCCGCTCGGACCGTCCTGGTATGCCATGTTGGTCAAACGCGCAACCGGTACTCAGTTGCCGCCGAGTGAGATCCACGGCATCGGTCTCGCAGAAGTCGATCGAATCCGCGCCCGCCTGCTCGCGCTGCCGGCGAGCGTGGCGCCCGCCGCCGGCAATCTCGTGGGCGCGTACCAGGAACTGAAGCTGGAGACGTTGGCGGCCATGCCGAAAGATTTTTCCAGCCTGCCGCCCACCGATTTCGAGATTCAGGCATTCGGCCCTGCGAGCGAAGCAGCGCCTCTCCTCTCCTACCGGGCCGCCGCGCCTCAGGGAAGGGCCTCCGCGATTCTGTACGTGAATGCGGCGAGGCCCGCGGCGCCGCACACGGCGAGCTTTCTCAGCGAGGCCATTCCGGGGCGTCATTATCAATCCGCGCTGCAGCTCGAGCGCACCGACTTACCCAGGTTCCGCCGCTTCGGCACGGAGCCGGCCTTCCTCGACGGTTGGGCCTTGTATGCCGCTTCCCTGGGCGAGGAGATGGGACTGTACCGCGACGACGAAGCCCGCAGAGGCGCGCTGCTCGGTCAACTGAAATGCGCCGCCGCACTGGTCGTCGACACGGGTTTGCACGCACAGGGCTGGACGCGCACGCAAGCGTCGGCCTATTTGCGTGAACTCCTCGCGCTCGAGGATACGGACGCGAATTCGATGACAGACCGCTTCCTGGCATTGCCGGGCGACGCGTTGGCGTGCAAGATGGGCGAACTCAAATTCCAGTCGTGGCTTGCGCAAGCGCGACAGTTGCTGGGTTCACGCTTCGATATCCGCGAATTTCATGCCGAGGTCCTCAAGGACGGTGCCATGCCGCTCGACATGCTCGAGGCAAGAATGAAGCTCTGGATGGAGGCTCGTCGCTGATGCAATCGTTCCACAACAACCGCCAGGCGGCGATAACCGTCGAACCGTATGGATCGGCAGGGGTCACACTATCTCGTGCGTTCGTCACTCACCCTCGCTTTGCTGTTGTTCTCGGCCCAGGCCCCGCTCGCGGCGGATCTCGCCCAGGAGTCGGCCCAGCACGGCGACATCGAAGTGGCCGTATCGCTCGATGCCGGGGAACAGAGCGGCAGTGCCAGCGCGTCGGTCAGGATTCACGCGCCCCGCGAAGTGGTTTGGTCCCTGATCACGAGCTGCAGCGAGGCGCTGCATTTGGTTCCGGGCCTCATCGCCTGTGATGTGATCGAAACCGCGCCGGACCAGTCATGGCAGCGTATTCGCCACGTTTTGGATTACTCCTGGTACGTGCCCAAATTGACCTATGAAATTCGCGCGACCTACGATCCGCCATCCCGCGTGTCGATCGAACGCATTGCGGGGGACTTGCGCGTGTTGCGCGGCTCGTGGGCGCTGCAGAGCGACGGCTCGGGAACGCTCGCGCACTACGCGGTCGACTTGGCGCCGGGCTTTTGGGTGCCGCGCTGGATCGTACGCGCCGCTCTGCGGCGCGACCTGCCCAAGATGCTGCGCGCATTGCGTGCGCGTGCCGAATTCCTGCAGAGTCACAAAGCGGGATAGCGGCGGCGTGAAGTTCCGACTCCTCCTGCTCGCGGCCGCCGCGTCGGCGTTTGGCCTGTGCGCCTGCGAACGGCCGCCTGAGCCGCCGCCGCCGCGGGTCAAACAAGTGTTCCACTTGAACCCCTACGAAAAGGACTTCGGCTATTCGCAGGCCGTGCTGATCGACAAAACGCTGTATATTTCCGGCTCGGTGGCCGCGGATGAGACCGGACACTTGGTGGCGCCGGGCGACATGGCCGGGCAACTGCGCGCGGTCTACGGAAATTTACGCCGCACGCTCGCCGCCCACGGGGTCGGGTTCGGCGAGGTCGTCAAAGAGACGATCTATACCACCAACATGGACGCCCTGGTGAAAGCCTCCGACTTGAGGTTCGAGTACTACGACAAGGAGCGCCTGCCGACGACCTCATGGGTCCAGGTGCAGCGTCTGATCGACCCGGGGTTCCTCGTGCAAATCGAGGTGATTGCAGAGCTGCCGTAATCGAGGATCGAGGTATTGCGTAACGTGGTCGATAAGCAATTCGAGCGCCGCCTCGCGGGGCTCGTCAATTCCGGTGAACGAGGGGTGTTGCGCGGCGGCCGTAAGGGAGTCGAAAAGGAGTCCCTGCGCGTCTCGCCGGCCGGCGACATCGTGCAGACTCGCCACCCCGAATCGCTTGGCGCCCCGCTCACCAACGAAAACATCACGACGGATTTCTCCGAATCGCTCATCGAACTGGTCACCCCGCCGTTCGGCGAAACCTGGGAACTGCTGCAGTATTTGTGCGACATCCACCAATTCGTCTACCGCCATTTGAACGATGAATTGCTGTGGGCGACCAGCATGCCGTGCGCGCTCGAGGGTGATGCCAGCATTCCGCTGGCACAATTCGGCAGCTCGAACGTCGGCCGGATGAAGACCGTTTATCGGCACGGCTTGGGAGTGCGCTACGGCCGCATCATGCAGGCGATTTCCGGCGTGCATTTCAACTATTCTTTCTCGCCGCGTCTGTGGGGCGTCCTCGAAGACGTCAACGAGTCCCGGCAGGCGCGCCAAAGCTTCGTGTCCGAGCAGTACTTCGGCGTGTTGCGCAACTATCGGCGTTTTGGCTGGCTGGTGCTGTACCTGTTCGGCACGTCGCCCGCGGTGTCGAAGAGCTTTTTCGCCGGACGCGACACGACCCTCGAACAACTCGACGGCGACACATTCTACGAGCCCTACGGTACGTCTTTGCGCATGAGCGACATCGGCTATCGAAACAAGAATCAAGCCACGGTCAGCGTGTCGGTCAACAGTCTGGAGGAATACGTGCGCGACCTGTCGCGCGCGATGGCCACCCCCTATCCGCCGTACGAGAAGATCGGCGTCAAGGTCGACGGCGAATACCGGCAACTCAATGCCAACATCCTGCAGATCGAAAACGAATATTACAGTTTCATTCGGCCGAAGCGGGTTGCACGTTCCGGCGAACGCCCGACCAAGGCACTGCAACGGGCCGGGGTGGAATACGTCGAGGTGCGCGCGCTCGACGTGAGCGCGTTCGATCCGGTCGGCGTCAATCAGAACAAACTGCGGTTTTTGGAGGCCTTTCTGGCACTGTGTTTGCTGCGCGACAGCGCGCCGATCGGCGAGAGCGAACGGGCGACCCTGGATATGAACCACCTGCTGGTGGCGCGGCGCGGGCGCGAACCGAAGCTCCTGCTGAAGCGCGATGGCCGCGATTTTCCCATGCTGGAATGGGCGCGCGAGCTGCTCGACGCAATGCAAGGCCTGTGCGAACTGCTCGATCACGGCGAGTCCGCGCGCCCGTACACGTCGGCTCTGGAACAACAGCGTGCGAAGATTGACGACGTCGAGCGTACGCCTTCCGCGCGCCTGCTGGCGGACATGCGACAGAGCGGCGAATCGTTTTTCCAGCTGGCGCAGCGCATGTCGAAGTTGCACAAGGACTACTTCCTCGGGCTCTACCCGCCGAACGAGCGCCGTTTGGCGGAATTTGCCGAGGCCGCTCGCGATTCGCTCGAGGCGCAAGCGCGCATCGAGGCCGCCGACGCCACCGATTTCGATACCTATCTCGCGCATTACCTCCGCGATTGAGCAATTCACCTGAAGAGGCCACCCATTGACCGGCGTTTTGACATAATGCAAGCCATGTCGCAGCCGGCTTTTCTTCTCCAAAGAGTGGCGCAGGTCATTGAGTCCGTGCCCGCGGCTCTTGTACCGTGCAGCGGATGAGCATCCCCGATCGCCTGCCCACCGCGGATCTGCCGGATTCTCCGCAGGCTCGCCAGCTGCAGGCGGGCTTTCCATGGCTCACGTTCAGTCCGGAACTCGAGCCGGAATTCCGCCACAGCCATCTCGACGAACACCTGATCTATACGCGCGTGAATCTAGCACTGGCCGTGGTCATTTCGATCGCGTTTACCGCCATGGATTCCGCGATACTCGGCCGCGACCTCAACCGAATTCCCAGCATGATTCATATGTTGGTGATCATTCCCACGCTGCT
>Ga0210400_10005031_pt1 | contig 11281 bp, 7 predicted proteins | sample IncBWH26MmetaG_FD_155456 | JGI IMG/M metagenome (GOLD analysis project Ga0210400, IMG submission 155456) | Forest soil microbial communities from Barre Woods Harvard Forest LTER site, Petersham, Massachusetts, United States - Inc-BW-H-26-M | ecosystem: Environmental > Terrestrial > Soil >...
AACGCGATTGCTAAGGTTGCGACTGCGATGGCCACAGCGAGGATTTTGTTTTTCATTCGCGCGGAACGGTATGCCGGATGGGGCTGGGGTGTCAATGGTATGCGGAGGCGCAATGGGTTGGCGGACGGTTGCATTTTGTGTTTAGGGGCGGTTGAGGTCCTTCGGCCCGGCTGAAAAGCGCCGGGACCTCAGGATGACACCCGCCCGGTAGCACCCATAGAGATGTAGAGGATGTAGAGGTGTCAGGTCCCCTTTAGGCCGTTGGGGATTAGGGGGAGGTTGGTTAGGCGCTGGCCGGTGGCGTTGAAGATGGCGTTGCCGATGGCTGGAGCGACGGCCATGATCGGGGTTTCGCCGGCTCCGGCGGGGGCGATATCTTTGCGGTCGAGGAGGACGGCTTCGATTTCGGGGATATCACGGAAGCGGGGGACGCGGTAGCGCGAGAAACGCGGATTGGTGATGCGGCCGTTTTCGAACTCGATGGCTTCGAAAAGGGCGCCGCCCAAGCCTTGAATATTTGCGCCGATGACTTGATTGCGCAGGCCATCGGGGTTGACGATGGCGCCGCATTCGAACGCGGTGACGAGACGAACGACGCGGACTGCTCCGGAGTCTTTGTCGATAGCAATTTCCGCACAGGTTGCTACATAACTTCCCTTCTCATTGCCACAGGCGATCCCGAAGCCACGGTTTTGCGCTTTCGCGCGGGGCCAGCCAAAGTTTTTTGCGGCGGCTTCGAGCACAGCGCGCATACGCGCGTCTTCAAGATTCTTCAGGCGAAATTCGAGAGGGTCGATTTGTGCGGCGTGCGCCAGCGCGTCCATGTGCGTTTCACGGGCAAAGTGATTGGCGGTGGCAGCGAGGCCGCGATAGGAGCCACTGCGCAGCACCAACGGCACGAAATGAAATTCAGTGCGGACGTTGGGGACAGCGTAAGGGGTTTCGATTCCGGAGGAGCCGGAATGGTAGTTGTGAAAATCCCACGCGACGAGCTTGCCATCGGGAGCGATGGCGCTTTTGACCTCGATGACGCCAGCGGGACGGAAATAGGCCCAGGTGAATTCTTCTTCGCGGGTCCAGACGACTTTTACCGGACGATGGGCGGCGCGGGCGAGGCGCGCGGCTTCGATGGCGGCGTCGCCGGTGTGCTTGCCGCCATAGGCAGAGCCGGTGTCGGGCACGATGACGCGGACGTTGCTCTCGGGAATGCGCAGAGTGTCGGCGAGTTCGCCGCGGACGCCGAAGGGTCGCTGCGAGCCAGTCCAGACGGTGAGTTTCTCGCCAGACCATTCGGCGACGGCGGCGCGGGGCTCAAGCGGGGCGTGGGCGATGTAGGCGACGGTATAGACGGCGTCCAGCCGATGCGCGGCACCAGCGAGCGCGCCTTCAACGAAACCTTTTTGGTTGCGATGGCGATCGTTGGATTTGGCCTCGGCGTTGTTTTTGAGATAGGAGAAAATGTCGCGGCTCGACGTTTTTAGCGGGTCCTCTTTCCATGTTGCGCGAATGGCGGCGAGCGCAGTGCTCGCTTCATGCTCGGTGGGGGCGGCGGCGGCGACGAAATTGCCATCACGGACGATGACAACTCCGTTGAGGGATTTGGCCGCGCTATCGTCGTAGACCACGAGTGCTGCGCCAAAAGAGGGCGGGCGCAGAACCTTGCCGTGCAGCATGCCGGCCGGACGCAGATCGGGCGTGTACTGATGGCGGCCGGTGACGAAATCGCGGGCGTCCACTTTTGGGATGGGCTTGCCTGCAACGGTCCAGTCGGACGGCGGAGTGACCGGATCTTCGGCGGGAAGATTTTGCGCGAGCGTTTTGCCGCGGGCCAGAGACGCATAGGTGAGGGAGCGGCCGGACGCGGGATCGGTGACCTTCGCGTTTGCGGCTTTGAGGCTTTCGGGTGCGACGTTCCATTCTTTTGCGGCGACTTCGACGAGGAGATCGCGGGCGGCGGAAGCTACGCGGCGGAGTTGCGGCGTCATGGTGGGCGTCGTGCGGCTGCCGAAGGTGCCGGCGTCGAAAGGCGTGAGCGCGGTGTCGCCCATTACCATGCGAACGCTTTCGAACGGGACGCGTAGCTCGTCGGCGACGGTTTGTGCCAATGACGTGCGAATGTTCTGGCCGATTTCCACTTTGCCACAAAAGGCGGTGACCGCGCCGTCTTCGCCGATGTGTAGCCAGGCGCTGATATCAGAGGGCAGATCCTGCGGATGGAAGCCGTGGGAAGGAGCGGTTTCCTGGGCGGCTTGCGAATTTTTCGCGATGGCGAAGACGGCGATGCCGGCGCCGAGGAGCTTGAAGAATTCACGACGGGCCAGGTCGAAATGATGGAGGGGAATGGAGGTGAATTCGTAGCGTTCGGGTTCAAGGAGGGGCTTTTGCGGTTGCTTGATCATCGTCTCGCTCGTCGTCTTGTTCATCGGGCACGCTCCTGCATCGCTTTTGCTGCCTGATGCACGGCATCGACGATGCGCGGATGCGTGCCGCAGCGGCAGATGTTGCCCTGCAAGAATTGCGCGATGTCGGCGGAGGTGGGATTGGGATTGCTCTGCAGGAGGCCGACGCTGCTCATAATCATGCCGGAAGTGCAATAGGCGCACTGAAACGCGCCGGCGTCGATGAAGGCTTGCTGAACGGGATGCAGGTGACCGTCTTTCTCAAGACCTTCAATAGTAGTGACCGGCTTCCCTACCGCGGCGCTGACGGGAATTTGGCAAGAGCGGCGCGGCTGGCCGCCAAGCAGCACGGTGCAAGAGCCGCACTGCCCTTCTCCGCAGCCGTATTTGCTGCCGGTGAGACCAAGTTCGTCGCGCAAAACGAAGAGGAGCGGAGTTTCGGGATTGTAATGAACGGGATAGCGTTTGCCGTTCACTTCAAGTTCGAGCGGGGTCGGCATAGTGGCTCCTTGCGCCAAAAGTATTGGCGCAAGGAACGGAGCCTGTCAAATCAGAAAACAGCCGACGATATGACGAATGCCGACCAATTTCAGTTCAAGGTTTGCGTGTGCGAGGTCGCGCAGCGGGAGCGGTTGGCACTAGATGCGGCACAGGCGTCAATGCGATGACAGCACTTGGTTTCATTACGTTTCGTAAGGGTTTGGTCGGGATATGCCGAGCCGCCGCATTTTGTAGAGCAGAGTGGTGCGCTTCACCCCCAGGCGCACGGCAGCACCGTTTTCTCCTCCAACGACCCAGTCCGTGCTTGTCAGCGCTTCGAGAATAAAGTCCCTTTCGGCCTCCGCAAGGGTGCGAATCTTCGCAGCGACGTTTTTGATGCTGCTCTTCAACTCATGCAACGGTGGGCGTAACACCGTGCCGAGCGACAAGATAACGGAGCGCTCCACGAAGTTCTGCAGTTCGCGAACGTTGCCGGGCCAAGGATGCTCGATCATGGTTGTCATGTCTTGGGACAAGATGGTATCGATGTGCCGGTTCATTCGCGCGGCATATTTTTTAACGAAGTGCCAGACGAGAAAAGGTATGTCGTCTGCACGGCTGCGCAGTGGCGGGACGGTGATGGGAAAAACATTCAAGCGATAGTAGAGATCGCTGCGAAAGCGGTCTTCCTTGACCATGCGCGCCAAATCTCTGTTGGTGGCAGCCAACAGGCGGAAGTCGACCTGGATGGTACGAGTGCTGCCAAGTCTCTCGAATTCCTGCTGTTGCAAGACGCGGAGCAACTTGGACTGAAGCTCCAGCGGTATCTCGCCGACCTCGTCGAGAAACAGAGTGCCGCCGTTCGCCAGCTCGATACGCCCGATTTCCCTGGTTACGGCGCCTGTGTATGCGCCCTTCTCGCGACCAAACAGCTCGCTCTCAAGGAGTCCCCCAGGGATGGAAGCGCAGCTGGTCGTTACGAAGGCACGATCACGCCGTGGGCTGAGGTTGTGAATGGCTCTGGCAACAAGCTCTTTGCCGGTGCCTGTTTCGCCCAAAATGAGCACAGTGGAGTCCGTCGGCGCGACCGTCTCCACTCCACTGAGGAGCGCCCCCAGCCCCGCACTTTGTCCAATGATGACTTCAGCGAAATCGGCTGACTTGCGGGGCATGAACATCGCTCCGCTTTCAGAAGGCGCACGATAGTTTTCCTCGACGTTGGCCACAGGCACTTATCCTTCTGAGAGTGTGGACAACAAGTTCCCTTCAAAATAAGCCGCCGCTCTGTTTGGGAAGCGACACAGCGCCTGCATTCCCGCCAGCGCAACACTTTTGAGAGCAATTGGAAAATTTATGTTGATACCGTGATTTACACAGGTCGATACGGTCGTCGCCTGAGGCCCGTACAGGAAACACTGTAATCAGCCACGCCTCACAGAAAAAAATGACGCGCACACGGTGTCGGGGCACTGTCGAATTCCTGACGAACGCACGCTCTGACAACGGTTCCGTGATCGCCTTCGAGCTACGCCTTTGCCCCCTAAAGCATTGCAATAGATGAGCATGCGCTTCCCTCCTAAGGAGTCTAAGAACCGATTCTGCACTGGACCCGAAGGTGCTGCCACTCAAGGCGAGGACCGCGCGCCTTGGGGTGTGAGGTTTGCCCCAAGCAGCATTTGTGGTGATCCCAGACCAAACCGACGAGAAGTAGAGAACGACCAGCAGAGCGGAAGCCAGCAATTCCCAGCCTTCGAACCATCCCAGCTTTCCCAGCCGGTGAAAAGTGATTCAGAAGGTCCGAAGAGGGACTTTCGGAGGAAACACATGAGTGTCACATCAACTCCTATTCCCGTCATTGTGAAGAAGTCGCTTGGATGGTCCATCGTCTTGAGCGTGCTGATGATCCTGGCGGGAATTTTCGCCATTGTCATTCCACCAGCCGCGGGAATCGCAATAGCGGTGCTGTTCGGATGGCTGCTCGTCTTCAGCGGCGCTGCGCACTGGGTGTTCGGGTGGCACACGCGCACAGCAGGCGGCCTTATCTGGGAATCGCTTCTGGGCGCGGTGTACATCGCAGCGGGTGTCTACTTACTGCGGAACCCACTAGCGGGCTTGGTATCGCTGACGCTTGCGCTCGCAATTTATCTATTCGCGGAAAGCATACTGGAATTCATCCTCGCGGTACGTTTGCGACCTATGCATGGCTCCGGATGGCTCTTTGTGGATGCCGTTATCACCCTAGTTCTCGCTGTGATCATCTGGAGAACCTGGCCGCTGAACGCTGGATGGGTGCTCGGGCTGCTTGTGGGGTTCAGTATGTTGTTTAGCGGTGTCTCGCGCCTGATGCTGTCTTTGGCCGCGCGGCGGTTGGTGTCGGCGATGGCGTAGTCAGCGCCGCGGTTGGCACGCTAACGCGGCCCCCGAGCCAGAAGCGTGCCCCGCCTTCATCTGAGAGGAGGGGCCGGGCAGACCGAGGCGCAATCAGGAAATCTCCGTTGATTTCCGCTAATTGCCTTCGTCAAATTCCATTTCCGGCTCCGGCAAGCGGTCGCCGTCGCGCGCGGCCCACACGTACAAGGTTGGCAGCAAGAAAATACTTAACAGCAGCGCACCGATAAGCCCGCCAACAATGACGATCGCGAAAGGCCGTTGCGAGTCCGACCCGATGCCACGCGAGAGCGCCGCAGGCAACAAACCGAGCGTGGCCACTAACATGGTCATCATAATCGGGCGCAGCCGGAGCACCGCTCCGTTGATCGCAGCTTCTTCAATCGTGTGGCCACGCACGCGCAGCTGATTGATGTACTCCAACATGATGACGCCGGTCTGCACCGACACGCCGAAAAGCGCCAGGAAGCCCACGCCCGAAGAGACGCTGAAGTGCGTGCCCGTGATCAGAAGCGCCATCAGACCGCCGACGGGCGCCATGGCCACATTCCCCAGAATCAACAGCGCCCACTTAAAGGAGTGGAACATCATGAAGAGAATGCCGAAGATGAGTAAGAGGGTTAACGGCACGATTACCAGCAGCCGCGCTTCGGCGCGCTTCTCGCTTTCGTATTCGCCTGCCCAGTCGATGTGGTACCCGCGCGGAAGTTGGAGCTGTGCGTTCACCTTTTGCATCGCTTCCTCGACAGCGCTGCCAAGGTCGCGACCTCGCACGCTGTATTTAATGGCGACATATCGCTGGTTCCCCTCGCGATAAATCTCGGAGCCGCCGTCCCTTTCTTTGATCGTGCAGAGCTGTGCGAGCGAGACACGTTCGCCGGACGGAGACGATAAACGAATATTCTCGATGGCCTCCTTCGTGTCGCGAAACTGAGGGAGGTAACGCATGACCAGGTCGTATCGCGCCTCGCCCTGCAGCACCTGCGTGAAAGCGGTTCCTCCGACGGCCGTTTGCACGGCGTCTTGAACGTCCGCGACATTGATTTGGTGCCGCGCCGCTTGCACACGGTCCACCTGTAGCTCGATGTTAGGTTGGCCTAACACCCGAAGCACTCCGAGGTCCTCGATCCCCCGGATGTTGCGCATGATGGCCGCTATCTGGTCGGCTTTGCCTTCGAGAAGCTTGAGGTCGTCCCCATAAATCTTCACCGCGAGTTCACCCTTTACCCCGCTGACTGCTTCCTCCATATTGTCAGAAATGGGCTGCGAGAAGTTCCAAAGAACGCCTGGAATTTTGTCCAGTTCGCGCTGCATTGCGGCTATGACCCTCTCTTTATCTTCGTGGAAGACAGGGCGCCACTGTTCCTTCGGCTTCAAATCGACGAAGTATTCCGTATTGAAAAAGCCCGTAGTGTCGGTCCCGTCATCCGGACGACCCACCTGGCTAGTGCACTGGGTGACTTCAGGGAATGCGCAAAGTACGATGCGAGCCTGGTTCGCCAGGCGGATGCCTTCACTGGGTCCCGTGCTGGACGCAAGAGTGCCACGAACCCAGAGCGCACCTTCATCCAGGTGCGGCAGAAACTCAGATCCGATGACCCCGCCGAAGACTAGATACAAAGTCAGGCACATCGCGAGCCCCGCGAGGCCTACGGTGATGAGACGATGCCCGATCGCCCAGCGTACGGAATTGCGATAGGAATTCTTCAGGTAATCCATCACTGGGTTGCGCCATTCATGAACGCCCTCTTTGAAGAGCGTGCTGGAAAGTACAGGCGCAATCAGCATCGAGAAAACGAGCGCTCCAAGGAGCGCAAAGGCCACCGTCCAGGCCATAGGATGAAACAAGCGTCCCTCGACACGTTGCAGGGTGAAGATCGGCAGGTACGCGGTGATGATGATCGCAATCGCGAAAAAGACCGGGCGCTGGACCTCGTGGGCCGCTTCCCGGATGCGCTCCAGGGGTGTCTTGCCATCGTTAGCGCCATGGCTCATGTGGCGGACGATGTTCTCCACCATTACGACCGCGCCATCCACGACCATGCCGAAATCCAGTGCGCCGAGGGACAACAAATTTGCGGGAATGCCCTTCAGCTTGAGGCACGTCGCGGCAAACAACAAAGAAAACGGAATCGTCAGGGCAACGATGATTGCTCCGCGGACATTCCCTAGAAACAGAAAGAGAATAACCACGACGAGAATGATTCCTTCGGTGAGATTGTGCAGGACCGTATGCGTCGTGTAGTGGACCAAGTCGCTGCGGTCAATAAAGGGGACTACCTTTACGCCGGGAGGTAAAATGCGGTCATTCAGCTCTTTGACCTTGGCGTGGATTCCTGCGAGCGCCTCATCTGCATTTGCGCCTTTACGTAACAACGCGATTCCCGAAACCACGTCGTCGTTATCGACAAGCTTGCCGTCTTCGCGATGAATCGTTCGAGCGAATTGGCCGAGCCGGATCTTGGGGCCCTGCGCGACAGCCGCAATGTCTCTCACGCGCAACGGAGTGCCCGTTTTCGTGAAAATAACCGTGTTCGCTATATCCTGTACGTTTCTGACTAAACCCACTTCCCGGATATTGATTTGCTGCAGCCCGGCTTCGATGAAGCTACCGCCTGCATTGGCGTTGTTGTTTGTGAGTTGTTGCTCAACCTGTGCAAGGCTCAATCCATACGCGATCAGTTTATTGGGATCAACGCGGACCTGATATTCGCGCGTCGGCCCTCCGAAACTGGCAACATCGACGATGTCCGGCACCGCTTTGAAGTTCTTTTCGACTACCCAGTCTTCGAGCGATTTCAGCTCCATCACGTCGTAATTGGGATTCGTGCTTTTGAGCGTGAAGAAGTAGATTTGGCCTACAGGGCTCCAGTCTGTCCCCATCTGTGGTACAACGCCCGCCGGCAGCGTAACCTGCGAAAGCCGCTCCAGAACTCTTTCGCGGTTCCAGGCATTCTCCTCTTCATCATCAAAAATCAACTTCAGGTCCGAAAGCCCGAAAAGGGAGAAGGAACGCAAATGCACCACGTGCGGTATACCGTTCATCGCGGTTTCCAGTGGAATCGTGACCTGCTGCTCGATTTGTTCCGCGGAAATTCCTGGCCACTGGGTAATTATGTCTACGTAGTTGTTCGCAACGTCCGGGTAGGCTTCGACTGGAAGTTGGTGAAACGATATCGCGCCCCAGACAAGTAACAAAAGGGCCGCTGCGAGAACTAGAAAGCGGTTATCTAAGGAAAAATCAACAAGCCTGCGAATCATTTACTGCTCCACCGTATTCTGGAACACCAGCGCATTCTGAACGACCTGTACGCCAGGTTTGATACCGGAGATCACTTCTTGCATGTCTCCCGGGAGAGTCCGCCCGTCAACTACTTCCACACGTCGGAATTTCTTGTCTCCCACGGGCACATAAACCCAATCCCGGTCATGCAAGTGCAGAATGGCGGCGGCCGGAACCGTGGCCCGCGTTTCCTTTTTCTGCCCGTGGAACGTGGCGGTCACGAACATACCGACGCGCATGATTCCCGGATTGCGAACTTCAATGCGCACCTTGGCCGTGCGAATCGTCGGATCGAGAACTGGACTGAGGTTGCTGATGCGGCCCGTGAAGATTTTGTCGGGAAAGGCATTCAGGCGAATCTCTGCCGTTTCGCCGACACGCACGGTAGCGAGATCGTTTTCGTAGACGTCGCAAAGGATCCATACGTTGGATAAATCGGAAATCGTGAACGGGTTGGGCGAGCCCAGCCCGGCCACGCCCGCAGCATTGGTGACCTGCTGGTCGGTGATAACGCCCGAAATTGGGGCTCGGATATCCACTATCGCCGCGGGATGGTCGACGCTGCCGCCCAGCACGCGCAGGCGCTCGGTCGTGTTCTCCACGTCGACCTGGGCCTTGTTCTCGACGTCTTCTGCCGTCTGGAAGTCGTTCAGCGAGATAGCGCCTTTGTCGTAGAGCAGCGTGGCGCGGTCGAGTTGTATTCTCGCGAGTTTCTCGTCGGCGACGGCCTTTCGATAATCCGAAAATGCTCCGGACATGTCCGCGCTTTGCACGCGCAGGAGTACTTGACCCTTTTTCACCACGTCGCCGAGCCTGGCGTGGATTTCCACCACGCGGCCCGTAGCAATCGAAATGACCGGGACGCTTCGGGAGATGTCCGGACTAACTGTTCCCGTCGCGGTCAGCTGTGATGTGGAATCATGGGCGGCCGCGGTGGCCAGCTGAAACTGCTCCGGATGGTCCACCTGAATGACACTGAGGTCCTGCTCCTTCTCGACTTGCACCGGAGCGGGAGCTTCCGCTTTTGGATCACCCTTGGTGTCGTTGCAGCCGAGGAGAAATAGGCTTAAGGCGAAAGATACGGCAAGTTCCAAAAATATCGGACACTTCATGGGATCACCTCACGCCCTACTGCTAGGTTCAATTGGCCTGCTGCATTCAGATAGGAAGCAACCAGGTTCAAATAGTTGACTTGTACGCTCCGGTAATCGGCTTGCGCGTTCAGAAAATCGAGAAGCGACGCCCCACCGTGCTCATAAGAAAATGCAATCGTGTCCCGGACTCTCGATGCCTGTTGCAGATACCGGGCTTTGTACGGTTGAAGAAGAATTACCGTGCTGTTGACCGTGGCGTACGCGGAATCCACGTCGCTGAAGACTTGTGTCCGCGTCGCTTCCATTAATTTCTCATTGCGGTCGATGTCCAATTGCGTGCGCAGCTTTTCGCCCTGATTGCGGTCGAAGATACGGAGGGGAATGCTGACGCTGGCGCCCGCCGTGTGGAAGGCAAACGGGTTGTTGAACGAGGGGTTGCGCGTATACCACGCACTGAAGGTCGGATCCGTCGACCCCATCGCGACGGCTAGCCGGTGATCCGTTTTGGCCTTGTCTATGGATTGCAGCGCGGCCCGCAAATCCGGCCGATTGTCCACAGCGGTCTGGCGAACCTCGTCGAGCGGTGCGATTTGATTTGAAAAATCGAACAGACCCGTAACGTCGAATTGCTCCACCGGCGTGCGGTCGTTCAACAGCGCAAGAAGCTGAATCTTCGCGGTGCGCAGATTCACTTCCGCTGTTTGCAAATCGGATTCGTAGGTAACCCGCTGAAGCTCCAGACGGTCCAAATCCACTTGCGCGATCGCGCCGGCTTTATAGCGCTCGCGGTTGACGTCAAGTAGATGGTCGTAGTACGCGAGATTTTCCTTGGCCAGATCGAGAACGGCCTTTTCCTGAAGTGTTTGAACAAAGGCCGTCCGCAAAGTAAAAATAAGAGTTCTCTCCAAGTCAGACTGTCCAGAAACGGCGATCTTGGTGGCACCCTGGGCGCTCTCCAAGCGTAACTCCCGCTTGTGCTGACGTTCGTGCAGATAGCTAAAGAGGGGTGAAACCTGGGTACCTCTGAACGGTTGCCAGACTCCCGTGGTGGGCGCGATTTGAGTGCCGTCCAGCGCCAGAGTAAAATTCGGATTCGGACGAAGAAACGCAGTGATCTCTTGCGCTCGCGACTCATCGATCCCAATCTCTCCCGCACGCAGGGTAGGATTAGCCGCCTCAAACTTGTCGCGAATTTCCTGCCAGGTGAACGCTTTCTGCGCCCAACCGCTTTGCGCGGAAACCGCAAGCAGGAAGAGCCCGAACCACAGGCGCCTCGATAACGCCTTCATGAAACCTCCCAGTAACTTGGTGCCGGTCATTGAACCGGTCGATGAACCGAACACTTTTGTGTGACGCCAGGGCAAGTGCGCCGCTGGCCCGCACAATCCAAAACCTACACACGCTGCCGTTGTCGGCGTACAGCAATATCGCAGCTAAATTCACTATTTTCTTCGTTTATTAAGATTCAATTACAGCTGTACAGAGAAAGGCGGGGCTCGGCCACTGAAGGGTGAAACGGAAGCGCAAAACGAGAGACGGCACGGTCGTCGAGTAAGCCGCCCCATCATTCTTCTCACTGACAGTGACCTGCTCTGTGAGAGGCAATCGCCGGGAACCCCGCGCGAAAGAGGGAGCGC
>Ga0210400_10005032_pt1 | contig 11280 bp, 12 predicted proteins | sample IncBWH26MmetaG_FD_155456 | JGI IMG/M metagenome (GOLD analysis project Ga0210400, IMG submission 155456) | Forest soil microbial communities from Barre Woods Harvard Forest LTER site, Petersham, Massachusetts, United States - Inc-BW-H-26-M | ecosystem: Environmental > Terrestrial > Soil >...
TGCAGGCTGATCACGGCGTCGATGGCATCGACGACACCAATGAGCCCGCAGTCAAGGCAAAGAAGAAGAAGGACAAGGTCGTGGACAAGAAGGACAACGACGCTGATCTTGCAGGCAACACCTCCGGCCCGGTGGCTGTGAGTGCGCCGGGTCAGAGCGCTCCCGTGGGCACGGCCTCTACCGCCAAAGCGGTAGTTGCCGATGATTATTCTAAGAAGGATCTGACCAAGGCCGTTCAGGCTGCGGTTGTCAAGGCGGTTACCGGTGATCTCCTGAAGGCGGCTCTGTCGGAGGCACTCAAGCCTCTTGAGGACAGGCTCGCGAGCGTGGAGAAGATGGCAGCCCCTGGCGGCCCGCAGGTTGGAAGCATGCGTCAGCTTTCCGGTCCAGTCAGCCACCAGAGGTCGCTCCTGCAGGATCGCATCGATAAGCTGACCGCAATGACTGAGCACCCCGATCCCAACGTGGCGAATGGTGCTCGCGATCAAATCATGAAGCTGGCCTCCAGCTAAAAGGAACAACCAAACCAAATGGCTTACGTTCAGATCACTAAGTCCCAGGACCTCCTGGGGCGGCCGGGTCTGCAGAAGAGTGCCAGTGGTGAGCCGGTCGTCTCCAATTCGGAACTGACTGCCATGACCCTGGAGGCGGATGACGCCTTCAAGAATGTGGTCCCCACCACCTCAGCCGACCCCGAGTTTGTCAAGAGTGCGTCTGCGGTGGGCTTCCCCGTCGCTGCCGCCATGGCGAACGGCGGTCGCACCTCTGGCCTGCAGTCCACCCTGGGCCGCCTCGGCGATGTCCTGAACAAGCTGGGCGCCGATCCTGACATCGTCAAGGAGATCACCCTCTCCGGTATCGGCAACTGGACTACCACCGACGGCCCCTGGCTGTACGACCTTGAGAGCCCTTCCAAGAAGGTCTTCCCGGTCCTCACCCCCCTGCGTAACCGAATCCCCCGCGTGAAGGGTGTTGGTACTAGCCACAGGTTCCGTCGCATCGACGGTATCACTGGCTCGCAGACCGGTGGTATCGCCAACCTCGACATCTCGATGGCTGAGAGCGTCACGACTTCTTTCCGCGGACTGTCCCTGAACCGTCCCCAGAAGGTCTCGTACGCCACCAGCATCGCCAACGTGCCATACAAGCTGCAGGGTCTGTCTGATGACCTGACCTGGGCTGCACAGTACGCTGGCGTTGGCTTCGAGGATCTGCGTGGTCTTATCAACCACAACCTCCTGCTTGCCCACATGATGGGCGAGGAGCAGCTTATCCTGGCTGGTCGCATCACCGCTGTGTCCGCGCCCACCCTGGCCGCTGGTAACATCTCCCAGCGCCCCGCTGGCTCTGGCGCCAATGCCACCTCCAGCGAGACCGCCATCACCGGTATCACCACCCAGATTTATATCAAGGTGGCTGGTATCACCCACTTCGGTTACACCATCCAGTCGTCCGCTCAGACCGTCGTGGTCTCCGCTGGCAACGTGGTTGATGTGACCTTCTCCAGCCTGCCGACCGGCTGCCATGGCTTCGCGGTGTTCGTTTCGACGGGCGCTGGCGACCCTGGCGACGGCTCGCGCTTCCTGGCGCTCTGGAACTCCGGACCTGCGTTCGGCCTTGGCTACACTGGCGGCAATGTCTTCACCCTCAGCGGCGCGCTTCCTACCTCGGGTGCCACTTCGCCGACCTCGGACAGCACCGCCAACGCCAATGCGTACGACGGCCTGATGACCCAGACCATCGCCAACGGCCTGGTTGTCCCCAAGCTGAACGGCGCCCTGACTCTGGACGCCATCACCAAGAACGTCTTCCTCCCCGGCTGGCTCCAGTTCAAGGCTGACTACGACGAGCTTTGGGTCCATGCTCTTGAGAGCATCAAGATCACCGACCTCGTCCTCGGCGCCTCCGGTACCCCGTACCGTATCACTGTCCCGGTTGGCAGTGAGGGAGGTGTCACCGGCAACTATCGTGTGGACCGCCTGGTCAACAAGGTCACCGGCAAGACCGTCTCGGTTACCCCGCATCCGTACCTGGAGCAGGGCAATGTGCTTGCGCTGAGCTACAGCCTGCCGTTCCCGTACAGCGAGGTTCCCAATACCTGGAGCATGGTGCTCCCGCAGGACTATATGAGTATTCAGTGGCCGGTCATACAAATGTCCTATGACGCCAGCACCTTCACTTTCGGTGCTCTCGTCGGATATGCGCCTGCGTACTCGGCCGTTCTGCAGGGCGTGCAGCCCAGCTAAGCAATATGATCTGTATAAACTGTGGGCTCAACAAAACGCCCGACGAAATGAGCAAGACCTCTCAGGGTAAATCCTGCAAGGTATGCATTGCCTCGCGTATGCGTGGCTATCGTCGCAGCAAGCCCGATGTTTATCTCAGATGGAATAGTGGCATAGCGGCGCGCAGGAAACACCTGCGCGTCCGCTATGGCCTTACAATTGAACAATACGAGAACCTGCTGGCGCAGCAAGACGGCGTGTGTGCCATTTGCAATGCGCCACCGCCCAAGGATCGACGTCTACATGTCGATCACGACCACGTAACCGGAGAGGTGCGCGGCCTTCTGTGTCTCAAGTGCAACACCGCACTAGAGAGGATGGAGCACGCAGGCTGGCAAGCAGCAGCTTCCGCCTACCTGGCCGGTAGCTCAGTCGGGTCAGAGCAGAGTTCTTATAAAGCTCAGGTCGTGGGTTCAAATCCCACTCGGCCTACCACTCATAAAGGAAAGTAATGGCGCCCCCCTTTGAGCCCAGTTATGGCGGCACTGGTGCCGTCCTGGTGTCTGCATCCAAGTCTGCCGGTGCCCCCGTCGAGCGCGTGCTCGTCGCTACCGGCGTCCTCCCCCTGCAGTCTATTCCCGCTGGATCGTCTGCTACTGCCACTGTCGCTGCAGTTCTTGACTGCGGCGTCGTGGTCGCCAACGGTGTCTGCGTGGCCACTGGCTCCTCGGGCATCGCGTCTGGCCAGGTGACTTTCCAGGGAAGCCTGGACGGTACCAACTGGTACACCATCGGTGTCGCCACCACGGTGGCTGCATCAACCACGGTGACCATCCCTGGCACGGCTGCCCTCCCGGCCATCGGCCGGTACTTCCGGGCAATCATCTCAACCGTATTCGCAGGCGGTACCGTCGGCGTCATGGTCGGCGGCGCGTAGTCAACTCTCTCTGCCGGGGCGGGCGATGTGCCCGCCCCATCAGAGAACTATAAAGGCAGAGACATGAGTAAGCGTTTCAGGGTATCGGTACCGACCAGGGATTGCAAGGAGATGGGTGTAGACGTGGGCCACGGGCTGACGATCAACTACAAGGCAGATCAGCATGGCCATGTCCACACCGATAATCCTGAGCATGCAGCGGCCCTGGCTACTGTCGGCGGCAAGGTGGTGGAGGGCACAGCTACCAGGCGGGCTCATCTACCCAACACCAAGGACGCCACCAAGACCTGGGTGTGTGAGAGTTGTCTGTTTGAGGCATGGATGTTTAGCTCGAAGTGCCCGCGTTGCGGAGACCCTAGGCCCTAATGGCTGACCTGACTATCAACGGAAGCTACGTGTCCGTGGCAGACGTCACTGCTACCTATACAGGTATTGACGTCACTACTCTTGGCGCAGGCCAACTGGCCAGGGCTCTCAAGCGAGCCTCTGACTGGGTGAACTTGATCTGTAAGCAAGTTCTCTATCCTACCGTTGATAGTGTCGTCCTGGAGCAGGACGTGTACCCCCAGGGGTTTGCCCTCAAGCAGTTCGGCTTTGTTGAGCTTTACCCGATCTTCTTCCCAATTCAGAACATCACTAGCCTGAGCTATCAGTACAGCTTTGGGCCATCCATTACACCAACGGTCATCGCACCGGCTGGAAATACAATCATCCAGCCCAGGCGCATCCTGGTCAACGCGTGGCCCTTCGGGGAGCCGCTGCCGTGGGCGGGACCGCTGCTGTTCAATCTGAGCTATGTCAATGGCTACGCCATGGCACTGTTATCCGCACAGGCTATGACCGGGCAGGCTACGCTCACACTGAAGCCACAGCCAGGGCAGACTACGTTGCAGGGATTCTCGGCCGGTCAGACCCTTGAGATCCAAGATGCGGTGCCAGAGCAGGTTACCGTGCTGAGCGTGTCTGGCAATGTGGTAACCCTAACAGCTAACCTGGTCAACACCCACGCAGTAGATGCGATGGTGGCAGACCCAAGGCTCTCTGTGGTTCAGCAGGCCACCATCAACATCGCGACCTATCTAATCAAGGAGCGCGGCCTTGGCCCAGTGGCATTGAGCCAGAGCGGCTTCCAGCCGCAGAAAGATCGCGGCGGCTTGCCGACCAACCTCCTGGCCGATAGCACTGAGATGCTTGAAGACTTTATCGCACACTGGTGACGCATGGCTAATAGTCCAGATAACTTCCTGAGTGTCACTGGCGAGGTACAGGGCACTGCCCATGCCCCAATTGACATGCTTGAAGCTATGCGTGCCTTCGTCAAGGCATTCGTGTCTGCCATGAAGCAAGAGGCACCAATCAATAAGGACCCTGCCGCCAAGACGCGTGGCGGTCTGCGTACAAGCATCGAGGGCAACGTGCGCGGTGGCCGTGGAGAGGATGCCATCATGTCATTCATGGCACTTAGTTATGTCAACTACATCCTCGACGGTACGAATCCCCACCCAATCAATCCTGTGAGCAAGAGAGCATTGTCCTTCCAATGGCACACTGGCACCGCTAGGCTGCATGGCGCTGGTGGTCGCGGTCCGCGAGGTGGCTTGCTACGAAGCACATCATTCAAGCAACTTCCTTATAAGTATGTGACGATCGGCGGCAGCATGGGACGCGCAGCGGGGGCCAAGAGTGTTCGCATGGGCGGACCAAGGTTTGGCGGCAGGGAACTACTCCCGGCCACCTACAACCAGCGCGGCAGGATGATCAAGGGGCCAACCCTGGGGCACATCCAGCCCGTCAACGTCAAGGCCAACCTGGCCAAGGGCTCTGCATACGCTGGCAACATCCTGCTGCATAAGGTGAATCATCCCGGCTCCCAGCCCAATGACTTCATTACTAGGGCGCTACTCCTGGTACAGCCAGAGTACGACACCATGGCTGACATGCTTGGCGAGGCCTGGGCTGGCGATCTTGCAACTGTGTTTCAAGAGGCTATGCCGAGATGAGCCTAGCTAATGCCAAGAATTCCATGGCCACAGCCCTGGCTAGCGTATCCTGGACTATTCCAGCCGCAGCCTCTGGTATCGCCTATGCATCAGCCACTGCCTTCAGGCGCATCGATACCGAGCAGTTCGGCGAGGACGTTCCCGACACCCAGGTCCCGCTGGCAAGAATCCATGTTCCCAGCGCGCCCGATGCCAGGTTTACCATGGGTGGGGATAACGGTAGCTACAAAATCAAGAATTATACTGCGTTCCTATTCATATACTGGGCTTGCTTTGCAAAGGACTGGAATGGCGGGGGCCAATACTTTGACGCAGTCATCGATGCCACCCAGTCTTACTTTGATCGTCACGCATCTGCCCCAGGGCAGACAACTATCAGTCCCGGCAATGGAGTAATCCTGGCCTGGGGTCTCAAGAGCGACGCACGGGTCGAGTTGCCTGAGAGATTCGAGGAGGGCCTGTACTTCAGGGCCACCGTTGGCATAGACATCACGGAAGTTACAATCTGACCTTCTGTGGTATAATAAGGGGACAGTCCGAGCCGTTGGCTCCATGGGGCTTCCTCGCAAGCATCTAAGGAGTAAACGTTGTTCACTGTTCCCGCCCATCATGAGCATGGCACTGTCCTGCATGCATGCGGGCACACCGCTGTTGTCCTGGATGGTTATGCCGTCCATGAGAGCGAGGATGTGCTTCGGCTGCTAGCAGACGCCTTTGGTCTCAGTAAGTATGTGCAGCCCGCACCGGCCCCTGAGCCGACACCAGTCACGGTGACTACCTTCGTCACCCCTGATCCCGAGGACTAAAACAAATGCCCACTGGTCACGCTAGACCACAGGCCCAATGCCATCCAGATCGCCCACATTGTGCCAAGGGGATGTGCAGATCTTGTTACCGAAAGGCTATCGAGACGCCTGCTATGAAGCGTGCCTGGCAGCTACAAACACTTTATGGAATCACAGTACAGGAATATGATTTACTGCTGAACAAGCAGGATAACCAGTGCGCGATTTGCGGAACCGAAGCCTGCATGACAGGTAGGGTTTTCGCTGTCGATCACAACCATGATACCGGCGAGGTGCGCGGGCTGCTTTGTGGCAAGTGCAATATCGGCCTGGGTCAGTTTAGTGACAACCCAGCGCTGCTCGTTAGAGCCGCGGCATACCTCGAAAGGAGGTAAACCAAATCCCCTACATTATCCGTCGCGGCTATTTGAGAGCCGCAAGAGAATCATCTTACGGAGTTGTCGCCACAGGTAATGCCGCCTTCCCTGGAGCCCCCAACGGCCCCCTGGGTGCTACGATCGCTGTGCCCACCGGCATGGTTGGCACCCCTGCGCTCTGGGGTCCCGGTGCAGGCACTGCTCTAGTCAATACCATGGGTCTGCCGGTCACTTCTAAGGAAGTGGATCCGATGCATGCCAGGCACTTCTCGCCGATGATTCTTGGTAGGCGCTACGAGGACATCTCGGTGGTCCCTGGTCGTCGCCAGGTCAATGCCACATTCAACGTACCGGTCACCCCAGACGCCTTTGGCTTCTGGCTTTTCATGACCCTTGGTGCGGACGCGGTTACCGCCACCACTGGCAATGGTGGGGCGTGCGCGCTCAATGCACTCATCGCCGCCAACGCCACCTCCATGGTAATCACCACCCTGGCTAACAACCTCAGTGTTGGGCAGCGCATCTTCTTCCGTGACACGACTTCGGTTGGCGGCCTGGGTACCAACCCTGAGTATGCCACCGTGTCGGTAGCCGCGTCGTCTGGTGCCACCGTTACAGTCAACTTCAATGGTGGGGCGGGTACTGCTGGCGGTGTCAAGTTCGGCCATGCCATCTCCACCCTGGTGGAGTTTGGCCCTTGGACCCACACCTTCACTCCGGTAAACACCCCTGCTGGAACCCCGTCATTCCAGATCGAGGACAACGAGGGCGGCATCCCGACCTCCAAGTTCTTCACCGGCATGGTTATCGACAGCATGGACCTGTCCATGCCGATCGAGAAAGACGCCGACCCATTCGTGGCTACAGTCAAGGCAATCGGTACCTCAGTCAACCCTTCGGGTAGCCAGACCAACACCAACAACACGATCGCCTCCCCCAACGTGGGCGGTGCTTTCCAGCTTCCTGTCGAGGAAGTGCCCACCGTTCCGGGTAACTTCGCCACCTTCAGCGCTAGCCCAACTGGTGGTGGCCCATCTAACGTGGACGCCACCAACCTCAACCCTGTTACGGCTGGCGGTGTGGCACCGAAGATTTATGTGCCGGACTTCAAGGTCAACCTGACCAACAAGGCGCAGCTTGCCAAGGCGCAGAACAGTAGCCCGGATCCCTACGCTGCGATCTTCACGAACTTCGCATGCCGTGGCACCATGGAGACTCTCTTCGAGGACTACAGCGTCTTCTACGACTACGTTCGCACCCAGCTTTGGCAGGGCACGCAGCTTGTGGTCAACTGGGGCGCACAGAATCTGGTTGGAACCACCGGAGCCCAGTCCTCCGTGTTCACCCTCAACATTTTCAACTTCGCGATTGAGAAGACGGGCAAGTCCGCCAGCAAGAGCGAACTGGTGTACTTCCCAGTCGACGCCTGGCGCGCAGTAGACAACGGTCCCAACACCGCCAAGAACTTCACCACGCTCCTCAGCGCCGTGCTGACCAACAACGTGGCCGCATACTAGATGGAACTGATGGGGCTGGGCGAGCCTGAAGCAGCCCAGCCCCATTCATAAGGCAGAGAAATGAGTGATATCAAGCGCTACGAGAGGCCAATCAAGGTCTCTGTGGCCGGTAGGATTATGAACCTTGAGCCCATCCGTGGATTGCGTCGCTTGCAGGCATTCGAGGATGCTGTGACCGAAGAGGTTTGGGCATTCAAGGATCGCCTGGAGAGTGGCAACGTGAGGGCTAACAGCCCTGAGCATCTTCTTTCAAAGGCTGTGGATGTGCCGCGCTTGCTCAAGTTAGCATGCCCTGTCTTCGAGGACGAAGATTTGCTTGAGGAGACCACTGCCCTAGAGCGCCTCGGTCTCCTGGAGGACGCCCTCTCCTTGAATGGGCTTGGTCACATGAGCGTTTTTTTATCCCCAGCGACGCTCATCGAGATCGGCATGAAGCTGAGCAAGATGAGCCAGGACATTCTCCAGAAAGAGTTCGGATCTCCAGAATCCAGCGAGACCTCCTCCGAGCAGGACTTGACTGGCACAGCATCAATTTCGACATCAACATCTGGGAAGCCCGTAACCTCCGCGACGAATGGCTAGAGGATGAGCGCATCAGGATGCATTGGGAACTAGCGACATCTGCTGTTGAATCCAACGTGGCTATCGCTCGCTTCCAGTCCATGGAAGGAGCACACCGCAAGGGCATCGCTATCGACGAGATGGCTGAGCGCATCAGCGCAATAAAGAAGGCCAATGGCTAGCGGCGGGGAGCGCAATCGCGTACTGTACTTCGAGATCGTCGCTGGCGTTCATCTGTTTCAGCAGGCCACGGACATGGCCAAGCAGCACTTCGCATCTCTAACAGAGAACGTCAAGACACTGCAGGCTGATCTGAATGCCAACGTCAAGGCCAAGCTGCAGGAGTTGCAGGCCAACTACGCAACCCAGGCCGACGCCATTGAGGCCAAGATCCTCAAGATGTATGAGGACTGGGATAGCGCTGTAGCCAGCACGGTCTCCAAGGATATCGCGGCAACAAAGCAGTGGAAAGACCAGAAGCTAGCCGCCATCGAGGAGGTGCGCCAGGCAGCCCTGGCCAACCAGGCGTCCTCCCCAATCATCCTGTCGCAGGGTGCAAACGATGCACAGATCGCAGAGATCAACGCGCTATATGACAAGCAGCGTGCCGAGATCGAGCAGATCACCCAGGCTCGCATGAGAGATTCTCAGGCTGCTACTTCTGCCAATGCATCGCTACAAGCACAGCTTGACCTCCAGGTGGCCAAGCTGACCGAACTGCAAGCCAAGTATTCCATGATGTTTGCTGAGGCCGAGGCATCATTGGCAAGCCCGTTCCAGCAGGCCCTCACCAAGGCTGCTGCTGGCATCGGCACAGTCTACAACGGCATGATGACTGCTATCCCAGTGGTCGGTGCGTTTGCCCTGGGGCTCACTGGTGTGTATGCCGTACTGGATCACCTGGCCCTCCGTGCCGCCGACTACGCCATGAAGATTGTTCAGCTTGGATCCGTCACCGGCCTTACAGATAATCAACTCAACAATACTTATCGCACCCTCCAGGTATACAACAGCCTGTTCCAGTATTTCGGTCTAAGCCAAGAACAGGTAAACATGGCGTTCACCAGATTCAACAACACATTGGTGAACCATAACGCCCTACTCCAAGGCGTTGGTATCAACGCCAGTAACCTCAAGGATATGATGTCTCAGTTGTCTGAGAAAGTCAATGCTGCCACTAACGACAGCGAGAAGCAGGCCATCGTGCTTGCGGCACTGGGGGTTACCGGTGGTAGTGTGGGCGGATCTGTGGCGGGCATGGCAGAACAAATTACTGCAGCCACTAACATCGGTAATGCAGCCATTACTGCGTACGGTAACAATCTTCAGAAGCTAGGTCTTATATTCACAGACGCACAACTCAAGGCAGGAGCCGCCGCCGATGCCATCCATGGTCAGATGACCCTTGCACTTCAGGGATTGGAGCGACAGGTGGGGGCAAATCTATGGCCTGTTATGGAGGGCATCTGGTTGATGATTACCTCTGGAGCCCAGGGGTCACAGGGAGCCATCGAGAGCCTGACCAACGCCCTGGCTACCGGACTTGGAACCGTCATCGGTTTCATCTACGGTCTCCTTGGCGGTAGCATGAAAGAACTACACGAAGCCATCAAGGGTGCCGAGGCCAACATCAAGACTGCGTCTGAGGCTGCTGCTGCCGCACAGAATCAGCAGACACAGGCCATTCAGAAGACCACCGATGAGATCAAGACGCTTACTGAGGCAGACAAGGATCTGCAGGCCCAGCAGACTGCGCGCGATAGGGCTGCCACCATCGCTGGTCAGAATCTTGCTAAGTCGATTAGAGATCAGACTCAGGCCATTGACGATCAAATCAAGTCAATCAACGACAATATGGCTAACTTCAATGCAGCCGAAGACGCAAAAGTCAAGGCGCTTGAAAACGAGAAGACCAACTACGAAGATCTGAATCGGCTTCAGAACGACCTTTACCAGAGCCAGCTTGCCCAGGATCAGTTGTCTCTGGATCGACTCCAGGACGTCACAGATAGGCGAATGAAGTCTGGCGAGAGCCTGATTGATTATCAGCGGCGTCTCAACGCGCTAGACCTTCAAGACAAGATCAAGGCAGACCAGAACAAGACTGCCACTTACGTAGACACGCTTACCCAGCAGATCGACCTGCTAAAGCAGCAGACAGATCAGCAGAAGACCGACTACAAAACACAGGCCGATGCCCAGATCGACAGCCTGAATAAGCAGAAGCAGGCATTGCAGAACTATTTGTCTGATCGTCAGAATGCCGTGCAAAATCAGATGAATGCTGAGCGCGACGCCACCGCCGCCATGGTTCAGGCAAACCAAGATAAGATCAATCAACTGCAGTCATCTAGTTCCGCATCCTTCGATGGCATGGCCAGCAACGCCCAGGTCAATGCCACCGACATCGCCAAATCCATGCAGACAGCGCTCGATCAGATTGACAAGAGCATGTCAGCATCTGCAATCAACGTCGGTCAGGCATGGCGCAAGGGCATTGCTGATATTGTAAGTGGAAACACGAACGTGTTTCAGACCGCAGGACAGATTATTGGCAGTGCCATTATGGACGGTATGTTGCAGGCTATCGTCGGTGCTATCCCCGGCAGCACTAGTACGGGTACCTCATGGCTCAATGGATCGGCAGAGTTGGAGGGCCTGATGAATATAGCGGGCGCTGGCGGAACTTTCCTGCAAAAACTTATGCCGTGGACAAACCATGCTGATGGTGGCGTAGTCAGCCAGCCCACACAGTCATGGCTTGGTGAGTACGGTAGACCGGAGGCGGTCATCCCTTTGACCAACAGCAGCAGGGCCCAGCAGATCATGAAAGATACTGGCCTGGCCTCGGTGGCACAGCAGGGAGGCAAGGGCGACA
>Ga0210400_10005033_pt1 | contig 11280 bp, 9 predicted proteins | sample IncBWH26MmetaG_FD_155456 | JGI IMG/M metagenome (GOLD analysis project Ga0210400, IMG submission 155456) | Forest soil microbial communities from Barre Woods Harvard Forest LTER site, Petersham, Massachusetts, United States - Inc-BW-H-26-M | ecosystem: Environmental > Terrestrial > Soil >...
TGGAGTACCAAAAAATTAAATTAATGCGAAATAAAAATTTTAACTTACATTTGAATTAACAAGAAACACTATCTAACAATAAGTCCATATTACTTTGAAGACATACACACTGGTTACCGGAGGTACATTAAGCATTTATTAATTGATAATTCTCAAATCAGTAGTGAATATGCCATCAGGGAATATGTAAAGGATATGTACAACAGCTATGCTGACGGCGTGGAAAAAAACAAACATCAAAACGAATACCGGAAACACAAGGATAGTTTTAAAACTAATGTATTGGCCGAGCTGAACACCAGGCTGGAAGAGTATAACTTCGGGCTAAAGCATAATTCGAAAGCTAACCTTGAAACTGACTTGATGTTATGTGAAGATGATATCAGCATAGATAATAAAGGAAAAGGGAAACAATGCTTCATTAAAACAGAGTTTGCATTAAATAAGAAAGAAAAAAATCTTGATATCGTCCTAATCGAAGAACCGGAAAATCATTTGAGTCATATCAATATGAAAAAATTGATACTCAAGATTAACGAGACCAAAGAAAAGCAGCTCTTCATTTCAACTCACAGCAACATGATTAGCTCTCGACTGGATCTTAGAAAATCAATCCTGCTTAACAGCAATTCAGATACACCCATTAAACTTCAGAATTTGCCAGAAGGAACAGCAAAGTATTTTATCAAAGCCCCGGATAACAATATACTTGATTTTATTCTTTCAAAAAAAGTAATATTAGTTGAAGGCGATGCTGAATTTATATTAATGGAAGCGTTTTATAAAAAGATTGCCGATGGTGAACTTGCTAAATCCGATGTTCATGTAATTTCTGTTGACGGCACAAGTTTCAAGCGGTACTTGGATATTGCTAAACAATTGAATATTCGAACTGCGGTGTTACGTGATAACGATGGCGATTATCAGACGAAGTGCGTAGATAGTTTTTCGGAGTACACAGAAAACCATATCAAGGTCTTTTCTGATATCGATAACGCTCGTAGCACTTTTGAGGTATGCGTATATCAGGATAACAAAGACATTTGTGAGGAGTTGTTCAGCGCCGGGCGTAAAACCTTAACCGTTCAAGACTTCATGCTCAACAATAAAGCTGACGTGGCATTCCAACTTTTAGAAAAGAAAGCTGATGCCCTGAATGTGCCTAAATACATTGAAGAAGCGATAAAATGGATAAAAGGGTAATATTCGCTGTTGCTGGCTCCGGGAAAACTACCCATATCGTAAATAAACTCAATTTACAGGATCGGGTATTGATTGTTACCTATACAAACAATAACGTTGAAAATCTCAGAATACGCATTATTCAGAAGTTCGGATATTTTCCTGAAAACATCAAACTACTGTCCTATTTCTCGTTCATCCATGGCTTCTGCTTTAAACCATTTCTCGTTAGCCAGTACCGTACAAAAGGATTGTACTACTCGCCAAATAGCAACCTATTCGCAAAAAATGATGCAAAATACATTACATCAGGCAATCGGCTATACAGTAATCGCATTGCTAAATTCCTGGAAGAAAAAGGCGTGCTTGCTGATATCAATGGAAGGCTTGAAAAATACTACAATTCACTGTTTATTGATGAGGTACAAGACTTCGGTGGAAACGACTTTAATTTTTTGAAAAGCCTGGTTAAAACCAATATCAATATTTTACTGGTCGGTGATTTTTATCAGCATACATTTGATACAAGCCGTGACGGTAATGTCAATAGTTCACTACACAACGATTTCACTAAGTATCAAAAACAGTTTACCGATATGGGATTGACAGTAGACACAGCCACATTGAATAAAAGCTATCGGTGTAGTCCAACAATTTGCGATTTCATCACTGCAAAGATTGGCATTGGTATAAGTTCTCATCGCACCGATGTTGTAAATATTGAGACCGTTAATAATAAGGTTAGAGCGCAGGAGCTTTTGAATGACCCGGAGGTAGTGAAGTTATTTTATCAGAAACACTACTCTTACAACTGCTATTCCCGGAACTGGGGTGATTGCAAAGGTGAGGACCGCTACAACAAGGTCTGTGTGGTTCTCAATAAAACAACGGAGGATAAATTCAATGCAAATAAATTACAGGAACTAACTGCTCAAACTAAAAACAAGCTTTATGTCGCTTGTTCCAGAGCAAAAAGCGATCTGTATTTTATCTCAGAAAAATTAGTGAAATAAACAATGGCAGATATACCACTTCCCAATTTCAGCAAAAAATTCTTCTGCGTAGTCGATAGAAAGAATCCTGTTCTTGCGGCCATTATTTCTTCGTATCTCTATACACCGGGTGAATACATTCCCATGTTTGAATTTTCTTTCACCGGTGTTTCAAAAACCGAGACCAACAAAGACGAACTTGAAAAACACGTAATATCAGGAGTTGCCGCGAATGAGTTTAGTACCCGAATTCGTAACATACTTGCTGAACTAAAAGGGTGTGAATATCTCATTATAGCCGGTCTGGATGCTAACCAAAGAAGTTACTTAGAATTCGCTAATAAGTATAATCTGATTGAGATTAACACCGTTGACGATGTTGATTTGTACTTGAATGATATAATAGAAAAGGCTGGTACAGTGACCTGTAATGACCAGGATATACATAACGGTCTGTATAAAGCTGCGAAAACCAACAGCATTTTAAAATTAGATCCGGCGACACCTGATATTGTAATTGAAACTGAAGGTGAAGAAGGTATCATTGTTATTGAAAATGATAATTCAGCTTGCTCTGTTATAGCGGTTAATTATGCGCTGGCATTCAATGCATTTATCTCCACAATTAAACCACCGAAAACTGACAGAAAAGAGATAAAGTATCTTATAGAAAAATTGTATGAAGAAAAGGATGATAGATACTTTAATGACCTTAGCACCTTACTATATCCGGCAGTGGAGAACATTAAATTTGAAAATTACCGGTACGGAACGTTTTTTACTTTTGGCGCTCCATATTCTCTCATTTTAAAAAACATAATTCCGTTTACCCATGTAAACAATTCATTAGACCCGGATTTTTTTATTTTCAACGGACTGCTTGCTGAGAAAAGAAATTCTTTTCATTCAGCAATAGTTTTTTCACCGTTGGAATTCGGAACTGATGAGGAAACCAGCTTTCTCATTAATAAACTGAGCGAGAAAAACTATTATGTTAAGGAGTTAGTCGGAAAAGATGCCTCTGCTTACAACATCGATAATCACGTAAAAGAATTCCCTTATGAAATACTCCATTTCTGTAGTCATGGTGGTGAAGTAAGCGGATACAGTGTCGTGCAAGAGTTCACTGACCGTGATGGGAATAAACATACAGTGGAGTACGATGAAGTAGTAAGCTTCGCTCCGAGTAAATACGAAAAGCTTATTCCAGTAACCAGCAAATATATTTACAGGAAGTTTGACGGGCTGGAGTGGCGAAGCAAAGAGTTGAAAGCAAAGAATATTCCGCAGCACGTATTTGTGGATATGAACAAAATTATAGGCAAAATAGAAAAGCACCAGCGAAAACGAAAAGAGGTTATACCTGATTCATGCGCTATAAAATGTAGCGATTTTAATTATCAAGCAATGTTTAATATGATTGCGGGAATGTATTCAAGCCCGTTTGTATTTAATAACACCTGTTGGTCATGGTCTGATATATCACATTCATTTTTGGGAGTAGGTGCAAGAGCGTACATCGGTACATTATGGGAAGTTGGCAATAAAGTCGCAAGAACTGTTGCAGAAACATTCTACACCGAGGTTTTTGGAAATACTATTCTTGATGCTCTTCAAAAATCATTAGCTCATACCAAAGGCAATAGCAACGAAAATATATATGTTTTATGGGGCTTACACTTCTCTACTATAAAGTCGGGTAATTCAATCCGCGAAAGTAGAATGAGTGTGGCTAAAAAACTATTGGGCTCGTTTTACCGATGGAGAAATCATATTAAAGGAGTACAGGATGAATGGACAAAAGAAGATATAAACCGGTTAATCGAGTGGAATTACAATCAACTTCTGCAATACTTTTTCACTGAGTCTTTAGTCCTGATTGGCATGATGAAACAAAAACAAATTTAAATAACCATGAAATTTTTGAATGGAGCGTTAATCGCAATAATGTGGATACTGGGAGCGCTCAATAATCGCTTTAATTGACATACATTGGACCTTAGGCTGCAATTAAAAATTTGGAAAGCATGACGGCTACACAAAATGAGAGAGATTTAATGGAGAATTATTTGAACTTTTCATTAGACCTTGATAACTATTCTATTGTTGAATTTCTTAGTCAGACAGATACTACATTTGTTCTAAAAATATTTATTGGGAAAAACCTATGAAAGAATTTATTATTAAACATACACTGATAAAATAACTATGAACTTATCGTTTATTTACATAAATAATTACAGAAACATCCAAGGCCAGAACTTTAATCTTGACGCAGAATACAATTTTAGTTTTGATCCTGATAGTCGCGAGGTAAAATGTAATAGGAATCCTAAATATATTCAGGGCTACTTTGAAAGTAAAAACCCAAATGGGAAATCTATTATTACAAACGTCACCGCCGTGATTGGACAAAATGGTAGCGGAAAGAGTTCATTTCTTGAATTTGTGGGTATGATTTTCAAAAGATGGGATAATTTTCATCCTGGATATGCTTTGATAAATGATGTTGTAATTTATAGAGTTGGAAGTGACGTGACTATTTTATATGGAAAAACGGAAAGTAAAAAGAAAATTAATAAAGATGAAGAAGTGTGGGTAATTGAGCCTGTATCTATGAAAGAACTTTCAACTGAACATCATGATTTTTCTAAAGATGAGCAAAACAATCAGTCCATAAAAGAACACATTTTACCTATTTATTATTCAGCATCAATGCTGGACCGTTTTCATGAGACAGGTGTAGACCAATGGGATGTGGTTAATGTTTCTAATACCTACATGTATTATGCATCTCAAATTCCCATTCAGGTAGATCGCATAAGAAATACTAAATATCGCCGGTTAACACATCCAAGCAATTTCAAATTTGAGGACGGGCTAAGACAAGTTGTTTTTTTGAACGAAAATCACACTAACAAATTTTTACCGACTCTTTTTCATACTCATAAGTATTTCTCAATATCCATTCGACAGGCTCAGACTAACGAAAATACTTTTATCACCCTGTTTTTAAATTTATTTGATGAGTTCACTCCTCAGGATGATTTAGAATTTTTACAATTACAGTTCTTAACTGCTATCTGTCATGGTCTGGTTCACCCAAATTCAAATTACGTTCCCGTTAATTCTGAAAAGGAGTATAAAGAATTGTTTTCTTCTTCCCTTCAACGTAAAACTTCGCTTAAAGAAACAATTATTTATTTCTTGCAAAAACATCCTCTTCGCGACACTAAAGAGAAAATGGAGTTTGTTGGAAATACTTTCTATATGTATGATTTTAGATTGCGAGAGAAGGAACAGTTTGTAGATTATTTATTTGAATCTTTTACCAATAAAAGCTTTAAAAATCTTTCCGATGTAGCATTAAGAAATTTTAAAAACAATTTACACGGCACTGGTAGTTCACGACGAGCTTTTTTCAATCCTTTTAGATATGATCTTAAGTTGGAGCAAGGACAAAAATTATGTGAGTTGTATTTGAACCAACTTGAAGACTTAACACCTGACTTCATCGAGATTAACTTTGATTTAAGTGCCGGCGAAACTGGATTCATCAATTTATTCTCAAGGTTTTTCTATGGATTTTCTGATAAAATTAAAGCTGTCAATCCTGAAGGTATCTATTCGACAGATAGACTATTTAGAAAGATCTTAGTTTTAATTGACGAGGCAGAGGTTTATTTTCATCCTCAATGGCAAAAGCAATATCTTAAGTTGCTCTTAGCATACTTTGAAAATATTTTTGACGGAATACCGGTTCAGGTCATTATCACGTCTAACTCACCATTTATAACTGCTGAATTGCCTGCCTATAATGTGATTTTCTTGGAGCCAAATGAACAGGGTAAATCTATCGTTTCACCAAAACAAAATCATAAAAACACGCTTGGTGCTAACGTGTATCAGCTTTATCAAGATGCTTTTTATTTCCAAAATGGATTTATGGGAGATTTGGCGGATGATAAGGTTCATGAAGTTCTTGAGATATTGAATTATACCAAAGGCCAATTTGAACTGGTTTCCGATAATAAAAGAAAATACATAGAAAAGTTGATTGAAAATTGGGGTGAGCCGGGTCTAAAACGTAGGATGGAAGAAATGTATCAGGAATTAGTCAGTAAGCGTGATTAAGATAAGATTGGATAAAACTAAGCAAAAGCAACTAAAGGATCTCCATTGTGGTATCCTAAAAGAGCCTTTGCGGGTAGAAGAAAAGTTAAAAGGGTTACTTGCTAAAGAATCAACCGGAACAAGTAAACATACGTTTTATTCCAAGCTTCAGAGTAATTTACCAGCATTGCTTTTTGGCGAACCTGATGTACTATACAAATTAGTAGATGAAATCCATCCTTTATATGAAATAGCATTTAAAGAACACGGAACCGAATTTAAAGATGATGTTAAGAAAATATTTGATTACGATAAATTTAGGGATAATCGCACCGGTTATTACGCCTATCACCTAACAGGATTTCTTCAGGTTAACGTTTGTCCGTATTGTAACCGTATGTCAATAATCACCCACGAAGGGGAAAGTGGGAATATAAGGCCAGATTTGGATCACTGGCTTTTACAAAGCGAATTTCCTTATTTAGCAATCTCCTTATACAATTTAATTCCGAGTTGTGGGCCGTGCAACGGGGGGTTTAAAAAGAAAACTATATTCAAAAAGTCCGACCATATTCATCCTTATGCAGAGGGATATGAAAAAGAGTATACGTTCAAGTACAACTCAGTGCTTGCACCAGGTAAGATTCGGGCAGAAACGGATTTTACGCTAAGTATTAAACCAGAAAATGGAATTCCAGTTGATATAGAGCACAAGGGTAGAAACTCTATCGAAGTTTTCGACATAGAGGGTGTCTATAACAAACAAAAAAACGTAGCGTTGGAAGTTTTTCATCACTATCAGGATTTCAATGAAGAGTGGATACAGTACGAATTAAAAAGGAAAGACAAAACAACCGGAAATCCTGTGTATCGTGACAGAAAACATTTAATCGAACACAAGTTTTCCCTCAAAACCAATGTTGAGGATTATGGAACGCGTGAACACGCGAAATTGAAAATGGATATTGCAAAGTGTTTAGGACTAATTGTTGACTCCCAACCGCAGACCAAAGAGCACTGGCTTCGCAAATATGGCGTATTTCTATTAGTGTTCATCCTCTTGACACTTGGCATTCTATGTGCGGTTTTATAAATTGTAGTTTACCTTTGCTGCTCACAAAAAACAAAGTCCCCAATTTCCTTGCGTTGGAATATCTTATTTCTCAACAGGCATATACTGCATTTAAAATCTTCCGTGTTTACATGGAATTTGGAGTGGGGAAATGGAGTGTAGAAATGTGTTAAAATGCACTGAAAAGCGATGTTTTGATGGTTTAAAAAGCCCGAAAACACTGGTATTAAGCCTGGAGGCGGAGAGTTCGAATCTCTCAGTCTCCGCATTAGCCCCACTAAAAATGGGGCTTTGTTTTTTATAGAACATCCCAAAAGTTTTTTTATACCTTAGTGATTAATATGCGGCTATTAATTTACCTTCTTCTTTCCTCTTTCATTTGGGATGCCCGTGCCCAAATTACCGATACTTCGGGTATCAACAGGATTCACTATAAAATAGAAACCGAGACAGCTTTTATAAAAAACAACCCCGATTCTACTTCGCATTATATTAATCGGGGGAATTTGCTTTGTCAGTCAGCAAAATATGAAGAAGCAATAACCGATTTCTCAACTGCAATAAAGCTCGACTCAAATTGTGTAATTGCATATAAAAACAGGGGGCTGGCTAAAATGGCATTGAACAAATATCAAGTAGCTCTGCAAGATTTCAATAAAGCAATAAAGTTGGATCCAAATGATGTGCAGGCGTACATTTACAAAAGCATTGCAACGCAAAATTTAATTAGGGCGGCTGGACCTTCTGGAAGCACTTCTATATCAAAGAATATTGATAGTCTCAATAAAATTGTAAAAAATCTTTTTAAATGGGATTTTAGCTTAATGTCTCGCGGACTGCTGCTTTTTAATTATGAGCGGAGGCTGTCTAAAAATTTTTCTTTGGAGATAGGCGCCGGAGCGGCTTATTCAGATTTTATTTTTTCCTTTTATTATGACAATGGAGGAGTATCAAAAAATGTAAAACTTGACCCTCCTAGTTATGGCTGGGGGATTTCAACTTATAGCCTTATTCATAATCCATTTTCAAACAGTACTAAAAAATTAGGCTTCGCCGCTGAAGTAAACCAACGTACTTATCTAAAAAAGAATTGTTTTGAAGGGCTTTATATATCAACTTACGCGAGCTTCAGAGAATACAATTACAACATCAAGGATGTTAATGTGATCAGAGGTAGCAGAGGTTTTGATCCTTACTACGACCCAAATAGCCTTGACCCTAATCCGTTCAAGTCTTATAATTGTAATACCTTATTTATAGATGCAGGTGAAAAAATAGGTTACCAGAAACATTTTAAAAAGAAACATTCTTTATTTTATGATGTTTATGCCGGAATTGCTTTCAGAGAAGCCTTTGTTAATACTTTACTAGTGACCGACATTACTAATTACGGTTATTACAACGCTCCGGAAATATTAACTTATTCTAAATATCAGCAGAAATTGAGTTTGCTGAATATAATGTTAGGAGCAAAAATTGGTTTTGCTTTTTAGTTCGGGTGCATTTTAAAATCATCAAAGAGTTTAATATTTGGCCGGTTGAAACCACCTAAAAAATAAAAAGCCTTACAATGTGAGGCTTTTTTCTTAAAAAATATTCCTTAAACCGCAACCTTAATCACTCCTAACTCCTTACCAACTTTTGCAAAAGCGGCAATGGCTTTATCCAAATGCTCTTTTTCATGTGCGGAGGATAGTTGTACGCGTATGCGCGCTTGTCCTTTTGCTACAACGGGATAGAAGAAACCAATCACATAAATTCCTTCGGCCAATAATTTTTCGGCAAAGGTTTGTGCAAGTTTTGCATCATATAGCATTATCGGTACAATGGCAGAGTCGCCGTTTTTAAATTCAAGCCCGGATTTTTTAATTCCTTCTTTAAAATAATTTATATTCCATTCTAATTTATCACGAAGTGTTGTGGAGTCACTTAGAATATCAAAAATTGCCATTGATGCTCCAACTATGTGCGGTGCTAAAGAATTAGAAAACAAATACGGACGGGAACGCTGCCTGAGCATTTCAATAATTTCTTTTTTTCCACTCGTAAAACCGCCCATAGCACCCCCTAATGCTTTGCCTAAAGTTCCTGTTACAATATCCACGCGATGCATTACATTTTTCAATTCAATGGTACCACGGCCGGTTTTACCGATAAATCCGCTGGCGTGGCTTTCATCAACCATTACCATCGCGTTATATTTCTCCGCCAAATCACAAATTTTATCTAACGGAGCAACAAATCCGTCCATGCTAAAAACTCCGTCGGTAACAATTAAACGATAACGTTGTTTTTGCGCGGCTTTCAATTGCTCCTCCAGATCGGCCATGTCGCAATTTTTATAACGGTAACGTTGCGCTTTACACAAACGCACCCCGTCAATAATAGAAGCGTGGTTCAATTCGTCCGAGATAATCGCGTCTTCTTCTCCCATCAAAGGTTCAAATACTCCACCGTTCGCGTCAAAGCAAGCGGCGTAAAGTATGGTATCTTCCTGTCCAAGGAATTTAGAAATTTTTTCTTCCAGCTGCTTATGTATATCCTGTGTGCCACAAATAAAACGTACCGAAGACATTCCATAACCGCGGTAATCAAGCGTTTTATGTGCAGCTTCAATTACTTTAGGGTGGGAGGAGAGCCCCAGGTAATTATTGGCACAAAAAATAATTACTTCTTTGCCATCCTTCAATTTAATAACTGCGCCCTGCTCGCTGGCAATAACGCGTTCGCATTTAAACAAACCCGCTTCTTCAATGGCGGTAAGCTCTTTCTGTAAGTGTTGCTGAAATGCTCCGTACATACCTGTAATTTCCTGCTAATATCGCATTTATCCCATTTCATAAAAAATAAAATGGTTAAAAGAAATAAAGAAATTTTATCAGGTTACATATTAAGTTTGAGAGCATAGTCAACCGAATGTCTTCCTGAACCGTAAAACAGGAAGCAGAAGCAAAAGGCAAGGGCAGCCGAGGCTTGTGCTATGTTAAAATAATCCATCGTGCCTGTAAAATTAACGGCAATTGCACCTATAAGTATTGGTACCTGCAGCAGAGAACAAACACGGGTAAGAAGACCCATGATAATAAAAAGCCCCCCGCATATGTGCGCCAAAGCCACATAATGTACCAATATAAAATAAACACCTTCTGTGCCGTCGCCCGGCAGAAGTTCCGTAAGATAATCGGTTTGATTAAGGAAGAACGTTCCTTTATAAAAAATAAATGCGCCGAATAACACCCTGAGCATATCGGTTCCGATATTGGTGTTCTCATTCGCCCATTTGTTAAGTTTCACTATTGTTTCCATGGCTCCTTTTTATTCAGGTGTACGCAATTAAAAAAAAGGAATAACAGGAAGATGGCAGATTGCAATAAAGTAAACACCAAATGCTAAAGAAGAATGGTAAAAGGTTTTTTAATTTAAGGCTTTTTTGGATTCATTTTTACGGCAACAACCACAACTAAAACAAGAATAAAAATCAGGGTGCCTCCCCAAACCCAAATTACAAAGCCGTCGTTTTTAACTTCGCCTGTAACTTCCATAAGAACAGGTTTATCCGGGAAATTGAGTTTGTATTTATCTTTCAGGAAGTCGAGGTTATCAGAAGCAATTCCTTCCCACCAAACATCACGCACAACGCCGGTAAATTCTGTTTGTTTGACTACATCGTCAAAACCGCTTTCGGAGAGGCTGCCGAATTCAAGAATGATTTTTACCGGATCACCTTCTTTCCAATTCTCTCCCACCATCGGAATGTAGGTAGAGGTGGAAGGAGAATTTTTTGAAGAAGTGATGGTTTCCTTTACACCTACATCCAGCAAATAGCCGTTAATGGTAAGATTTCTCGTTCCTAAATCAGGGTTTGAAATATAATTTTCGATTGTTGTTTTTGCATAACCTCTGTCAAAATAATGACGAAGC
>Ga0210400_10005034_pt1 | contig 11279 bp, 8 predicted proteins | sample IncBWH26MmetaG_FD_155456 | JGI IMG/M metagenome (GOLD analysis project Ga0210400, IMG submission 155456) | Forest soil microbial communities from Barre Woods Harvard Forest LTER site, Petersham, Massachusetts, United States - Inc-BW-H-26-M | ecosystem: Environmental > Terrestrial > Soil >...
TGGAAAATGAAAACTCCAAGAGCGGTTTCGCCGGGCTGCGCGTGTTGTCGTTGGAAAGCAGGCGCGCGCCGGAAATGGCTAAGTTGATCGCTGGCAACGGTGGCGTGCCCACAGTTGCGCCCTCGATGCGCGAGATACCGCTTGCGTCCAACACGGAGGCGCTTGCCTTCGCCCGCAAGCTCTCCGAAGGCGGCTTTGACATCGTCATTTTTTTGACTGGAGTTGGAACGCGTGCTCTAGCGCGCGTGGTGGAGACTGTTTATCCCGTTGAGCAATTCGTAGCCGCGCTGCGAAAAATTGCAGTCGTGGCGCGCGGTCCGAAGCCAGTGGCAGCGTTGAAGGAGATGGGTGTGCCAGTCACAGTGGTTGTGCCTGAACCCAATACTTGGCGCGACCTTTTGAGAACGCTCGACGAGAAAACAGGCTCCGTACCTCTCAGGGGGCGTCAAGTAGCGGTCCAGGAATACGGCACATCCAACCCCGAACTATTGGCAGGCCTGTCCGATCGGGGCGCCCACGTAACGCGAGTGCCGGTCTATGAATGGGGCTTGCCGGAGGATGTTGGGCCGTTGCGCGCCGCGGTCACGTCCATTGCACGCCATGAATTCGACGTAGTCATGTTCACGACGGGAATACAAGTGAATCACTTGTTTCAAGTGGCGGCAGGAATGAATCAGGAAGAGCCTGTGCGCCAGGGGCTTTCCCGAACGCTAATTGCGTCGATCGGCCCGGTGACGTCCGAAAGGCTACAGGAGTACGGCCTCAAGGCAGACATGGAGCCGACGCATCCTAAAATGGGTTATCTCGTGACTGAAACGGCTCAGCGCAGTACCGACATTCTGCAGCAGAAGCGGAATCGCGCAATCTAATCGAATTTCCCCCTTTCATTTTCAGTGTCTGATCCCAAATCAGGAATGTGACGCACGTGCTTTGGTGATTGTTAACAAAGATGGAAAGACAGGCAAATAGCTTATCGTTTGCATTTGTTGTACGAATTGGACAGCCCACGCGACGCAATCTAGTCTACTCTCGTGAGTATCAAGGCCACCAATCTAACCATGGGCAATAATCCTGAAGTTGATTTCCTTCACAAAATGGCCAGCCGGATGGCATCGGCAGATCCGCTGCAAGAAGTGCTGAGCCAGATCGTAGAGTTTGCCGCATCGGTGGTGAGTTGTGATTCCTGCTTTCTTTATGCGCTGGAGGAGGGCGACCTGATTCTCCGCGCGTCCAAGAATGCGCATCCCGATGTTGTAGACAGGCTCAAGCTGAGGCTGGGGCAGGGCATTACGGGATGGGTGGCGGAGCACCGGCAGCCGGTCGCCGTGGCCCTGAATGCGTCACAGGATCCGCGCTTTCAATTATTCAAGGATTTGCCGGAGGACAAGTTCGAAGCGTTCCTTTCGGTGCCAGTCATGTGCCGCGGCCGGGTTGTGGGGGTCATCAACCTGCAGAATCGTGAGCCACATGAGTATTCCGAGCGCGAAATAAATTTGATCTCGACCATCGGGTTTTTGGTTGGAGCCGAGATCGAAATGGCGCGGCTTGAGAGCGAGAATCTGCATCTCTCCGAAAAACTGGAGACGCGGAAACTCGTCGAGCGTGCGAAAGGGATTCTCCAGCGTGAACTCAGAGTCACAGAAGAAGAAGCCTACCTCACAATTCAACGCCAGAGCCGGCAGCGGCGAAAATCAATGAAAGAGGTTGCCGAGGCCATCGTTCTGAGCGAAGATGTCAGGCGCGGTTTGGGCGAGTAAAGGGAACCCGTTCGACCCGCAGTTCACTCCAGTCCAGCAGTGACAGAACGACCTTGTGAGAACGACGCTACAGGTATGGTCCCAGCGTGTGACGACGGTGGGACTCCACAACCAGCAGTACAAAAAATAGTTTAATTTGCAGTCCCTACTCCAAAAGGAGCATTCATTGATGGCATATGGAAGTGGTTCCAAGAAGTACCCTGCGGCAGCAATGGCCGGATTTCTAATACTATTAATCTGCTTTCTTTTTTCTGCTCCCGCCAATGCGCAGGTGGCTGGGGCAAATCTATCAGGCACAATAACGGATCCGACCGGCGGAGTTATTGCCGGAGCGGAAGTATCCATCCAGAATACTGGAACGGGCGTAACGCGAACCCTTACAACAGATTCGGCCGGATTTTATTCGGCTCCCAACCTGATCCCGGGAGACTACCGGGTTACCGTCACCGCCGCGGGATTCTCCACCGTAGCGCAGTCAAAAATCACCCTGATGGTCGGCGCTCAACAACAGCTGAACTTGGCCATGAAATTGGGAGAGGCCGTGGAAACTGTCAGTGTTTCAGCTGCCGAACCAACGGTGGAATTGACGTCGGCAACGATCAGCGCACAGGTTGATGCGACGACCGTGCGTGAACTGCCCTTGAACGGTCGGGACTGGACCCAACTGGCGACTCTTGAAGCTGGTGTCACTACGGTCCGGACTCAGGCCACCACGAGCTCTGCTACCTCGAACCGAGCCAATCGCGGGTTCGGGAACCAACTTACCGATTCCGGCCACAGCCCTTACGAGAATAGCTATCGCGTGAACGGGATCAACGTCAACGACTATACCAACGGATCTCCGGGCAGCGTGATTGGGGCCAACCTCGGCACGGATGCGATCCAGGAGTTTTCTGTCCTCACCACGGACTATACGGCGGAATATGGACGAACGTCGGGCGCGGTCATTAACTCCATCATGAAGTCGGGAGAGAACACGATCCACGGAGACGTCTTTGGCTTTCTGCGCGACGCCCATCTGGATGCCAAGAACTATTTCGACGATCAGACCAAGCCCATCCCGCCATTCAATCGCTACCAGTTTGGAGGCGCAGTTGGAGGCCCGATCGTAAAAGATAAGACTTTCTTCTTTGTGTCTTATGAAGGGGTCCAGCAACATCGAAGCGCCACTTTCACGGACAACGTGCCGTCAGCGGCGGCTCGGGGCGGGACGGTCTGCACGGCCACTCCGAACACTAATCCTCAGACCTACACTTGCAATAACGTAGGTGTGTCCTCCGCAGTGCAACCATATCTGGCCTTTTGGCCCACGGGGAATGGGGCGATATCGCCAGATGGGAATACCCAAATCTACACATACGCAGGGATGCTTCACCTGTTCGAGAACTATGCGACCGCCAGAGTAGATCATCACTTCTCGGAAAAGGATACTCTTTCGGCAAGCTGGATGTTTGATCGTGGACCAGAGACGGAGCCCGACCCATTAGGGAACGTGCTCTCAAATCTGCTGAGTTCTCGACAGATGGGCAGCGTGGAGGAGACGCACATCTTCAGCCCGTCCCTGGTCAATACCGCACGATTCGGATTCAGCCGCGTGCAGGGTATTAGTGGGGCGGCCGTATCGGCACTCACCGCAGTTGCCGGCGACACAACCCTTGGTGTTCAGCCCGGCATACCTGCACCGATTATTTCCGTGCCGGGTCTGACGGCCACCAACTCTCTTGGGAGCGGGTCACAAAATTATCTCGTTTCCAATTCTTTCCAATTCTATGACGATGCTTTCCTGACCCGAGGCAAACACCTCCTAAAATTCGGTGTTGCGGTGGAGCGCATTCAGTTCAACGCTGCAACTCGTCAGCGGCCAAATGGAAATTTCTCTTTTGACGGTTTGCAGCAGTTCCTCCAAGATACACCGACAAAGGTCCAGGAGTTATCGCCGGTAGGCGCCTATGAAGTTGGTTCCCGGCAGTTCTTGTATGGTTTTTACGTACAGGACGATTGGCGGGCGCGTCCAAACCTCACCGTCAACATTGGTCTGCGCTACGAGCCGACATCACTTCCCACAGAAGCTCATAACATGTTCGGTGTTTTAACGAGTCCAACCGACAGCACAGTGACGGCGGTTCACAATCTCTGGTCGCACAACCAGACGCTCAAGAATTTCGAGCCGCGCATCGGGTTGTCATGGGATCCATTTGGCACAGGCAAGACTGCCGTTCGTGCGGGTTTCGGCATGTTTGACGTTTTGCCCCTTCCATGGACGTATACGCAAACACTAGCTACTAATTATCCATTCGCGAGCCAATTCAGTGCCAGTGGCTTAACAACGGGCGACTTTCCAATTGTGAAGTCCCAGCAGCTCGGCGTCGCGAGCGGGAACCTCGGGGTTACGTATGTACCTCAGAACCCACATTCCGCCTACACCATGAACTGGAATATTAATGTCCAGCACCAGGTTACTTCCAGTTTGTCAGCGACGGTTGGTTATGTGGGCTCGCGGAGCATTCACCTGCCCGACTTGCCCGACGACATCAATTTTTCTCTCCCAACGTTGACGCCCGCCGGGTACATGTGGCCAGCAGCGGGCGGAAGCAAACTTAACAATAATTTCGGCGGCATGCGTGCGCGTTTGTGGGACAACGAGGCCTGGTACAACGGCCTCCAGGCGAGCGTCAAAAAGCAATTGAGCCACGGGCTTCAGGTTCAAGGGAGCTACACGTGGAGCAAGTGCCTTGACACCGGCTCTAACTTCGCGTTCAACGATCCGTTCCAAAATTCACTTCCCGACTACATGTATTTTGACCACCGGCTGACCAAAGGACAATGCGACTTCAACATAGGTCAGAGCGGCGTCGTCAGCTACATCTGGACAATTCCTGCTCGCGCGAACATGACTGGGTTCGCTTCCAAGGTTCTTGCCGGGTGGCAAGTTGGTGGCATCATCACGGCCCAGACCGGTTCACCCTTCACTCCGGTTGTGGGAGGAGATGCTCTCGGTCGAAATGCGGGTGACACCAATGTGGATTATGTGAACCTGCTGCCGGGATGCAATCCGATCAACGGAAGCGTAACGGCTTATCTCAATCTGAGCTGCTTCACTCCTCCAACGGCTCCGGCTTCGCTTGCCGCTCAATGCAATAGCTTCCCCAACGCTGCTACATCCGCGCCAACCGGGCAGGTCTACTGCGCGAATCTCCTCGGGAATCTGGGTCGAAACCAGATTGTGGGACCCCGCCTTTTCGACCTCGACTTCTCTATCTTCAAAAACATCAAGGTTTCGGAGCGAATCAGCACACAGTTCCGAGTTGAGATGTTCAACGTCCTTAATCATCCCAGCTTCCTTGCGCCGATTAACAATGCAGTTCTTTTCAATTCGAACGGATCAGTGACGAGCAATGCTGGTGCGATCGATACCACGTCCACCGATGCACGTCAGATCCAGTTTGGAATGAAGATCAACTGGTAACGGCTATAGGGATTACCGACGGGGAAGCCGGGCTCGGGTTCCGGCTTCCCCTTCTTTTTTAGCAAGCGCTCCCCGCATTACGGGCACAAGAGTCAGCGTCAATGGTGAGACAATATGTCACCGATGTGGCTGGCCCTATGCCTAGCCTTCCTGTTTTTGACCTGTTGACCTGTTCTCGCGAGAATTCTTGACATTCTGGGGATTTCTGCGTATTCTGCTCTCCGAAAGCTGGGAAAGAAGATTCAGCTGATCATGAACACGCGCTCTTATTATTGGTTCGCCTTTACGTACCGCTTCCCATGGTGGGAAGCGGCCAGGGGCGGATCGCGCGCGAGTTGAGGTAGGACGAAGAGCTAAAAAGCGCGAAAAGACTCCGGAACTGGCCGCGAAATCCCACAGGGTTCGCGGCATTTTTTTTGCGCCTTCATGGGTGCGGGCTCTGCTGGGAGGCCGCCAAAAAGGAGAAAGTCGATGGTCGTAAATATGTCATCAACGGCGACGCAGGATCAGATTAATCACGTGATGGACAGGATCAAGGAATGCGGATTTTTGCCCCATTTGATCCAAGGCGCAGAACGTACCGTGATCGGCGTGGTAGGCAAAAACCGCGGGCGGCGCAGCGAACTTGAAGCGCTTCGGGTAGCGCCGGGCGTGGAAGATATTATTCCGATATCGCAACCCTTCACCTTGGTGAGCCTGGAGCTGCAGTCGAAGCGCACGGTTGTAGATGTGAGCGGCGTGCGGATCGGAGGGCCTGAACTCATCGTGATGGCCGGGCCGTGCTCCGTCGAGTCGCGCGAACAATTGATGGAAACCGCACGGGGGGTCAAGGCCGCAGGCGCCAAGATTCTTCGCGGCGGCGCCTACAAGCCGCGAACTTCGCCGTATGATTTCCAGGGCCTCGGTCTCGAGGGGCTCAAGATTCTGAAGGAAGCGAGCGAAGAAACAGGGCTGCCTGTCGTGACAGAAGTAATGGGCGTTGAAGACCTCGACGCTGTTGTGGAATATGCCGACATGATGCAAGTCGGCGCTCGCAACATGCAGAATTATCCGCTGCTGCGCCGGTTGGCTACGGTGCCGCGGCCAATTCTTCTCAAGCGCGGCCCTTCGGCCACGATTAAGGAATGGCTGCTGGCTGCCGAGTATCTGCTGTCAGGTGGTAATCCGAATGTGGTCTTGTGCGAACGAGGAATCAAAACATTTGATTCAGAATTACGGAACACGATGGACCTGGCTGGTGTCGCGCTGGCGAAGGAGCTTTGCCATTTGCCTGTCGTGGTAGACCCATCGCACGCAACCGGGCGTCGAAGCTTGGTGCCTGCCGCGTCGCGCGCCGCAGTGGGAATCGGCGCGGACGGACTTATCATCGAAGTTCATCCATGTCCGGAGCGAGCGTTGTCGGATGGTCCGCAGTCGCTCGATCTCCCGGGATTCGCGGCGATGATGCAGTCCCTCGAAGGCGCAATGGCGATGGCCGCGGCGGAACGCTAAAAGTAACGTTAGTGCGCTTCTAGCCGAGCGGTGTTTCACATGGTAGAATTTCGTTCACAACAGTGCGCCCGTAGCTCAGCTGGATAGAGCGTCTGGCTACGAACCAGAAGGCCGGGAGTTCGAATCTCTCCGGGCGCACCACTTTCCCAATAAAAACGCATGTTTTTGAAGATGTCGCCGATTTAAGGCACTTCATTTTACCCTGGTTTTACCCTGGTACATCTTTTGTTCGACCACCACTTCGCCTGCTTCGTCCAGAATGCAGCAGTGGGTGAACCGGTCGCCCAAGTCCATTCCGATCGTCAGCTTCTTCTCCCTGAAAATCTTCTTCCGCTTCAATGCCACGGTGCTATTCTTTTTCATAAGCCGGTCTCCTTTGCATTGCGCCTTGAGCGCGTCGATCATTGGGAGCGTATCGCATCCCGTCGGAGACCGGCCTTCTCATCCCATCTGAGAAACGCGCTAATCGGATATCTCTGGTGACCCAACCCACAGGGAGCGTCTGCTCTTGCGGACGAGGTGTATCATCGGGGACGGAGTCCAGCACGCTTCCATGATGCGCGCAATTCAGTCTGAGCGAGAGTCGGCTCTCACCGGCCACAGATTCTTTTTGCTCTTCGTTTTTCTGTTGGCGACACTAATTCTATTTCCCTATGCCGAAGCAAGCCACTTCGGTTCCTACGCATTTCGCGTTATCGGAAGCTTCACCATTGTAGTCAGCGTGTATGCGGCCAAGATTCACCGGAGCCTGCTCATTTTTGCCATGGTGCTCGCGATACCGGCCTTATTCGAACGCATCGTGCTTCCCAAGGTCAATGCGGGCACATTTTCCATATTCAACATTACCGTGACGTTTGTTTTTGACGTAGTGATTGTCGTGCTTATTTTTCGCCACGTGTTCGCTGCGGAACAGCCAACATCGGAAACCATCTTTGGAGCCCTCTGCATTTATCTACTGGTGGGCTTCAGTTTTGCCAGCGCCTACGGAATGTTGGCCGCGTTCCAGCCAAACGCCTTTTATCTGGATCCGCGCACTAATCTTCATAACGTCCCCGACCGCTTCGATTTCATTTACTACAGTTTCGCCACGATGACTTCGCTCGGCGCTGCTGGGATTACCCCTGTCTCGTCTCAAGCGCGTTCCTTTTCTATCCTCGAAGCTATCCTTGGCGTCCTGTACCTTGCCGTCCTGATCGCAGGATTGATAGGAGCCTACCGCCCCAACTCCAGCGCGTGAGCATGGTGTGTCCGGGAATCTGAATATGCGGGTAAGTGAAAGTGGGTTGGAACAAGCTATGGCATTTTTCATGTCGAGCAGCTGCACCCGGGCTGATGCATGGACTTGAATTGGAGCTTCTTGTAGCATTGCCGCATGAAAAAAGTGAAATCTGCCAATCGCGGCTCCGCGGCGAAAAGCAACGGAGTTCCGAAAAACGTTGATGAGTACCTTGCAGGTGTCCCGGAGCCCGCCCGCAGCACCTTGAACAAGATTCGCGCGGCGATTCGGTCCGCCGTGCCACCGGATGCTACCGAGACCATCAGCTATCGGATTCCTGCGTTCAAGCACAAAGGAGTGCTGGTGTGGTTCGCCGCGTTTTCGAACCATTGCAGTTTGTTCCCTACTGCGTCTGTGATCGAGGCGTTCAAGAACGAACTTAAGGGCTTCTCCACATCCAAAGGAACGATCCAGTTCCCCACAGACAGGCCACTGCCGGCCGCGCTTGTTAGGAAACTGGTGAAGGCTCGGGTCGCGCAGATGGAAAGCAAGAAACGGCGCTGACCCTTGCTCCAAGGAAGCCCGCTTCCGGGAAGCGGCTATACTCTTTCTAACTGATCCATTGCTCATGAGGAAGTTTGATTGCGCGCGCGGAGATTCGTGCGGTACTGTTCTTGGTTTACACCATGCCCTTCGCCACACTTACGGAAAAATTGCTGGGCGCGATCGACCGCGTGCCGAGTGACCGGGCGGTGATGCTCAGGGTCAACGGGCGCTGGGAACCAATATCGTCCGCCGAATTCCTGCGGCGAATTGCGGGGGTTTCTAACGCGCTCGAACAGCTCGGCGTCAAGGCGGGAGATCGCGTTGGCATATTCGCGCCGAACCGTCCCGAATGGCACATCGCGGATTTCGCCGTATTGGGATTAGGGGCCGCCGATGTGCCGATTTATTTCAACGAATCGCCCGAACGGATCGTTTACATACTGAATCACTCCGGCGCCGAGATTGTTTTCGTTGCGGGAGAGATGCAATCGCGCCGATTGCTTGAATGCCGCGGGCGGCTCACATCGGTAAAGCACATCATCTGCGCCGCTGCGCCGGCGGATTTGGGCGATGACGTCCTCCGCTATGAGACGCTTGCTGCGGCGTCGGGCGATGAGGCGATCGCCGAATACCGGCTTCGCGCGGCGCGCGTGGCGTCCGACCAGGTCGCCACGATTATTTATACCTCCGGGACGACGGGGGAGCCCAAAGGTGTCGTACTCACCCACAATAATTTGAGTTCGAACGAGGAAGTTTCTGCCGAGTCCTTCGAGATGTCGCCTGCCGACACAGCCGTAAGTTTCCTTCCGCTCTCACATGTCTACGAACGCGTCACCGCCTACGCGTATTTATTTCGCGGCGTGCACATTGCCTATGTGGAGCGCATGGACGACCTCCCGCAGGCCCTGGTGGAGGTTCATCCGACGATTGCCGCGGCGGTGCCGCGCGTGTTCGAAAAGCTCTATGCGAATATCATGCAGAAAGGTCATGAGAATACGGGCATTAAGAGGCATCTGTTCGAATGGGCCATCGGCATCGCGCGTCGATCTGTTCGCTGGCGCGCCTACGGGGAGCATGCTGCTTTTGGACTGCGTATTTGCTGGGACGTGGCCGACCGCGTGGTGTACGCGAAGATCCGTGACGGCGTGGGTGGCCGCATCCGCGCGTTTATCTCCGGTGGCGGACCACTCTCGCGTGAGCTGGCTGAATTCTTCTGGGCTGTGGGCGTGCCGGTCTATCAGGGATACGGTTTGACCGAGACTTCTCCGGTGGTCAGCGCGAATTGCCCGAGCGCGAACAAAGTAGGGAGCGTCGGGAAACCGATTCGCCACGTGGACGTGCGCATCGCGAAGGACGGCGAAATCTTTGTGCACGGCCCGTGCGTAATGCAGGGCTATTACGAAAAACCGGAAGAGACGCGCGCCGTGATTTCACGAGACGGATGGCTCGCCACCGGCGATATCGGACAGGTGGATGCCGACGGCTACCTGTACGTTACGGACCGCAAGAAGGACCTGTTCAAGACAGCGGCGGGAAAATTTGTCGCGCCGCAGCCGATCGAAAATTTATTGAAGTCGAGCCCGCTGATCTTGAATGCTGTTCTGGTCGGCGACAAACGAAAATTCATCGGGGCGCTTATCGTACCTAATTTCGTGAATGTCAAGGCCGCCGCGCGCCTGCAGGGGCGCACGTTTGCCTCACAGGGACGGCTCGCCGCGGACCCATGGGTCCATGACCTGATCGGCAAGGAAGTTGAGCGGATCAATTCGAGTCTGGCGCAGTACGAAACAATCAAACGGTTTGCGCTGCTCGATCATGATTTCACGTTTGACGGCGGGCAGCTGACTTATACTCTCAAGCTCAAGAGGCGCGTGATTGACGAGCGGTACGCGAAAGTTATCGAAGAGCTTTATGCGGGGACTTAGATTCTGGCTGGTTCCAAGTCGGGCAGCTGCGCGTAGCTGGGCAGGCTAGAGCGCGATACAATAAACACGGGAGAATCGAGATGAGCGACCAACTGGTGATTGCCGGGCGCGGGTTTCGTTCGCGACTCATTGTCGGCACTGGGAAATACCGCAGTTTGCAGGAGATGGCGCGTGCGCACGCTGCTTCTGGCGCCGACATGGTGACCGTCGCTGTGCGCCGGGTCAACCTTACAGACCGGACGAAGGAATCGTTGCTCGACTATATCGATCGCGAAAAAATCTTTATCCTGCCGAATACGGCCGGATGCTACACGGCCGACGAAGCAGTTCGCGCGGCGCGCCTCGGGCGGGAGGTCGGGTTATCAAATTGGGTGAAGCTTGAAGTGATTGGCGACCAGCAGACTTTGTTTCCCGACACGGAGGAACTCATTCGTGCGACGCAGATCCTCGTGAAAGAGGGTTTTGTTGTTCTGCCGTATACGAATGACGACCTCGTCGTCGCGCGGAAACTGATTGACGCTGGCGCCGCGGCCGTGATGCCGCTAGGAGCGCCAATCGGTTCCGGCATGGGGATTCAGAATCATGCGAACTTGCACATTCTGCGCGAGCGGATCACCGAAGTGCCGATGATTGTCGACGCCGGGGTGGGGACCGCATCGGACGCCGCCGTGGCGATGGAACTCGGTGCGGATGGCGTTCTGATGAACACGGCGATCGCCGAGGCGCAAGATGCCGTCTTAATGGCGGAGGCCATGCGAGATGCGGTCGGAGCTGGCCGCAAGGCGTTTCTGGCGGGGCGCATGGCGAAGAAACTTTATGCGTCCGCGTCGAGTCCGCTTTCCGGCGTTGTGCGCTAGAGATTCCTCCTTAAAGAAGGT
>Ga0210400_10005035_pt1 | contig 11278 bp, 10 predicted proteins | sample IncBWH26MmetaG_FD_155456 | JGI IMG/M metagenome (GOLD analysis project Ga0210400, IMG submission 155456) | Forest soil microbial communities from Barre Woods Harvard Forest LTER site, Petersham, Massachusetts, United States - Inc-BW-H-26-M | ecosystem: Environmental > Terrestrial > Soil >...
TTCCACGAAGCGCTTGGCCGTGGCCAACCCAATCCCGCTGCTGCCGCCAGTGACGACTGCAACCTTACCTTCCAGCTTTTTCATAGTTGTATCCTTCATTGTCGCCGTCTCGGGCCTTAGGGCTCTACGGGGAGGTCCACCGAGAGCCCCAAGATGGGTTCGCCGGACGGAGGCGGTGAGTGCGGAATCGCGCACATCGGTGGTGCGAAAACGATCCAGTTAGACGATTGGACGCCGCGGCGTTCGGGCGCACCGCGGCTCAGCGTGTTAGAATGGGCTTCGGAAGGCGCAGCTCGCGGCGCGGGAATGCACCATGATCGACTGGGATGACGTTCGCTACTTTCTTGCCGTCACGCGCGGAGGCTCAGTGCGAGCCGCCGCCAAACGCCTCGGTGTGAACCACGCGACCGTGCTGCGACGCATCGCCCAGCTCGAGAAACGCCTCGGGACGCAGTTGTTCGAAAAGCTGCCTTCGGGCTATCGCCTGACGGCCGCGGGCGAGGAGGTCCTCGAGCTCGCCGAGCAGATGGAAGCGTCATCGCACCAGCTGGAGACGCGCGTCTTCGGCCGCGACCAGAGCGTGCGCGGGCTTCTGCGGGTCACGCTGACGCCGCCCCTCGCGAACCACCTGCTCATGCCGGACATCGCCGATTTCGCGCGCCTGCATCCGGACATCGAGATGGAAATCCTGTCGTCCGGCGAGCTGGCCAATCTGACCAACCGGGAGGCCGACGTGGCGATCCGCGTCGTCTATGATCGCAAAACCCTGCCGCTCAATCTTCACGGCCTGAAGGGACCGGAGCTGTTCGGCGGCGTCTACATATCCCGCGATCGACTGGCCGCGTGGCGTGCGGGCGCGCCCGATCCCATCCGGTGGATCGTCATAAGCCTTCATGGCATCCCGGATTGGGCCGGCGAGGGTGAGGTTCGCGCCACGGGGGTTCCGTTCAGGACCACGGACGGCGAGGCGCAGATCGTTGCAGTACGGCAAGGGCTCGGGATCACGACACTGCCGTGCTTCGCCGGAGATGCCGACCCCCTGCTGGTGAGGGTTCCGGGCGCCGACCTGCACCTGTACGGAACGCTCTGGCTTCTCACACAGGGGGAGACGCGCAAGACGGAGCGCGTCCGGCTCTTCACGGAGTTCGTGTCCCGCAGGCTCGCCGCGCACGCTCCGCTTCTCGCTGGGCTGTCAATATCGCGCGACTGACACCCGGCAGGTCGCCGTCGACGGTGGCAGTGGCCGCCGCGACGACCCCGGGTTGTTCCCCAGCCGCAGCCGACCGGGCGATCACATCAGCACGCGGCAATACGCGCGGCTGGTGGAGCAATGGGTCGGGATGATCGGCCTTGAGCATGGCCTACGGGACTCACAGCCTGCGCCGCACCAAGGTGGCCCTCGTCTACAAGAAGACGGGAAATCTGCGCGCCTGTCAGCTTCTCCTGGGACGTCGCAAGCCGGAGAGCACAGTTCGTTATCTGGGCATCGAGATAGACGACGCCCTGGCGCTCTCGGAGCAGGTCGACCTTTGAAGTCATCCCCGCGGCCGAAAGCGGCCGCGGGGAACTTCGGTTCAGGGGGGAAAGCAGCCAATTGGGGCACCGACCTGAATGCCGCCCCCGACAATCGTTGGGCCTGAATGTCGATCTCAGCAGGGCCCCGGGCCTTTGCCCCTGCAACCTACCGCCCAAGCGAAGGTCAGCAAGGGGTCGAGATCTGTCATGAGCCAATCGCCAGAATGCGGACGCGGCAACCGAACAGCCGGGCAGCGCCCTTGGCGGCGGGGTGTAGGGGTGTACTGTCGGGCATGGGAGAGGCCTGACGTTGGCGGGGAAGCTTACGCGCCTTGAGACACGGCGGCTGACGTTGAGGCGGTTCACCGCGTCCGACGGCCCAGCCATCCATCGCTACATGGGCGATCCCGTGGTCACACGCTGGCTGCCGAAGGGGCGGCTGGACCAGGCCGGCGCGCAGACCTTCGCCGACAGGAACGCGGGGCGGCGCCCTAGGGCGATCGCCGTCGTCGAGCGCGCTTCGGGTGAGCTTGTAGGGCACATGGACTTCCATCCCTGGCTTGGGCCCGGCACGCGCGAGATCGGCTGGGCAATTGGCCGCCCACACCAGCGCCGGGGCTATGCCACCGAGGCCGCCGGCGCCCTCTTCGCCCATGCGTTCGGGACGCTGGGCTGTCACAGGGTGGTGGCGACCTGCCAACCGGAGAACGTCGCCTCGTGGCGGGTGATGGACAAGCTGGGCATGCGCCGGGAAGCCCACTTCCGCCAGGCCCTACTTCGCGAAACCGGCGAGTGGTGGGACGAGTATTTCTACGCCCTGTTGGCGGAAGAGTACTTCGGCCGGGCCGCCGCCCCGGTCAGCGGCTAGACGGGAGGCCGCCGGCGCATCCAGGATGGACCCCTTGCGGCCGCTTTGCCTCGGTCGTGGTCGGGGCTGAGGATCGCGACCGACTGATCGGCTGGGCGGACATCATCGTTTCCAGCTGCGACGGCGAGCCTGAGCGGTCATTGGCCCTGCACGACCGGATCGCCGCGCTGAACCCGGCGGCGGCGCATGTGGTCGTGAGTGGATTCGGCCTCACAGGACCCTACGCGACCTGGAAGCACAGTCCCCTGATCGATTGGGCGTCCGGCGGCTTTCTCTACCTGACGGGCGAGGCGGGACGCGAGCCCCTGAGCCCGGGCAGTCCAGTGGCGGCATGCCTTGCCGGCGCCGCCGCGGCCATCGGGGCGCAGGCCGCCTTCTTCGAACGCACCTGCACGGGCCTCGGGCAACTCGTCCACGTGGGCGCCATGGAATGCGGGGCGGCCGGTCATCAGTCGCTCGTCATGTACACGCACACAGGGGTCGTGAAACGGCGGTGGGGGAGACTGCTCGGCGAAGCGTACCACCCCATGGCCTTCTACCGCTGCCGTGACGGCTGGGTCTGCATCGGCGCCGCTACAATGCAGCAGTGGGAAGGCTTCGGCCTCACCCTGGATGCGCCTGAGCTACTGGCCGACCAGCGCCTCTACGCGCCGGCCGAACGGTTCGAGAGGGCTGCGGAGATCGACGCGGCGGTGCAGCCGTGGCTCGACCAACACGACGCCGCCGACGTGGTCGACCTGCTGCAGGCGGCCCGGGTCCCGGCCACCCGGCTGCAAGACTACACGCAGGTCCTCGCGGCCGAGCAGCTGAAGGTCCGCGAGGTCTGGGCCGACCTGCCTGGCTCGCGCGAAGGCTATCGCCGACAGTCCGCCCGCCGATTGAGCGGGCTGGCTTTGGCTGAAGCCTTCCGGACCGCGGACCTGCCCCGGACGCGCGCTTCAACGGGGACGCGGCCGCCCCGCCTCGCCGGCCGCGAGCCGCGCTTCGGCGGCAGTGACCATGGCCTGGAAGCGGGGGTCGTCGCGCAGGCCAGCAAAGTCGGGGTCGGCGCCGATATCGAGCACCACCCAGCCGGTGTCCCTCCCAAGGACCGCCCCCAGCATATCGAGCGCCGCGTCGGGGTCGTTGAGCCAGGCCGCGAGCGCGCAGGCGAAGTTGTAGCGCATCAACAGGTTGTCGGGATCGATCAGCAGGGCACGGCGCATCCAGTCCTTGGCCCGGTCCGTCTCGCCCAAAGCGGCCAGGGCCGTGACCCCCAAACTCATGGCGAAGCCGTTGCTGCGGTCCTGAGCGACGACCCGCTCGACCCTCCCTAAGGCAACCTTGGCGGCCCGCCGGGTGTTGTCCTCATCGCCCAGGGCGGTGTGGCAGCTTATCAACATGAAGGGCGCGCGGAGGTCCGTCTCGATCAGCGCAGTGGCCTTTTCGTAATGGCGGGCGGCAACGTCCAGCCGGCCCTGGTTGTAGCTGATGAAGGCAGCGCGAGAGTTCACCTCGTAGGACTCCGGATCGAGCCGCAGAGCGACGGCGATCTCGGCCGCCGCCTCATCGTGCCGGCCCGCATTGGCGAGCATTCCCGCTTTCATCGCGCGGGCCTCGGCCAGATCGGGGTCGAGGGCCAGGGCGCGGTCCAGGGCGGCCTGGCCGCCATCGCCGGCGCGCCCATGGCGCTGGCGAAGGGTGTCTTGCGCGCTGGCCATGAGAGCCCAGGCCTGGGCGTACCCGGGGTCGATCTCCACGGCCCGGCGGCACAGGCGCTCGATCGCCTCGAACGACCGCGGATCGCCGCCGTTGCCTGTCAGATAGTATGAGCGGGCCATTAGATAGAGGTCATAGGCCTCGACACTGTCGGTTCCGCGCCGCTCGATCGCCTGCTTCTCTTCCGGCAGCAGCTTGAGTTTCAGCACCTTCACGATGGCCTCGCTGATCTCGTCCTGCAGGGCGAAGATGTCGGTCAGGTCACGGTCGTAGCGTTCGGCCCAGATGTGGTCGCCGGCAGCGCCGTCGATGAGCTGGGCGGTGATCCGCACGCGATTGCCTGCCTTGCGGACGCTGCCTTCGAGCACATGGCTGACGTTCAGGTTGCGCGCCACATCGGGGACCTTCACGCTCCTGCCCTTGAACGTGAAGGCGGTGTTGCGAGCCACGACCGAGAGGGCCGACACCTTGGAGAGGTCGGTGATGATGTCTTCGCTGATGCCGTCGCTGAAATACTCCTGCTCGGGATCGCCGCTCATGTTGGCGAAGGGCAGCACGCAGATCGAGAGCTTACGGGCGGCCGGGGTTGGCGCGGGCTGGGCGGCGGTCCCGCCGATCAGTTCGGCGACGCTGGCGATCACCTTGCGCCATCCTGGAGCGTCCGGCTCGCCGGACCAGCCGGTCAAGTCGGCGCACTGGATGCGGCCGAACGGCATGGGGAGCTTGGCGCCGTCGAGCGTGATCTGAACCAGCTTGCGAGCCGCTCGCGCCTTATCCGCCTCCGCCTGCACCCACTCCGACTTCGCCGCCTCCGCCGACCAGATGACCACCACGGCCTTTGCGGCCAGCAGGCGCTCCTCGATCACTTCGGCGTAGGACCGATGGGCCGGCAATTCGTCGTCGCGCCAGACGTCGTATCCCAGCGCCCGCAGGGCCTCGGCCACCGCCTGGGCCTGGCTTGCGGTGGACCGCGCGTAGCTGATGAAGATATCGGACATGGCCCAGCGACCCCACCCACGGTCGCCGCGCCAAGCCTAACGATGCTGTTCGGACACGGGCAAGGGGAAACGTTGTCCCACGCCTTGGGCCACCGATGTCTCAGTCGGGCCGTTTCATGGCCCCTCCCAAGGGCAGCGACCAGGGCGCCCGGCGCGGCGCTGGCTATCGACGGCGTAGCGCCGGGCGGTTGATACTGGGCGCACGCGGGACAGGGGCCCGCCGAGCGAAATGGAACGGGAGGATGGAGCGATGGCGATGCAGATCCGGCGCGTGGTGAGCGGCGAGGTGGGCGGCAAGGCCAAGGTGGTGAGCGATGAGATCGTCACGGCCGCCAGCCTCGACGGGACGAGCCAACTCGCCCTGATCTGGGGCGGGGACGAGGCGCCGCGCTTTCCCCTGAGCGGCGAGCAGCCGAAGACTCCGGTCTATTTCCCCACCCTGGGCGGCTATCGATTCGTCATCTTCACCGTGCCGCCCGAGGGCGAGGCTGGGGCGGCGCGGGCCCGCCTGGCGCCCGAGGCCCAGGCCAAGAGCCTGGCCGATCTGGAGGCTCACATCGGAACGGGCCTGACCGATTGGATGGAGCCAGACCATCCGGGCATGCACACCACCGACACCATCGACTTCGAGGTGATCCTTTCCGGCGAGGTCTGGCTGGAGCTGGACGACGGCGAAGAGGTGCACCTCAAGGAAGGCGACACGTTTGTCCAGAACGGCACCCGCCACCGCTGGTTCAATCGCGGCAAGGTCCCGGCCAAGATCGCGGTGGTGCTTATCGGGGGGCATCCCCGCTAGGCGGAGCGGGGGAGTCCGTCGACGGCCTACGCTCGCAAACCGTTCACCAGGCGCTCCAGGGCGCGGACGTAGGCGCGGCCGGTTTCGGCGGGGTCTTCGGCGGCGGCGCAGGCGACGGCGGCCTCGGTGACGGCGCCGGCGAGGAGGCGGGCCAGGGGCTCGGTGGACTGCCGCGGCACGAGGCCCTCGTCCATGGCCCGCTCCAGGGTCGTGGGCAGCATGGAGAGGAAGTAGCGGGCGTCGATCTCGCGCCAGCGCTCCCACCCGAGCACGGCCGGTCCGTCGCGAAGCAGGATGGCGCGGAATGGCGGGGCGGCGCACGCCTCGAAGTACAGTCTGGCCCCCTCGACCAGCGCGGCGAGCGGGTCGGCGGGCCGGGCCGAGCGGCGGATCTGGCCCGCGAGATCGGCCGAAGCGCGCTCGAACACCGCCTCGAAGAGCGCCTCCTTGCTTTTGAAGTGGTGGTAGACCGCGCCCTTGGCGACGCCGGCGGCGGCGGCGATGTCGTCCACGGTCACCGCGTCGAAGCCGGCCTCGCCGAAGAGGCGCAAGGCGGCTTCGATGACCTTCGCCTGCGTCGCCGCCCGCCGCTCCTCCTGAGTCGCCATGGCGAAGGCATAGCAATGGACGCGCGCGATGGCGAGTTGACATACCGACGGACGGTCGGTTAATACCGACCAAGCGTCGGTATCTTCCGACGCGCGACCCAAGGAGGGAAACCCGCCATGCCTGACGCCGCCGTCGTCGAGGAGTTTGTCCGCACCGTGGAAGCCGGGGACTATCTGGCCGCGATCGAGCGCTGGTACGCGCCCGACGCCAGCATGCGCGAGAACGGCGCCGAGCCCAGGCGGGGCCTGGCGGCCTTGCTGGAGAACGAAAGCCAGGTGCTGGCCCGGTTCGAGAAGATCACCGCCTCGCGGCTGGGTCCGGCGCTGATCGACGGTGACCATGTGGCCATCCCATGGGCGTTCGATTTCGCGGTGGCGGGGGGCGGCGCGCTGCGCCTGGAAGAGATCGCCTGGCAGCGCTGGGCGGACGGAAAGGTGGTCGAGGAGCGGTTCTTCTGCGACCCGCGCCAGCTCGCGCCGGCGTGACGTTGTCCCCTTGGTCTCTTCTCGGGGCTGGACTTCCTCCAGCGTTCTGAGAGCGTGTCGACGGGGACGACTGCTTGGAACAAGGGGGCGACATGACGCGACTGATCGTCATCGGGGCGGGGCCGGCCGGGCTCGGGGCAGCGTTGTTCTCGGCCCGGCGGGGCCATTCCGTCGTCCTCATCGAGCGCGACGCCGAGGGGCCGCCGGCGGACGCCGACACCTGCTTCGACACCTGGCGCCGCCGGGGGGTCGGACAGTTCCGGCAGGGCCACCAGTTCCTGGCGCTGGGGTGCCGTGTGCTCATGGAGGAGGCGCCGGAGGTGTTGGCCGAGGCCAGCGAAGAGGCCGTCACCCTGCCCTTCAGGGACGCGGCGCCGGGAGACCCGCCGATCATCCTGAGCGCCCGCCGGACGACGTTCGAGCAGGTCCTCCGCCGGGCGGTGGAGCGACAGCCGGGCGTCGAACTGCGCGCCGGTGCGACTGTGGAGGGTCTGGTCGCCGAGTCGGACGGGGGCGTCCCGCAGGTCACGGGCGTCCGCCTCCCCGGCGGGGAGACGCTCGAGGGCGACCTCGTCGTCGATGCGTCGGGCCGTGGAACCCATCTGCGCCGATGGCTCGCCGCCATCGGCGCCCGGCCTGCGCCCGAGGAGCACCAGGAGGTGGGCTTTTCCTACCTCACGCGCTGGTATCGGCTGAAGGAGGGGGCGAGCGCGCCGGAGTCGCTCGGCCCACCGGGAACCCAGGCGCCCTACGGCCTGTTCATGGCCGTCCCCGGCGACCGGCGCGCGCTCTGCGTGATGATCGGGCTCAGCAACGACGATCCGCTGCGCCAGCGGCTGTACGATCCGGCGGTGTTCGATCGCGTCGCGGCCGCAGAGCCGTTCTGCGCGCCCTGGGTGGCCGTCGGGGTCCCGATGACCGCGCCGCAGCCGTTCGCCAATGTCCACAACGGCCGTCGCCTGCTGGCGGACGACGCGGGGCCGATCGTTACCGGCCTGGTGGCGATCGGCGACAGCTCCACCCACACCAACCCGACCCTCGGCCGCGGCACGTCGCTCGCCCTCGCCCATGCCCAGCAGCTGGCGCGGACGGCCGATCAGGCGCCGGCGGATGCCTACCGCTACGCCGCGGCGTTCGCCGAATGGACGCGGCGCCATCTGGGCGTCTGGTACGAGAGCCAGGCCGCCATCGACGCGGCGGCGTCGGTGCGCATGCGCGCCATCTTCACCGGGGAGAGCGTTCCGCGAGCGGCGCCGGCGGCCAGGTCCATCGAGGCGCTGGGCATCGCCTCGATGGACGACGAACAGATCGCCGGGCTTTTCCAGCGCCTGATCGGGGTGCTCATGCCGCTGGACGAGGTGCTGGCGCGGCCGGGGGTGGCCGAGAAGATCGAGCTGCTGCTGGAGAACGAAGGACGTCAGTTCCCGCCCAGCGGCCTGACCCGCCAGCGGTTCGAGGAGGCGGCAGCCAGCGCGTAGGATAGCCTGCCGCCCAAAGAGCGTCAGGCCGCCGCCGCGAAAACCGGTTCCCACGTTTCGGAAGGCACTCTAAATCCGGGGGGCCTTCAGCCGACGAGGAACGACGACGATGCGATATCTCCATACCATGGTGCGGGTCAGCGATCTGGACCAAGCGTTGGCCTTCTATTGTGGCGGTCTCGGGCTGGAGGAGGTGTCCCGCTTCGACAATCCCGGCGGCCGGTTCACTCTGGTCTTCCTGGCCGCGCCCGAGGACGTCGACGCGGCCAAGGCCAAGCGCGCGCCGACCGTGGAGCTGACCCACAACTGGGATCCGGAGGTCTATACCGGCGGCCGCAACTTCGGCCATCTGGCCTATCAGGTCGACGACATCTACCAGACCTGCCGCCGGCTGATGGACGCCGGCGTCACCATCAACCGGCCGCCGCGCGACGGCCACATGGCCTTCGTCCGCTCGCCCGACGGGGTGTCGGTCGAGCTGCTGCAGAAGGGCGGGTCCTTGCCGCCGGCCGAACCCTGGACCTCAATGCAAAACGTCGGGGCCTGGTGAGAGGCTTCTGAGCCAGCTCACGGCGGCGCTCACGTAGGCCCGGTCGCGGGTCAGGGGCGAGACATGGGTGGCGCCCGGCATGTCCAGGATCCAGGCGCGGTCCGCCCGCAGGGCCGGCGCCACCTCGGCCGTCCTCCACGCCTTCGGCAGCGGCTGGTCGGGATAAGGGGCGCCCGAGATCACCACCGTGGGGATGTGACGCGTGACGTCGCCGAGGCGGCGCGCGGCGTCCAGGCCGGGGACGATCAGGCGATCCTCGTCGCGGGCGACCTTCAGGCGCGCCAGGCTCGTCAGGCCCTCGCGTTTGCGGCGCGCCGCCTCGCTCTGCAGGTCCATCGACAGTTCGTCCGCCACCAGGGCTGAGAGGCCGAGTTCGCCGGCCGTCACCGCCAGGTTGGACGCCCGCCGCTCGGCCCGCAGGTCGGCCAGCAGGCGCGGATCGTCGAGATCGTCCGGCCCGACGCCGTTGACATAGACGAGGCCCGCCACCTTGTCCGGCCACAGGCTGGCGAAGGCCTCGATGTAGAGGGCGCCGTTGGAGTGCCCGACCACGATCACCGGCCGTGTCTCGCCCAGCTGATCGAGCAGGCCGTTGAGCTCGCCGGCCTTGGTGAGCACGTCCTTTTCCCCGGGCCGGGGCGGCGATTCACCCAGGCCGGCCCGGTCGAAGGCGCACACGCGCCCGCCCTTTGCCAGGTCGTCCAGCACGAAATCCCAATCCGCCGATGTCCCGAACGCCCCCGCCTCCAGGATCACCGTGGGCGAAGCGGTTCTGTCGCCCCGGCAGTCGACATGGAGGGGTGGCAGGACGGCCGGCTGGGCGCGCGCCGAGCCGGCGACAAGCGCGGCCCACGCCAGGACTAGCGCGACGACTCCGATGGCGGGGGACCTGGGCATGGCTCGCCCCCTGATAGAGTCTCAGGCCGGACCAGGTCGAGGGCTACTGAGCTGTCGCCCGCCTCAGCGCCGCCACCCCGGCCTCGCTGATCCGCGACGGCCTGGTCCCGAACCGCGCGGTGACGTAGTTGGCGACGGCGGCGATCTCGACGTCCGAATAGGCATGGCCGAACGCCGGCATGGTGACGACGCCCTGCGGCGTCCATCGCCGGGCCCCCGAGATCACCACCTGGGCGACGTTGACGGCGCTGGGATCGTTCACGGCGCGCGACCCCGTCAGTGTCGCCATGGGGGTCAGCGGGCTCACCCCGGTCCAGTCGTGGCAACTGGCGCAGGCGCCCTCGAACACCCGCTTGCCGCGCGCGTCGGCCAGGGCGGGACCCTGCTTCGGCCAGCCGGAGGCGGGACCGGCGAGAGTCGCGGGCAGGTCGGCTGACGCCTTCGGCGGAACGCTGCGGACATAGGCGACGAGGGCGCGGAGATCCTCCGGCGCCAGGGCGCTGAAGCTCTGGTCCACCGCCTCGCCCATCGGGCCTGTGGCGGTCCCACGGCCGGCGGCGTGCCCGGCGGCGAGATAGGTCGCCAGCTCGGCCTCGCTCCAGCCGCCTACACCCGTTCCCTTGTCGCTGCTGATGTCGTAGGCGCGCCAGCCGGCCGTCACCGCGCCTTCGAATTTGCGCCGGTTGTCGAGCGCGAAGGCGATGTTGCGCGGCGTGTGGCACTCGCCGCAATGAGCCAGAGCCTCGGCCAGGTAGGCGCCGCGGTTCCAGTCGGGGCTCATCGACGGATGGGGCTGGAAGCGGGTGTCGGCGTTGAAGAAGCGCGACCACACCGCCATCAGCCAGCGCTGGTCGAACGGGAAGGCGAGTTTGTCCGGCCGGTTCGGGGCGTGAACGGGCGGCAGGCTGAACAGGTAGGCCTTGATCGCCAGGGCGTCGGCGTCGGTCATGTAGGTGTAGCTGGGGTAGGGCATGGCCGGATAGAGCCGAACGCCGTCACGGCGCACGCCGCGATGCACGGCGGCCAGGAAGTCGGCGTCGCTGTAGGCGCCGATCCCCGTTTCGCGGTCGGGCGTGATGTTGGTGGAGTAGAGCCTGCCAAACGGCAGGGTGAAAGCATAGCCGCCGGCGTAGGCCTTGCCGTGGGGGGCGGTGTGGCAGACGAGGCAATCGGCCGTCCGAGCCAGATATTCGCCGCGCTGCACCTGGCTCGCGTGCGCCAGGGCGGCCGGAGCGCCGGTCGGGTCGGGGGCGTGGTAGTCGGCCAGCGCCACCTTGCCGCCGCTTGCAAAGGCCGTGGGGCCCGGTCCGGTGATGATCCAAACGCCCACCCCCACACCGAGCGCCACGACCACGCCGAGGCCGATCAGGAGGCCGCGCAGCAC
>Ga0210400_10005037_pt1 | contig 11275 bp, 5 predicted proteins | sample IncBWH26MmetaG_FD_155456 | JGI IMG/M metagenome (GOLD analysis project Ga0210400, IMG submission 155456) | Forest soil microbial communities from Barre Woods Harvard Forest LTER site, Petersham, Massachusetts, United States - Inc-BW-H-26-M | ecosystem: Environmental > Terrestrial > Soil >...
AACAATCTTCAAGCTGGCTACCACCGGAACCCTCAAGACATTGCATACGTTTGTTGGGACGGACGGGGCTAATCCCACGCCGGGGTTGGTCGGGGACAAGAATGCCAATCTCTTCGGAACCACTTCCCAAGGCGGCGTCGGGAGCGCAAGCGCGGGAACTGTGTTCAAGCTGGCTCCGCCGGGCACGGTGGGTGGGGCCTGGACAGAGACCGTGCTGCACACCTTCACGGGCGGGGCAGATGGGGCTCATCCGTACGCAGGCGTGATCCTCGATACTGCCGGCAACCTCTATGGCACCACCAACGCGGGTGGCGCTTTCAATTACGGCACAGTTTTTAAACTGGACGCGGCGGGCAACGAGACCGTTCTGTACAGTTTCACCGGATCACTGGATGGTGCATACCCCTATGCCGGAGTGGTGCGGGACAGTGCGGGGAACCTCTACGGCACTACCAACGCAGGCGGCGCCTTCAGCCATGGCACCGTGTACAAGGTCGATGCGTCGCACAGGGAGACGGTGCTCCACAGTTTCAACGGAGGGACTGATGGGGCATATCCCAGCGCGGGTTTGACGCTGGATGCCGCCGGGAACCTTTATGGCACCGCGAACGAAGGCGGCGGCGCCGGCGATGAAGGAACCATATTCGAAATAACTAGCGCCGGCAGCTTCACGGTCCTGCATACCTTGACCGGAAATGCGGGAGGCGCGAATCCTGCGACGGGCATGATCCTCAACTCGGCGGGTAAACTTTACGGGACGACAACTGAGGGCGGCGACGGTGATGATGACGGAATCGCGTTCGAACTGGATCCTGCAACCAGCACCTTTACAGTGCTTCACACCTTTACCTCCGGCAGCGGAGGGACCTATCCCTATACAGGGTTGATTTTAGACTCGGCGGGCAACCTGTACGGCGCCACCGTGTCTGGCGGAACTGGCATGGGAAGGGGACTCGCATACAAGATCATCCCGTGGGCAGGTGGCGGTGTATTGCAGGATCGACGATCGACTAATTTCTGATGAATTGCAGATTTGTTGCCGGGTCATGCGCTGACGGTAAAGCGACGGAAGGATCGCCTGAATCAATGCAAGGCAGATGGTCGATGAAAAGATTAATGAAGAGCAGGATGGGCTCATGGGGAAAGGCTGTGAGACAAGCCTGTCTGCCCGTATGCGCCGTTGCGCTAGTGCTGGTGTGGACGCGCCCGCTCAGGGCGCAGACATTTACCGTGGGGAACATGCCCTGGGTTGCACTCTTTGACGGGACGAACTGCTGGTTCTCGATCCGTGGTGACAACACGGTGATCAAGATGCGACCCAGCGATGGCGCTGTGCTCGGTACGTTTACTGTGGGCGCCGGTCCCACCGGCCTGGCCTTTGATGGAGCCAACATCTGGGTAGCGAACCGGGACGGCAATACCATAAGTAAACTTAGGGCCGCGGATGGCGTGGTGTTGGGGACTTTTACCGCGGGCACCCAACCTCACGAACTGGTGTACGACGGCGCCAATATCTGGGTCACTAACGGACGCAGCAACAACGTCACCAAGCTGAGAGCCAGTGACGGCACAATCCTAGGAACCTTCGCTGTTGGTCAGTTCCCCTACGGCATCACTTTCGACGGCACCAACATCTGGGTGGCGAACTACCTCAGCAACAGCCTAACCGAGCTCAGAGCCAGCGACGGCACATTGCTCGGAACCTTTGCCGTTGGTCGTCACCCGCTCGAGGTCACGTTTGACGGCCAGCACATTTGGACCGCCAATCACGGCAGCAGCAACATAAGCGAACTGCTGGCGAGCGATGGTGCAGTCCTGCAAACCTTTAACATGGAAGTGAAGGAGTACGGGATAACCTTCGACGGCACCGATCTCTGGTTGGCCAATGACGGTTGTAATTGCGTGATCCACATGCAGACGGATGGAACGGTGCTTCAGACCTACGGGGTGGGAACTGCGCCGACATCGCTGGCTTTTGACGGGAACAGCATGTGGGTTACAAACTCCAAGAGCAAGAGCGTGACGAAGCTCCCGGCTGACTAAGTGCTCAATAAACTGGAGCCCATTAAGAACACAACTAGTTAATTGGCTTGGCATTGTGCTTTAGTGCTTCGGCCCGGGTGCGCTCGGTGGTGGCGCTCTGGGACTCTCCGAGTTCATCCAGGGCATCGGCGAGGAAGGCATGGGGCTCGAAGTTATCAGGCTCTGAACTTTCTGCCTGCTTCAGGTAAGGCAGCGCCTCTCCGGGGCGGTGCTGGAGCGTAAGAATGCGGCCCAGCAGCAGGTTGGCGCGGAAGTGCTGGGGACTGAGCTGAATCACGGCCAGCAGCAACTCGACAGCCTCTGGCACATGCTGGGTGCGCGCGTAAACTGATGCCAGGGAGTATTGGGCGTCCGGCCATTTGGGACGCTTCTTCGCGACAAACTCAAAATAGGGGACCGAGTCCCGCCACGCCCCGGTTTCGTACAACGCAAGCCCGAGTTCGTATTGCGCCTGCACCGAATCAGGCAACTGTTCCACCGCTTTGCGCAAGGCCACAATGGCTTCGGCGTAGCGCCTCACCTTGGCCAGCGCAATTCCCAGTTGCAGTTGAGCCGCGGTAACCAGTGGGCTGTCGTCGAGGACCTGCTTTAAGAGCGGGATCGCTTCGTCATAGCGGCCATCTTCGACGGCAATCATCCCGTCCTGCAGGATGTTCGAGATTCCGATCTTGTCTTTTGGGTCCGCACCTTGAAAGGGGTCCTGCGATTGGCTGGCTCCGCTCGACGCAACATAGCCCAGTGCAGACAGGTTCTCGGCCTGCTCGGAGGTCAGAGGGGCCTGAGGTGACTTCTCATGATAGCTGGTCGTCTTGTCGTGGAAATCGTCGATTTGCGCCTGCAGCGTGCTGGCGACTGCGGGCGAAGAGGCCGCCAGGTTGTGGGCTGCACTCTTGTCCTGGGACTGGTCGTAAAGTTCGCGTTTGGGAGCGTGCACGAAAAGATATTTCCCGGCTCGCAGAGAGCGCAGCGCGCTCCACCCAAACGCCCTATGGGGATAGTCCGTCTCGGCGTATGCGGGAAGATCGTCTGTTCCTTTCTGGCTGCCCTTCATCAGCGGCACCAGCGACTCGCCCTGGAACGTGGGCGGCAAGGGCAGGCTCAGCATGGTCAAGAGCGTCGGGGCTACATCCACCAGGCGCACTCGCGCGCTTACTCGGCGGCGGGCCAGGAGTTCACCCGGCAGCTTGAAAAGCAGCGGAACGTGGATGGTCTCGTCATACAGAAAAATTCCGTGCATGCTCTCGCCGTGAGCGCCCAGGGATTCGCCATGATCAGACATCATCACAATGAGCGTGTGCTCGTAGCGGCCGCGTTGTCGCAGGTAGGTGAACAATTTGCCTAACGAAGCGTCAGAGTATGCGATCTCGCCATCGTAAGGGTCCTTAAAGCGCTTGTCATAGGGCGGCGGAGGGTCATAGGGCGCGTGCGGATCATACAAATGCACCCAGATGAAGAAGGGTGATTGGCGGTTCTTGTCCAGCCACTTGATCGCGTGAGCAACCACGTCTCCACCCCGGCGCTCGACGGTCTCGTAACGGCTCTCGTCGCGATCGTGCTTGGCGTGGAAACCGGCATCGAAAAAACTAAAGCCGCGATCAAATCCGGGCCCCATGCTGGCGTTGGGGTCGAGGATGATCGAACCGATGAATGCGGCTGTGTGATAGCCGCTCTTCTGCAGGATTTCAGGCAGGTACGGCAGCAAGGCCGGCAGGGGATGGCCGAAATCGGTGACGGTGTGAAACTGGGGATACGTCCCGGTAAAAATTGTGGCGTGCGAAACCGGCGTCAGCGGCGCCTGCGAGTAGGCCCTCTCGAACACTACCCCCTGACGGGCCAATAGATCCAGATTCGGTGTGAGCCCGTGGGTGTTGCCCAGAAAGCCCATGCGATCGGCGCGGGTTGTGTCCACCGTGATGAAGACTATGTCGGGAGCCTCCGCCCGGACGGACAGACGCGTGCCGAGCAAGAGCGACAGGAGAAGAAGGAATGAACGCCGCATAAGCAAAAAGGGAGTTTACCATCGGTAAACTCCCTAACGCGATTCCAAGTGGATTGGCCTCAGAAGTCCACGGAGAGGCCGAACTGCATGTTGCGCTGCGCACCCGTGCCAAGCACGGGGTTAAAGCCAGTTCCGACGTCGGGAGTGGCGAAGAGCTTCCCGAAGCCGCCGCTGTTGATGTCTCCGGTCGAGTAGGCGAACATGGCGTGATTCAGGACGTTGAACACATCCCACTTGAACTTGACCGAATAGCGCTCTCCAATCTTGAACTTCTTGAATATGCCCACGTCTAACTGAGCAATTCCAGGCTGGCGAACGCTGTTGCGGCCGGTATTGCCGATGGTCCCATTAGCTGGCGTCACGAATGCCGACGTATTGAAGAAGTCCTCTTGAGGATTGTTGATGTGAAAGTGATAATCGAGCGGCGCGCCGGTGTAGTCCGCGTAGGTCTCTCTCAATCCTTGATTGGATGGATCCCCACGGAGGTAGACCGTAAATGGGCGCCCGTCCTGGGCACGGAACAGAGAATTGACGGACCATCCTTCTCCCACCACTTTGGGCAAGCCATGAATCTTCGGCACGTCATACACCGCGGTGAAGTTGATATTCCAAGGGGTGTCGAAGTCGGACGGGGCATAGCCCTTGCTAACGTTATAGGGGTTCTGATAGTCGGACAGGAACGTCCCGCCCCGATTCGCTGATCCTGTATCAAAGGCCCGTGACCAGGTGTAGTTAACCTGTCCAGTGAAGCCATGTATCTCGCGCACTTTATACGCGACCTGCAGGCTGTTGTAGTTCGAATAGCCGTCGTTGTTGAGTTGCAGTATGTGATTATATTGCGGGAATCGCGTCCCGAACGGCTGCCGGGTTGAGTCGCAGGCGAGCGTGCTGACCGGACAAGCGTTAAGGTCCCGCCAGTTGACCAAGTCGCGGCCCTTGGTGCCGACGTATGCGATGCTAAACGCTGTGTTGTGGCTCACCTCGCGCTCAATGGTCAGGTTGTAAGCGTGGTTCTTTGGTGTCCGGAAGTTGCTCAGCAACTGCACGACGTTGAAAGGAGGATTGGGGGTAACGCTCTGGCCGTAGATATTCACCCCCGGCGCCATGCAGATAAATGTGGCACAGAGGTTGTTCCCCGTAAACATTGCGGCATTGTCACTTGGCGTTGAATTTATGCTAACGGCGAAGATGCCGTCAGCTGATTGAGTAAAGAAGCCAGAGCGAGTGCCGCTCCACATGTTGAAGTAGGTCTGTGGGGCTGCGATGGTGCCAAAATTCGGTAAGTCGTAGTTAAGAGAATAACCAGCTCGCACCACCGTCTTGCCGTCCCGGGAAACGTCCCAGGCAAAACCCAGCCGCGGGCCGAAGTCCTTCTTGTCGACATTGTAGAGTGGTTGCTGCGCCAGGCTGACAAAACCGGTCGCGTCAGCCTTGGGACTATCTGGCAGGAAATTTGCGCCCAGATTGTTTCTTTCCCCCAGTGCGCCAGCAACGTCCCAACGGACACCTGCCTCTAATGTGAAATTAGGCTTTACCTTCCAACTATCCTGTACGTAAAGGCCGACCGATTTTTGGAAAATGTGCCGGTTCGTAACCCCGAAGGACCGTCCAGCCGCACTTGCGACCCCCAAAAGTAACTCGTTGAGAGCCGCTACCCGTCCGCTTTCTCCCACCATGTTCCCCGTGACGCCATACGCCGGCGTGTCAAGGTAGTTGCCTAGATAATAGAAGTACAGGGCCGAATGCGCCCGGTCGCGTCGCGACTTCGTGTAGGCATCCTGATATTGCCCGCCGATCTTGATCGTGTGGTTGCCTTTGATCATCGTGAAGTGCTCCTGCCAATCGTAGGAAGCATCCGGACGAGTGACGATCGGGTAACCCTGAACGCCGCCCACAAACCCATAGGAGGTGTTTCCGAAGGAGTATCCGTAGAGGGTGGGCACTTCGAAGTTCTCTTTGTCCTGAGGGCCAGCACCTAAAGGACCAGTGTTGAGACCTAGAGCACTGGGGTCGATATTGTTGTTGATACCAATCCGCTGCGAGAACCGCTGGTAGCCGAACCGGCTCTCGAGAACCTTGGTCGGAGTGATCGTCCAAGTGTAGTTGACTCCTGCCAACTGGGCCCGAGTAGGAGCAACAGAGTTCCACATGTTCGCATTTGTGGCTAATGGTCCGACCGAATTCGGGACTCCCGGAGCTGGGGGCTGGCTCTGCAAGCTGTCACCGAAAAGATATTTCACAGAAACGCGGTGCTTCTGATTGAAGACGTAGTCGAACTTGACGTGGAAATTATTCAAGTCGAGCGTATTGCTGGTCGCGACGTTGACAAGGGCTCCAGGGCTGGGCGCCAAGGGCATATAGGAAAGTAGATTCAAGCCTATGGTACTGGCGGTACCATCGTCAGCGGTGCCCCCGATCTGATCCGGCCCTGGTCCGGGCCCAGTGTTAATGCAGCTGGCAGGATTCGGATCGCCGACAGAGTTTGGATTAATTCCCGTCGCGACGCACCCCATGGCATCGTTGATTTCTGCTTGCGCGGGCAAATTCACCGCCGCCGGAAACACGTCTTTGAGATGGAATCCCTGGTACGACATGTAGATAAAGGCTTTGTCCTTCTTGATGGGAAAACCCGCCGATCCGCCAAACTGGTTCAGCCGGAAGGGCGTCACCGTACTGGCAAACCAGTTTCTGGCATCGAAGGCATCGGTGTGGCGGTCCCAAAACACATTGCCGTGGATTTCGTTGGTCCCACTCTTCAGCCCGATATTGATGACGGACCCGCCCTTGACTCCGAACTCCACTCCAGGATTTGATTCCACGTTGAACTCGGAAATCCCGTCCAGCGGGATGAGGGCGGCGGCCGTGCCCGAGATGGCTGCCTGGCCCAGCGACGACTCGCCGTAATAGCGATCGTTGTTGGGGATGCCGTCGACCGCGAAGTTGTTAGACGTCGCACGTTGCCCGTTGATGTTAAGGCTTTGGAATCCGCCGCCGGGACTGCGTTGTACGCCGGGCACTCCGTCGAGAAGATTGTTAAAATCGCCGCCGTTGTTGGGAAGGTCCTGCACCTCCCGACCCGAGAAGAGTGTGCTCAGCCGGTCTTCGGTCGACTCCACCAGAGGAGCCACGCCCTGAACTTCTACCGTTTCTGTCTTTGATCCGACTTGCATGGAAAAGTTCGCCTGCGTCACCAATGCGATATCAACGCTGGCCTGACGCTGCATCGTCTTAAATCCGGAAGCCTCCACGGTCAGGCGATACTGCCCGGGATTGAGGTCGACGATGCGAAAGAATCCGGTCTCATTGGTTGTGGCGGACTGCTTCTCTCCTGTGCCGACATTCTCCGCGCGCAACACGGCCCCGGCGACGGCGGCGCCACTGGCATCGGTAACGGTGCCGGATATGTCTCCGGTGATTTTCTGGGCGAACAGAGGAATGCTGGCGATGACGCCGGTGAGAAGGAGAACAGACACCCCACGCAGAAGACGGTCCGCTGCCATCTTGCCCCCTAGAGGTTCTTTTTCAGTAAAAGACGCCCGGTGGTCAATAGCTAGTCGAGATGGTCGCTGGAACGGGGTCGGCGAGTCAAGCAAAATATGTGAACGAGAATGGTTCAATGACCGGCGGTCAGCAGCAGAACAACAGACGGATGTTAGGGCGCTTGACTCATCTGGACGCGCAACGGACGCTCCTTATCGAAAAACGCGCCAGGTGATCATGCTAGTCTGAGCGGCATGAGGACGTTTTCGATCCTTGCCATGTGCGGACTGGCCATGATGGACGTCGCGGCCGGCCAGGCGGCATCGCGGCGGGCGCCGCAACCCGACGTGTACCTGGTGACGATCGACACGCTCCGTGCAGACCACGTTCACTGTTATGGCTATGAGCAGATTCAGACTCCAGCACTCGATGGGTTGGCGCATGACGGGATTCGTTTTACGCAGGCTTTTACCCCGAGCCCCATCACCAATACTTCTCATACCACTATCTTGACTGGCCTGCTGCCAAGTGCGCATGGGGTTACTGATTTTGCCAAACCGCTGGCGGCCGCCCATCCAACCTGGGCGGAACTTCTCAAGAAAAATGGTTATCAGACCGCAGCATTTATCGGGGCGGTCATTCTCGATAGTAAAGCGCTGGCCCCCGGACTGGATCGCGGTTTTGACTTCTACGACAACTTCCCCGAGCACCCTCAGACCAAGTCTCGCTGGGGGCGAGTAGAGCGCCGGGGATTGGACGTGGTCCAACGGGCCGAGACGTGGCAGAATGCGCATCCAAGAGGCCCGCATTTTGTCTGGGTCCATTTGTATGATCCGCATGATCCATATGAGCCGCCGCCGCCCTATTCCAACCTGTACAAAGACCGCTTGTATGATGGCGAGATTGCTTACGCGGATTCAGCGCTGATGAATTTTGTGGCGCATCTCAAGCAGCACGGCCGGTACGACAACTCGCTGATCATTGTGGTCGGAGATCACGGAGAGGGACTGGGCGAACACCACGAACAGACGCATGGAATTTTTCTTTACGATTCCACCCTGCACGTGCCATTGATACTCAAACTGCCGGGCAGAAACACTGCCAGCGTGATCCAGAATCAGGTTGGCACCACCGACATCCTCCCCACCGTGCTCGATGTGCTGAATGTTCCTCCACCCGAGCGCCTCGATGGCGAGTCGTTGAAGCCTTATTTCGCGGGAACAGAAATGGCCCGCCGGACCGTCTTTGGAGAGACTGACTATCCTCTGCACTTTGGCTGGGCACCGCTGCGCGCTGTTCGTACCGAAGGCTTCAAATTCATCGAGGCGCCGCGGCCCGAGCTTTATGATCTGCGTACTGACGCCGGCGAACTCAGGAACATCTACGCACCGTGGGACGAAACCGTCCAGACATCCCGCAAAATGCTGACGGAGCTACGGGCCAGGATGCCCCCGCCCGCGCCGTCGGCAGGAGCGGTGGCAACTGGCTCCCTCGACGAACTGCGGGCGTTGGGATATCTGGGCCCCGCCGATGCAGGCAGCTCGACGAATGTTCCTGAGCCATCACTGTTGCCCGATCCCAAGGACAAGATCGAGGAACAAAACCTGTTGCACGGCGCAATGATGGCAGCGGACGAGGGCCGTACCTCTGAAGCTCGTCTTGGGCTGGAGAAAGTCCTGGATCTTGACCCAAAATCACAGACTGCCTTGCTGCAACTGGGAGAGTTGGAGCTGCATGCGGGCAAGTATGGGAAGGCGTCGGAATACTTGAAGCGTGCCCGCGAGTTGCGCCCGGAAGACTCCACCGCGGCCTTCTACGAGGGCATGGCATTGGAGAAGGCAGGTGACCTTGCCGGCGCCCGCGAGGCCCTCGAGGCCAGTGTGAGGCTGGCTCCAGGGCAATCCACTGATGCACGCGTGCGGCTGGGGGAAGTTTACCTGGGGTTGAAAAATCCCAGTGCGGCGGAGGATCAATTCGAGGCTGCACTTCTGCTACAACCCGGCAATCTGGATGCGCAGGTTGGAGCGGCGAGAGCACAGGTAGTCGATCGCCGTTTCGCGGACGCTCTGCGGCAACTTGTGCCCCTGTCAAAATTGCATCCAAACAGTGCGGAGATATTCGAACTGCTGGCGCAAGCCTATTCAGGTCTAGGCCGGAAAGCGGAAGCGGCACAGGCGGAGAATCGAGCCCAGAATCTGATCAAAGCCAGGAAGCCAGATGCCAAAGCTGAGAAACGGGGCATCTCTGAGAAGCCCCGCTAGGCTGTCCTTGTATCGTCTTCAAAGGCGAGGGGACCCCTACTTCTGCGCAACTCTGTCACTTGAATTTTCGAAGATCTCCGTCAGCACGTGTCCACGCATCTGCTTCGACTGCTCAATTCCGTAGAGGTGCAGAAGGGTCGGAGCGAGATCGTATACGCTGGCTTCAAAACCCATCAGGCGAAAGCCCTGCTTGATCCCCGGACCCATGGCAAAAAATGAGCCCGGTACGTCATCGCCGTCAGCGAAGTCGTGTTTGGCAATCACCGGAGTGGTTTTCTCATGGTCCATGTGCGCGTGGGGGTCCGTCTCTTCGAACTCCCGCAGTGGCTTGATGCCGTGGTCGGACACGATGAAGACGTAGGTATTATCATCGACGTGCTTCAGAATGCTGCCCAGGACACCATCAAAGGCGACGTACTGGTTGGGGAAGGCATCGGTACGGATCGCGTTGATTTTTGGATTGTACCCAGCGTTGTAGGGGGCAATGGGATAGAGCCAATGGCCGGCCCTGTCCTCGCAGGACTGCGCCAGCCAGGTGAACTCCGTGGGGTGCTTGGTTAACAGATAGTCGAACAGTTGAGTCTGTTGAGAGCGAATCAAATCTACTTTCTTCAGCCAGGCGTCGATCACTTCCGCTTCGTGACCCTGCAATTGTTCCGCCGATGGCATCCGTTCACAATCAATATAAAAGTCGCCAACATTCTTGATCAGCTCGGCTTTCAGGGCGGGGGGATAAACGGCTTCTCCGCCTTCGACTTCGGAGAGCTTGGGCGCGCACAGCACGCCATCCTCGCAGTTCTTGCCTCTGGTAAGCATGCCGCTGATCATGTACCCGTTCACCGGCAGCACAGGAAAAGTCGCCGGTACATTGGCCATGCCCACGGTGACGCCGTTCTTGGAGAGGATGGACCAGATCGGCTCCTCCTTGAGCATGTTCGTGTTGGCTGTGATTCCGCCAACAATAAAGCCGCTGACACCGTGCTCCTCTGGCCGGGTGCTGGTGAACAGCGTGCTGTATACCCGCGGGCAATTGGGCGCGGATACAGTGCGCAACTTGCCGTAGGTTCCCCTCTTGATGACGCTGGCGAGGTTTGGCATCTTGCCCTGGAGGATGAGCGGGCGAATCACGTCCAACTCCATGCCGTTTACGCCGATCACCACAACGCGGGCGTTGGGTTTCGCAGTGCTCTGACCTTGTGCGAACAGGGGTAAGAAAGGTACGCAAACGAGTAATATAAGCAGCAACGGTGTGCGTGGGCCTGTGGGAAACCGCATGGGTTACTCCTGCCTTTTTTGTATCAGGTCATTATATGACACCATTACTGTTTGCCAACGCGCGGGAAGCCCGACAGGGGCGCGCTGTGAGTTCGCGGAAAGGTACTGCACCCAGTCGTGACAATCAGTATCCGATCCGCATCAGTCCTTGAGCTGACTTGTCACAAGCTCCCGGTGGAGTATCATGCGGTGTCGCATTGACATCCGCCGCTCCATC
>Ga0210400_10005038_pt1 | contig 11275 bp, 7 predicted proteins | sample IncBWH26MmetaG_FD_155456 | JGI IMG/M metagenome (GOLD analysis project Ga0210400, IMG submission 155456) | Forest soil microbial communities from Barre Woods Harvard Forest LTER site, Petersham, Massachusetts, United States - Inc-BW-H-26-M | ecosystem: Environmental > Terrestrial > Soil >...
TTCCGTAACGGTAACAACAATTGATGTGATCAGCGATTCATCAATAGAACCGTCTGCTCTAAGAGGGATAGGATCATGATCCAATTCAAAAATCATCCGATGATTCCCCGAAATAGCCACAGCCCATTCTTCTGACCGATTACCCTGCAACGCATGACAGTTGGCTTGTGGCAACTGCCTCAAAACAAATAGGTTAGGGGCGGCTCGAATGTCGTCCAAACGCATTGAGACTTTTTTGGCCATCTCGCCAAAGGACTTTTTTATCGCCGACGCGTTTTCCAGTTTTTTGGCAAGCTTATTATTTCCAAAGCGAACTTCCATTGCAAATATATGTTTTATTACCGAAAAAGGGTAATAATATCCAAGTTAGTGATTTTATTTCAATGTAAACTACATTGGGAAATTTGACCGCCGTCATTCGTAATTCTGTTATCAGGCTCCCCGGCGATTGTACTTCCAAGCCCTTTACGTACATGTTACTATCAATTCTTAACTTTCTAGGCGCTCAGGAACCAACAGAACCCCGAGGGATGTCGCATGCCAGAGACGCGAATGCTGATCTATCGCGTTCAAAGATTCGCGGGTCTTTCTGCCTCCAGCTGCTGATCAGATACGAATCGTGAAATAATCGGGCCGTTTGCATAAAGTGCCGCGCCGCATTAGGCGGAAAGGTGGGTTGTAGTTTTCTAAGGATCTCAATGAATTCATGCGCATGATCATTTACCTGCCCGAACGGCCAAAGGAGCTCATACAATTTACAGGGGTCGCCTTTTTCATTGGTGGTGATCTGTTTGAAATAGTGCAGTATCGGAATCCCATATGACAGAATTGTCGCTGCAAAACAGGGGAAGGACTGGATCGTGACCTGCTGAACGTGCAGGTCGGCGATCACCTCCGGCGCGATCAGGACTCGCATACCCGAAAGTTGGGATTGCTCAGATGTCTCATACGCCCGCGCGACAGCTTTGCCTACGGGATTCCATTCGCCGCCATTAGAGGTGATAGCGGCAACGTCCCGGAACTTAACCAGCCAGTCTTTCACAATCCCGCACCTCAAAAGAGGTGTTTTTTCATCCGTCGCTGAGAAATTCTTATACAATCCGAAGGCGGAGTTAAAGATATCGTGAACGGCCACCAGCAGCGGTTCGATCGAAGAGCAATCCAAGTAAAAACAATCGCTGAAGGAGCGTATAAAGACCTTGTCGGTATAGTGTCGGTTGACCTCCCCAATTGTGACCCAAAACGAGGTGGCCAGGTTGGAATAAAGACTGTGCAACACGTTCAATTTAGCCGCAGTATCCATCGGATTGTCGACTACTAAATTTCTATAACCGAGCACATCGATGAATGCACAATATTTTATTTCTTCTTTTATGGCTGCCTGCATATCAATAGGTATTTCTATAGTTTGAGACTAGACGGAGACTGGAATTAAATTGTTGAATGACCAATGTATTGATTTCTAGCTTTGGAAACAACCGTGAAAACACCTGAATTGTCAAGTCATCCTGAATATTTGCGATCTTTGGCTTGCTGTACCAGTGGTGAATTAGTCGCTTCCGCCGGCCTGGCCGCCGACCGCCGGAGACATTGGAACCCCCAGGTGGTCTTTTCGAGCGGAAGTCCGATGCGTCCAAGCTGCTTTTCAATATGTGCATCGGTTTTTAGAGAAATGGCTACCTTCCGGATCAAAAAATGACCCATGACCCAAGTTATCAAAGTCCAGGATATGATCGAAGCCATAAATCGATCGGGGTACTTAATAGAACAAAGGGTTGAAGAAGTCTTAGTTGGAAAGGGTTATGCGGTAGAGACCAATGTGGCCTATTTGGACAATGACTCCAGGAAGAACCGGGAAGTTGACCTGACGGCTATCAATGGCAAGGCTATCATAGACGGTGAAAATCATTTCATCTTTCCATACTTGGTGATTGAATGCGAAAACAATCATCAGCCCATCGTTTTCTTTCGGAGCAAGCCCCGTCCAGCAATATTTTCGCTGGAGGCGATAAAGCTGTCAGGGTTGCCTGTATCGATCTATTACGACAAAGATGCAGAACCGGTTCCCCTCACTACAGTCCTTGAAGCCGACCGATATCATCATTATTGTACGGGAATTTATTATACCCAATACTGTTCCTTTACTGGTGGAAAGGACAAAAAGCCTTGGGTGGCGACCCATCTCGACGACCAGCACGATACGTTCGTGAGCCTCATTAAGTCTTTGGAATATTTCGTGAGTGATCACTATGCCGGATATTCTCTCCCAATGCCGGGCGAGAAAGAGCACCTTAACTTGCAATTTTACTATCCATTGGTCATTCTGCAAGGTGACCTGTACGAGGCGTTTGAGGAGCAGGGGGAAGTCAAAATGGAGCCCAGGGAGCACATCCAGTTCAGAAAACAAACAGTCCAACCTGAGGCTTCTCAGACTTTCCACATCGATGTTATCAGGGAAAGGTACTTGTCAACTTTCTTACAGATAATCGACAAAGAAATGGAGCAGATTTATCATACGCTCAGACATAAGTGGGCTATTATAGAGGATTCGATCGAGATTAACGTCCAGAAGCTCCGGAAAACGCCGAGGCCATAATGCGAGGTCAACATGATCCGATCGCTTGCATGGAACTGCCTGCAGGCGGTGTTAACACTTTTTGCTCAACACTTTTATCGACGAATTCACCTGGTTCTTCCCTATTCGGAGTGTAGGGAGGGTACATGGCGTTTGAGGATTCTCACGATTGTCTGATGTTGTACTATCATTACAATGGCGGCAATGGAACCCATGTTTTATAGTCCTCGCTCAATTGATTTTCCTTAACCTTGTTCATTACTTCATATAACGTATCCTTTCCAAATTGCAAGGTTATTCCCGGAACTCCACCTCTTTCAGATTCCTCTATTTCTGTAGTATTTGAATATAGAATAGCAGGATAGTCAATCCCGAGCGTCGTAGCAAAATGCCTATAGTTGCGCTCAGCCTCGTCGAGACCGAAAGTGCCAATGCTGTAGCTTTTATTATTGTCAGACAACTCCAGCATATCCGCGGTTGGCTTTGGAATCAATGAAAATTCAACCCTGATGTCAGTTACCAGTCCATCGCTATTTTCATCTTGTTCAATTTCCCATTCGGTTTCATCCAATTCTGAAAGCGGAATGTTTAGAAGTTTAGCGATAAGCGCGTCGCGTCTCCGTTCCTGCGAATCCATCGCTCTTTGTTTCATTATCCCCATGTCTCAAATGATTTACTTTATATTTTGCTTTATGACACAGTATTATCGGTCATGTCTTCAAGGGCTTTTAGAAAAAACAGAATGTGGGGCAAAAGGTTCATTTCGACCATTGGGCCACCTGCCTTACATGCCGGAAAAAAGAGAAAGTCCGACGGGAGGCTCACAGTATTGGCAGGCAAACTCTTGAGATTCAACCTGTATTCTTTCAGAGTATTCTGATACTAACTTGCCCCTTCTCCGCCTTCCTTCCCAGGGAGGGGAAGACGGAGGATTGGGGGAATTGAGGGTGGTTGAAAAATAGGCTTGGGCGGGGAAGAGGCGTAAAAGTGGCGGGAGTTCGATTAAAAATTACTGGCGATAAGGGGAAAGGTACATCTTTTCCCGGCGCAGGGGCGTCCAAGCCGGTATCGGCCGCGAAGGGTGGGGTGGTGCGGAAGGGCGTGCCGTAGCCCGGTTGGGCGCGCCCGGAGCATCAGGGGGAAAAAGGGGATGTCAAAAAGTCAAAAAAGTTAAAATTTCTTTGGATGCTCGGTTCCTGCCGCGTGTTATAGCCCAAACCGGGACTTTTCGCCAATGGAACGAATCAAATACCTCCTCCTCCGCTTCCTCCGGGAAGAAATCAGTCCGACCGAACGGGCTGAGTTGGAGACGTGGGCGGCGAAAGCACCCGCCAACCGGGACTTGATGCAGGAGCTGCAGGATCCGGCGCTGGTGGCGGAAGCCCTGGCGAAACTGGACGGTCTGCACCGGCAGGAGGCCTGGGCGAGGGTGGAGGAACATGCGGACGCGGTTCGGGGAGCGCTCTCTGAGGGAGCGGAGGGAGCCGGGGTCCGGCGGATACAGTGGCGGCGGTTCGCGGTAGCGGCGGCGGTCGTTGGGTTGCTGGGGATCGGTGGCTGGTGGCTACTCAATTCCCGGCGGGTGGTCCCGGCGGGACAGGTTGCGGCAGCGACGGATGTGCAGGCGCCGGCGACCAACCGGGCGACGATCACGCTTGGCAACGGGCAGCGGGTCTATCTCGACAGTGCCGGGAATGGCGAGTTGGCGAAACAGGCGGGTATCAGCGTACTGAAACTCGACAGTGGAACTGTGGCGTATCAGGCGGCGGGGAAGCCGTCGGATTTGACGGGCGAGCTGATCTACAATACGCTGGTCAACCCGAGGGGAAGCCGGGTCGTGACGCTGGCCTTGACGGACGGGACGAAGGTTTGGCTGAACGCGGGCAGCTCGATCCGCTACCCGGCTTTTTTTATAGGGGGGAGCAGGAAAGTACAGGTCACCGGCGAGGCTTATTTCGAAATAGCGAAAAATGCGCATCAGCCCTTTTCCGTGGAAGAAAAAGGCATGATGATCGCTGTACTTGGAACTAGCTTCAATGTGAATGGCTATGACGATGAACAGTTTAGCAAAACTACGCTGGTAGAAGGCAAAGTAAACGTCGACTATGGGAAAGTAGGGGCGCTGCTTGAACCGGGTGAGCAGGCGCAAGTATACCGGGGATCAAACCCGGATAACCAAATCCCAGCAATCAAGGTGGGACCAGCTAATGTCGGTCAAGCCCTCGCCTGGAAAAACGGCCGCTTCGCCTTTACCGATGCCGACCTGCCTACCGTTATGCGCCAACTATCGCGCTGGTACAATGTAGACGTCAAATACGATGGGAATATACCGAAAGACAAATATCAATTCAACGGAAAGATCGGCAAAATGCTAACCCTGGACCAGGTCCTTAAGATCCTGACCAAAACCCAGGTGCACTATACGATAGATGGGAATCAACTGACGATTAAGCCATAAGAGAGTACAAACCTACCTATACTTCAAACCTTCCTGATGATAGTGGACTACTTGGGTCTGAAGGGTCCAAACTCACTATCAGGGGCGTAACGTAAAATGAAAAACCGGGTCGCAGTTGGACGCCGCCCCCGGTTATCGTTCAAGTTAACCTCATTTACAATCCTGTAGACTGCTTATTATTTTAACCCAAACAAAGCAAAAGTATGCTATTAAAAGCACTTTGCCATCTCCCTACCTATGCCCAAGTGCGAGTGGGAGATGGTACAACCAAAACGCTACGGATCATGAAGCTGACGGGAATTTTATTGGTAGCCGCTGCGGTGCACGTCAGCGCCGGCACTCGGGCGCAGACCGTGACCTATTCGGCAAAAACTACACCGCTGGTGAGCGTCTTTGCTGCCATTGAGCAGCAAACCGGGTACGTGTTTTTCTACAATTCCCGGGATCTCCAAGGTGCCAGGCCAGTCACGGTGCAGTTGGAAAAGACGCCCTTAAAGGAGGCACTAGAGCGGGTACTTTCTGAGCAGCCGCTGAGCTTCGACATTCAAGGGAATACGATCGTGATCACTCCGAAAACCGTTGTTGGTGTTAACACCAACAACGGGGCTGCGCCACCCGGCGAGATCCACGGTCGAATCACCGACAGTCTGGGGAAGCCCCTGGAAGGAGTCAACATTACCGTGAAGGGTACGAGAAAAGGAACAACGACTGGTAGCAATGGGGAGTTCAACCTGAAAGGCGTGAATGGCGAGGCGACGCTGCTGATTTCAAGCATTGGCTATGAATCGCAAGAGATTCGCCTTGAAGGAAGGCAAGATGTGCATATCTCGCTCCGAGAAGGAGCGAGTAGTCTCGATGAAACCGTGATCAAGGGGTACTATAGCACAACGAAGCGTCTTAATACCGGAGATGTTACGACGGTAAAGGGGGAAGACATAACCAAGCAGCCGGTGTCGGACCCTATATTAGCATTAGAGGGGAGAGTGCCAGGGTTATTTATTCAGCAATCTTCCGGTGTGCCAGGAGCCTATAGTATTATTACCATTCGTGGACAAAACAGCATTGCAAATGGTAGTTACCCCCTATATATTATCGATGGGGTGCCTTATAGTTCCCTCTCGCCGACCAGCCCGATATGGGGAGGTGGGGCTCTAGGGGTACCGGGTAGTCAAACAGGCAATACCGGTGGGGGAGCAAGCCCCTTTAATGATCTAAATCCAGCCGAAATTGAGAATATTGAAGTATTGAAAGATGCTGATGCTACAGCGATCTACGGTTCACGAGGTGCTAATGGGGTTATACTAATAACTACAAAAAAAGGCAAGGCAGGACGCACTCAATTCGATCTAAATGCTTTTTCTGGTGAAGGGAAAGTAACGAGAAGGATGCCCATGTTAAATACCCCGGAATATCTCGAAATGCGGCATGAGGCATTTCGAAATGATGGTAAGACACCAGGAGCAACAGATTATGATATCAACGGAGTGTGGGATACGACGCGTTATACTGATTGGCAAAAAGTTCTGATCGGGAACAATGCACAATTCAGCAATATTCAAGGAACTCTTTCCGGTGGGAATGTGAATACTCAATTTTTGATAGGTGCGGGTTACAGTTATCAGGGCACTGTGTTTCCGGGAAATTATTCAGATCAGAAAGTATCGGTAAACATGAGTTTGACTCATAGCTCTCTCGACCAACGATTACATACTCAATTAAGTGCCTCGTATTTAAACGAAAACAGCAAACTGCCGCAGACGGACTTCACGAGTCAAATTACTTTAGCACCTGATGCGCCGCCGATATACAATCCCAATGGAAGTTTAAATTGGCAACCTGTAAGTGGTTACGCTACATTTCCGAACCCTCTGGCGGCTACATTATTGAATGCAAAAGCTATCACTAATAATTTGATCAGTAATTTCTCCCTAAGCTATCTTTTGTTCCCAGGTCTTCAATTGAAGAGCAGCTTTGGGTACAATGATATACAAGGAAATTCGAACTTGCTTACTCCTGCTAGCTACTATGCCCCACCATATAACAATAATGCGGCATATAGGGCTAACGATTTTGGCACTACGGATTCAAAAACCTGGATTATTGAGCCTCAAATAGGTTATGAGAAACTTATAGCTCAAGGCAAATTAAATGTTTTGTTGGGAAGCACCTTTCAGCAAAATACAATGAATGTCATCGGATATGGTGCGAGTGGTTTTACCAGCGATGCTTTGATATCAGATCCGTTAGCTGCGACGACAAAGAATTTAGCCGGATATTCAAATATATTATATCGGTACAACGCCTTTTTTGGTCGAGTTAATTATGATTGGCGGGAGAAATATCTTTTAAATATTACCGCCCGCAGGGATGGAAGCAGCCGATTCGGGCCCAGTAGGCAATTTGGAAATTTTGGGGCAATAGGCGCTGGGTGGGTTTTTTCGAAGGAAAAATTTGTAGCACAAAATTTTTCCTTCCTAAGCTTTGGAAAATTAAGAGCCAGTTATGGTAGTACCGGTAATGATCAAATTGTGGATTATCAATATCTCAGCACATACACGCCCTTAAGCTATTCCTATGAAGGCATTACGGGATTATATCCTACTCGATTGTCGAATGCATATTTTGGATGGGAAATAGTCAAAAAGTTGGAAGGTGGGGTAGAACTCGGGTTTTTACGGGACCGAATCGTACTGGCTATGAATTATTATAGGAATAGATCTGGGAATCAGCTTGTAGGGTATCCTTTGCCGCTGTTAACTGGATTTGGGACGATCCAAGAAAATATGCCTGCGGTAGTTCAGAATAGTGGAGGTGAGATTACTTTGAACACAGTTAACATAAGGTCGTCCGCCTTTACGTGGTCTACTTCTATAAATTTGTCGATACCCAGAAATAAGTTGGTTTCATATCCCAACCTAGCTGCGTCTGCCTATGCAAATACTTATGTGGTTGGACAGTCTTTATTTATAAAAAAGGAATATCATGTCACTGGCATCAATGATTCTACCGGTAAATACCAATATGCCAGTAGTAAAGGCGGATCTACCTATCAGCCTGTTTACCCAACCGACCTAAAAGTTACTAAACCCATTACGAATCAATACTATGGCGGAATCGACAATAGTCTTAAGTACAAGGGGTTTGAATTGGATGTATTGGTCCAAGTCGTGAAGCAAACCGGGCTGAACTTTTTTGCTAGTGATATTCCGTCATATGCAGGTATCTTTGATCGCAATTTTCCAACAGCCATGCTTCAAAGATGGCAAAAACCAGGTGATGTGGCAAAGTATGGGAAATCCTCAACTACACGGGCATCGGATCCGTTAAGCGATCTATTTTCTGCTGATTATTTTATAAGTGATGCTTCTTTTGTTCGACTAAAAAATTTGCTATTATCTTATACATTGTCGAAGAACTGGCTTCGCGAGGTTCATTTTCAAAACGCCAGAATTTATATTCAATGCCAAAACCTATTTACTATCACTAAATATCTAGGTTTGGATCCCGAGGCTGGTGGCATTCATTTGCCTCCGCTTAGGATGATCACAGGTGGCCTACAAATAACTTTATAGTTCTTTAACGAAAAATATTAGTAAAAATGAAATTAGTATATAGGGTAAAAATTAGTGCTTATACAATTGTGGTCTTTTTAATATTGGCTGGCTGTAAAAAATTTGTACAAATTGGCGCACCTTCTACTCAACTTGTAACGAGCAGTGTTTTTAACAACAACGCCAGTGCCACTTCGGCTCAAACAGTTATTTACTCTCAGATGTTCTCTAATGAGGAGTCATTTTTTATGGCTTTAAATACGGGAATGTTGAGTGACGAATTAACGAATTATAATAATAGTGTAAGTTTTGAGCAATATTATTCCAATGCAATGACTTCCTTGCAGAGTCCGATTGCCGGTCCATGGATAAATGCTTATAACTATATTTATCAAGCAAATGCGATTTTGGCGGCTCTTCAAAATAACAATGCTTTAAGTCCAGCAATTGTGCAGCAACTTACAGGAGAATCTATGTTCGTTCGCGCATTTTGGTTGTTCTATCTAACAAACTTATATGGCGATGTACCCCTGGTTACAAATACTGATTATACGAAGAATGCCATTATTGCAAGAACGCCTCAAACCCAAGTCTATCAGCAAATTATTTCGGATTTGAAAAATGCTCAACAATTACTAAATGTGAATTATGTGGATATAAGTGATACTACAGTTACTACTGAAAGAACGAGACCAACAAAATGGGCGGCAACGGCTCTCTTAGCTAGAGTTTATTTATACACCGGTGATTATTCGGATGCAATAGCCCAGGCTACTGCTGTGATCAATAATAATTCTCTTTATAAGCTATGTCCCAATGTATCGAGCGTTTTTCTTGCTAATAGTACGGAAGCCATTTGGCAATTGGCGACAACGACGCCAGCCAGTTACAATACTTATGATGGTTTATTCTTCATTTTGATTGCCGCTCCTGGAAATTCGAATAGTTGTTGTACGGTAAGCAATAAACTTTTAAGCAGTTTTGAGAACGGGGATACACGACGATTAAATTGGATCGACTCATTTAAGACTGTTACAACTTCATATCATTATACTTACAAATATAAAATTGGATCTAGTGCGCCTATTGCTGGTTCAAGCACCAATGAATACACGATGGTCCTGCGGCTTGCAGAACAATATTTGATCCGAGCGGAGGCATATGCGGATCAAAATAATGCGGGAGCTGCCATTGGGGATTTGAATGTGATCAGGGAAAGAGCAAAATTGCAAGATTACGCAGGTAGTTCCGATAAAGATTCCGTATTAAAGGCAATCCTGCACGAACGCCAAGTGGAATTATTTACTGAATGGGGGCATCGATGGTTGGATCTAATTCGGACTGGAAGTGCAGATTCAGTTATGAGTGTTTATGCACCTACGAAAGGAAGTACATGGTCTTCTGACGGTCATCAAGAGCTTTTCCCAATTCCGCAAAGTGAGAGGAATGCGGATGCCGCACTAACACAAAATTCAGGGTATTGAGTGTGAGCTAAGGTTGCCGGTCAGAAGACGAGGCAACGGCGAGATTTGTGAGGAGGTAATGTGAAGGAACTTCCGATTAGGTCATGTCATAAAGTGAGACAGCCCCTGACTAAGGTGAATAAGCGTTATATTCCTATGTTGGTGTTCTCACAAGCGTCATGCGCTGATTTACCATAAACTGGAATGCTGTTCACGCCGCAATATCGGTTGCCGGTCAGAAGACGCAGCAACTTCATGAGCCGCATGAAGATATCTAAAACTTAATTTTTAAAATGGAAGAAGCGCGGCGCATCCTGAGTCTTCAGAATGCGTTTGTTGGTGCTGATAGTGGCAAGCATTTTGTTGCCGGTCGTGCAAATTGTTAGATTCGTCAGATGTTGTTAATTGGGCAAATCAATTCGCCTGATAGAGTTTGTTGGTGTTAACACCGACAAGCAGAAACCAAATTTTTGATGAGGGTCATATAGGTAAGTCCAAGGGAACTACCCATCAAAAACATAGCTGTAAAGAAATAGCTTCGCTCTTTGAAATATTGGAAACTATGGAACGTCTACCAAATGGTGCCGGCAGGTCTTGGGCTGTCCGGAGAGAAGAGCAGATTCTGGCCTTGCTGGAAGAGATTGACGGCAGAGAAAGTGGGTATTGTATAGTCGGGAAGATTTAGACATTGCAAGAAGGGCAATATACGTTGACTCGATTTGTTTGTCGGTGATGCAACCATTCATTCTGCACCGTCGTCTGTAAAGCAAATCTATACAATCACTTTTATGCTAACCAACTCCCGATACCAGGAGCTTCAAATCAAATACCTGGAAACGTTTATAAAACTGCGTCAGATGCAAGATGTCATAACAAAGCAAGTCGAAGCAAACGCTGAACTTGCCATAAAGATTTCTTCTCAAAAGGATCTTCTTGAATACCTAAACAGGAGTATAGAGCAAAGAGAAAGGCAAATAGAGACATTGTTATCTGTTCTAGCATCGAGGGATAGGCAGGTATAGAAACTCTCACGGGCCATTAATCAATGACCGTTATGCCCACCTTCCCCTAGAGCCGGATCAAGGAGCTACTGCCACAGCACTTGACAACTCGAGCCGCCCGACCATAGTTACCAATACACCAAAGGCAGGCTACAAATTGCCGGGGTTATGACCGGGGCAAGCCTGTGGCTTACATGAAACAATATTTTTAACCGAACGCCAGATAA
>Ga0210400_10005039_pt1 | contig 11274 bp, 11 predicted proteins | sample IncBWH26MmetaG_FD_155456 | JGI IMG/M metagenome (GOLD analysis project Ga0210400, IMG submission 155456) | Forest soil microbial communities from Barre Woods Harvard Forest LTER site, Petersham, Massachusetts, United States - Inc-BW-H-26-M | ecosystem: Environmental > Terrestrial > Soil >...
GAAGCGCCTGCGGTTTGCCTTGCCGCGCCCGATTGTCGTTGACGTGGCCTCGGCATTTCTCGTCGGACTCGGCGTGTTCTGGTTTGTCAGCCGAAGTTACTCGTAGCCGCTACCCGTCGAAGCTACGGTTAATCGGTCCGACACGCGGCGGCTCCTGATATAAGGATCACATGCACAGGGATTGGATAATCAGCTTCGTTCTGCTGCTGCTGCTCGCCGCGATGTTCGTCATCTCGTTGCTGGCCGGACGCGTCTGGCTGCCCATCGCTGAGGTCTGGGATGGCTTGTGGTCGAAGGACGCCAATCTCGCCGCGACCATCGTCACGCAGCTTCGTCTGCCGCGAGCCGTTCTCGCCGTCGAAGTCGGTGCGGCCTTGGGGATTTCGGGTGCGGTGTTGCAGGGGGTGACCCGCAACCCCTTGGCCGAGCCGGGATTGTTGGGGGTTTCGGCAGGTGCGGCACTCGGTGCGATCATTGCCGTTTATTTTGGCCTGGCGACTCATTTCATGAGCGCGGCGCCGTTGCTCGGATTGGTGGGCGCATTGCTGGCCAGTGCCGTGACCTTTGCCCTGGGCCGCGGCGGCGGAACGATAACGCTGGTGCTCGCCGGCGCCGCCGTTTCCGCGCTCGCCGCTGCGGGAATTGCCATGGCGCTCAATCTCGCCCCCAACCCTTACGCGGCGTATGAAATCATGACCTGGCTGATGGGCTCGCTCGCGGACCGCAGCTGGGTCCACGTGCTGCTGGTGACCCCGTTCATTCTGTTGGGGTGCGCTATGCTGCTGTTCACGGCCCGCGGCGTCGATGCGCTGGCGCTGGGCGAGGCTCAGGCCCAGAGCTTAGGGATCAATATGGGGCGGTTATATTTTCTGGCGGTGTTCGGCACGGCATTGGCGATTGGAGCGTCCACTGCGGTGACCGGGGTCGTGGGGTTCATTGGACTGGTCGCACCGCATCTGATGCGGCCGCTGCTGGGCCATCAACCCAGCCGCATCCTGTTTCCGGCAGCGCTGTCCGGGGCGCTGCTGCTGTTGTTCGCCGATGTCGCAACACGCTTGATTCACGTCGGCAGCGAATTGAAGCTCGGCGTATTGACCAGCCTGATCGGCACGCCCTTTTTCTTTTGGCTCGTCGTGCGGCTGCGCAAAACGGCGCCCTGAAATACGCGAAGGAGAATTCTTGTGACAGAACATGTACTGGTGGAGAAGTCCGACAAGCTCTTGATATTGACCCTCAACCGACCGGATAAGAAAAATGCGCTGACCCGTGCGATGTACAAGACGCTGGCGACCGAGATCGCGAATGCAGATGGCGATCCAAATGTTCGCTGCATTCTGATCAAGGCCAACGGCGATATGTTCACCGCGGGGAATGATCTCGCGGATTTTGCGGCAATCGGCAACTCCACCGTGGCGCCTAAACCCGAGGACGCCAATCCGCTTCTTCCCGCACTTGCCAAGGCCCGTACGCCGATCGTTGCCGCGGTCAATGGCCGCGCGGTCGGGGTCGGCGTCACGATGCTTCTGCATTGCGACATGGTGTATGTCGCCGAGGATGCGTTTCTGATCACGCCGTTCGTCAATCTCGCGCTGGTTCCGGAGGCGGGCTCGAGCATGCTGATGCCGCTGCGCATCGGGCATGTGCGCGCGTTCGAGATGTTTGTCTTGGGCGAACCGGTGAGCGCGGAAAAGGCGGTCAATTGGGGCATCGCGAACCGCGCCGTGCCCAATGCTGATTTGCATGCGGTCGCGCGCGCCACCGCGACGGCCATCGCGGCTCGTGCCCCCGCATCGGTGGTTTCGACCAAATCCCTGATGCGCGAGGAAGCCGTCTTGTTGGCGCACATGAGCCAGGAGTCCGGGCACTTTGTCCGGCAGCTTAAATCCGCGGAGTTCAAAGAGGCCTTTACGGCATTTTCCGAACGGCGGGCGCCTGATTTCAGCAAGTTCGGTTGAAACCCTTGAGCAAGTCGCCGTGGTTGGTCTTGAGCTTGGTCTTGGACTTGAGCGCGGCGCTCCTGGTTGGCTCAAGCGGTCGCGCGGCTGCGGCCGATTCGCCGCCCCGACACGTCATGTCGCTCAGCATGTGCACCGACGATCTGCTGCTCGAGCTGTTGCCGCCGGAGCGCATTGCTTCGATAACGTATTACTCGCGCGATCCCAGCATTTCTCGTCAGTGGCCGCGGGCCGCGACGGTGCGAATCAATTGGGGCACGGCCGAAGAAGTGCTGGCGGAAAAACCCGATCTGGTGCTGGCGGGTACGTACACCACGCCGGCGACCCGATCACTGCTCAAGAAACTAGGCTGGCCGCTGCTTGAAGTCCCGCCGGCCGTGGATTTCGATGAGATCCGCGCGGTAACGCGGCAAGTGGCCCGGGCGCTCAAAGAAGAAGCCGCCGGCGAAGCGCTGATTGCGAAAATGGACTTGACCTTGCGCGAGCTGGCCGCCTCAAAGCCGGCGCAAAACATGCGCGTGGCCGCCTGGGGAGAGGGCGGATCGATTCCCGGCAAAGGCACCCTGTTCGATGCCATTCTCACCGCGGCCGGCGGCGTCAATATCGCGGCGACTCTCGACGGCGGAGCCTACACAGCCTTTGATGTTGAGCAATTGATCGCGGCGCACCCCGACATTCTTGCCTACGCCAGCAATATCACCGACACGCCCGGATTGAATACCCAGTTGGCGCAACATCCCCTCATTCGCAAACTTTATTCGGGCAGAAGCGTCACTTATCCGAGTGCGCTTTACAATTGCGGGGTGGCTGAGAGCGCCGATGCCGCCGTGGCGCTGCGCGCCAGTCTGTTGCGGGTCATGCATCGCGGCTCATGAGTGTCCTTACTGCCTCAATGATTTCTGTGCGGCGCGGCCGGCGCGCGATTCTCGAGGAGGTCTCGTTGCACGCCGAGTCCGGTGATTTCGTCGCCGTCATCGGAGCGAATGGAGCCGGCAAGTCGACGCTGCTGTCGGTGCTGGCTGGATTGTTGAAGCCGGATTCCGGCGCGGTCAAGCTGGACGGCGTTTCCATTCACGCGCTCTCCGGCATGAAATTGGCGCGTCGTCGCGCATATCTGCCGCAAAATCCTCGCTGCGAGTGGCCGATTTCCGTCGAGAGGCTGGTTGCCCTGGGATTGACGCCGACGTTGCCGGCATTCGGCGGTTTACCGGCGAGCTTCGGTCCCAAGATAACGCAGGCATTGCAGGCATGCGATCTGCTCGATCACCGCGAACAGCCCGCAACCACACTGTCGGGCGGAGAACTCGCCCGCGCCATGCTTGCCCGTGCACTGGTCGCCGATCCGCAAGTATTGATCATCGATGAGCCCATTGCGGGCCTGGATCCCAAGCACGCGCTCGATACCGCGCGACGGCTGCAGCTTCTGGCGCAAGGCGGCAAGTTGGTGATTGCGTCCATCCACGACCTGACGCTCGCGGGCCGCTATGCCAACCGTATCTTTGCGTTGTCGAACGGTCATGTGCACGGCGATGGCGCCACACAGGCAACGTTGACCCCCGCGTTGATTCGCTCCGCCTTCGAAGTGGAGGCCTGCGTTTCCGGCGCGCCGGGAAGCGTTTACGTGGATTACGTTTTGCCGGCGCGCTCGCCGCCGTAAAACGCGGGCTCCAGACTTACGGCGGCCCGGTGAGCGTAGTGAGGGCTGCGGTAGTCAACAGGATCAGTGCGCCGACACCCATTTCCGCCAGCACCGAGCGCCGAAACATCTCCGCGGCGCGTGCGTCGCCCCTTAGCAGTCTGGGCGTCAAATGCAGCTTGTTCCATGCGGCCGTGCCCAATAGAGCGGCGACTGCGAGCAGCTTGATCGCCATCATTCGTCCGTAATCGCTGCCCCAAAATTGCGCAGCGTGGGCGATCAACATGAACAGCAGGCTCGCGCCGGCTGCCAACAGCAGCGCCACGACCCGCAACGCCAATTTCCCAAAGCGTGCGGCGGCGGCGGCGATTTGAGATACGTCAGCGCCCGCCGCGATGATCAACAGCGGCGGCAAGGCCCCCAGCCAGAAGGCGGCGCACAGCAGATGCAGGCACAGCAGCAGCGCGGCGGCGGTGTTCGGTACCAATCCATGGATGTGTCCCACCCATGCGAATGAGGTCGAGGCGGCGATGGCGCCCAGGATGGCGGATCGACTCAAGACGGGTTTCGTTGAAAATGCAAATAGCATGAGCGCCAGTCCTGCCATGCGCAGGCCGGTCGCCCGGCCTTCGCCCCCGCCCAGGATCATGCGCGTGAAGGTACCATCGAACATGCCTGCGAACTCTCCGCTCATGGATCCCGCGAGCAACAGGATCCTCAAAATGCCGGCGGCGGTAGCTACGCCGACCAGCATCCCGATCAGGCGGCGGATAAGGGTGCGCTGCCGATCCCGCAGCAGCGTGCGGCAATAGAGCAGAAATAAAACCGCGCCGGCCGCGCCGAAGGTGGCCGCGTACGTGACCGCCTTCGCGAGCGCCGCCGCGATATCCCAGCCACCAATCTCCACAATCTCAAGCCTCAGTCGTCTGAACCGCCATCAGGCAATCGAGAAAGCGAAGGAACCCTTGGTGACATGCCCATCATCCGCAGCCACGGCGGCCCACTGCACGGTGTAGTTTCCCGGCGTCAGCATCGGCAGCGTCAGGGTAAATGTTTGGCCTGCTTTCGCGTTGGTATCCAAGGGGACTGGAATTTCCTTGCCGTCGCGGACCAGTTTCAACATCGCAAGCTTCGCGGCTTCGCTGAAATTGAGCGTCAGCGTTTTGGGCGCCTCGGTCAAATGCGCGTTGTTGGCCGGCGAGGAACTCTGCAGTTTCGCATGCGCCATGCAGGGGCCGGCCGCAACGATGCCGCAGACAGCAACTGCCAAAAGGACGTGTTTAAGCATAAGTAAAGTCCCGTTCATGTCGGATTCGATCTTAGGCAATATACTCGAATAGTGATTCTATATGGCTACGGTCTGAGCTCGGCTTCGTACAGGGTGCGGATAGCTTTGGCCCTCAAAAATCTGCAGTACACGTCGATCATCAAGAACTTGCGATCCGGCGAGCACCGCCTGTCGGAATTTTTGCAAATCAACGTTCAAGGATTCGTCCCCGCTCTCGGGCTCGACGACGGCGTCGTGCTCACGCAATCGGTCGCGATCATCGAATATCTCGATGAGCTGCATCCAGAGCCGTCGTTGCTGCCGGCGGAGCCGCTGGCGCGCGCGAGGGTTCGCGCACTCACCCAGGCGATTGCCAGCGACATCCACCCGCTCAACAATTTGCGCGTGCTTCGCTATCTCGAAGAGCAACTGATCTTGGACAAGCCGACCCGCGATGCGTGGTATCGGCACTGGGTGAGTGTCGGATTCGATGCGCTGGAGCGATGGCTGGTCCGAGACGACGCAACCGGGCGGTTCTGCCACGGCAATTCCCCGACGATGGCGGATGTGTGCCTGGTGCCGCAGGTATTCAATGCCCGGCGCTTCTCGGTCGATTTGAATTCCTTTCCTCGGATTCTGGCGATCGATGCCGCGTGCAGAGAACTGCCCGCTTTTCAGGCGGCGGCGCCGGAAGCGCCTGCGAACCCTTAAGGCCGGAAAGTCACCGATTGAACCGCCGCGGTCCCATTCAAAAGGAGTAGCGCAGAAACAGCAGCCGGCTGCCCAGACGAACGTCGGTCAATCGCCCCCAGAGGGGATCGCGCGGAGCAAATGTTTTGCCCATCACCAGGCCCATTCGCGCGTCACCTATTTCCCGGCCCGAGAGCTGCGGTGCCAGCGACAGAAATTGTTCATTGACGAGGCGCTCTTTGTAAAACCTGGCCAGCAGCCGCGGGCCGCCTTCGACCAGGACTCGCTTAGTCACCCGACCTACCTCTTGCAAAACATCGGCCGCGGGAATTTCGCCTGCGCGGCGCCGGATCGTGCGTATCTGCACGGAATCCGGAACCTTACGTTTGAGCAACTGCTTCGCGCCGTGCGCCGTCGTGATGATCATCGCCGGGACCTTACCGGAGGCAAACACCGGGAGGCGCAAATCGACAGTTCCTGCGCCGCTCACGATCACGTTCAGAGCCGGGTGCGGTTTCGCCATGGCGCCTTCGAGTCTGCGGTATTCATCCGCAAGCTCAGGGCAGATTGCCGCGGGGGTCCAGACGTGTTGCGGGTCGGCAGCCAGCGTGCCGGAACCCACGATGACGGCATCCGCCGCGGCGCGTAGTAGCCCCATCACCATGCGATCTTGGACGCTGAACCCGCTGATATCGCCGCCGCCGCTGTGTCCTTTCACTTGAAGCGAGACGACGCCGTCCAAGGTGCTGACGAAGTTGCTGAAGACATGAAGGCCCGCGCGCGGTTTCGGCAGTCGAAATGAACCATACAGCCGCGACAATTTCGGCGGCAGCGGCAATACAGGGCCGCCACTGGTTTCCATCAGCGTCCGTAGCGCTTCGAATTGTGAAGAGCGCCGCCTGCTGCCATGCCGAGACTCAGCCATTCAGAGATCCCTCCATTTGCGCCACTTCGCGTAGGGTCCGTCCTACGCGCAGCGACAGTCGATCCTGCGTCCTGTTGCTGCTATCGTAACGCCAATGCGAATGACAAGCGCTCGGCTGAAACTGATTCCATTCGCATTGACTCTGGCTGCAACTGCCGCCTTCGCCGCGCAACCCGGCGAGACGCCGCCATCACAACCGGTTTCCGAATCCGCGCCGGTATCCGGATCCGCGCCGGTATCCGGATCGGCGGTCGGCCTCTCGGACTCCGCAGGGCTGCGCGCAACGGTTTTTGGCACCCCGCCGCAGGACATGGCGTCCTTGCCGGCCAAAGTGCCGCTCTCCGAAATCAACATTGAATTGCCGTGGCGCCTGCCCCTGCCCGGGATTCTCTGGTTCGACAGCAAACTGCGCGTGTGGTTCTCCGCGCAAGACCGGCCGGCACCGCTGGCCATCGTGATCTCCGGCACCGGAAGCGACGGCAACACCAAAACAATATCCGTGCTGCGCGCGGCGCTCTACGGCGCGGGCTACCACGTCTTGACCATGCCGTCGCCCACGTTTCCCGGCTTCATTGTGTCGGCGTCGCGCACGGGCGTGGCCGGCGATTTGATGCAGGATGGCAGCGATTTATACGGCGCGATGCAAGAAATCATTGCGCACTTGCCGCGCAAGGTTCGCGTAACCGATATCGACGTATTGGGCTACAGTCTGGGAGGCGCGAATGCGGCCATCGTCAAGTCGATTGACGCGACCGAGCACAAGCTGAAGATCCATCGCGTCGTCATGATCAATCCGCCGGTCAGCCTGTTCTCCTCCGTGGGCCGGCTCGACAGGCTCTTTGCTGCGACGATTGGCCCGGGCGACCGGGCCGTGGAGCTGCTCTATCGCCGGCTTTATGCGCAGCTCGCGAATTTGTACCGAGCTTCGGACCGCCTCGAATTGGATGAGAACTTTCTATACAGCGCGGCCGCCGTCACGCTCAAGACGGATGCGGAATTTTCCGCGGCGATTGCGATGACGTTTCGCCTGCAGTTGGTCGATATGTTCTTCATCGGTGATTTGTACGCCAAGACCGGAGTGATCACCGATCCTGCGCATCCACCGAAGGTGGGCGATTCGCTCGAGGACATTCAACGCGATCTGCGCGCCAAACCCTTTGCTGATTATTTTACCCGGGTGTTTGCTCCCTACTATCTCATGCGCCGGCCTGATGCGACGAGCGCCTCATTGATTGCGGCCAACCGTCTCGACATCATTACCGACACGTTGCGCGACGACGGCGATTATTACGCGCAGACCAGCGGCAACGATTTAATCATCAACCAGCGCGAACTCGCCTGGCTGCAGGACACACTGGGTTCGAGAATTATCGTCTACGATCACGGCGGCCATCTGGGCGAGGTCGGAGATCGCCAACAGGTGGCGGATATGCTGGACATGTTGTCGGGCCATTGGCCGCGAAGCGCGCCGTGAGGGCGGCGGTACTCTTAGGAATCGTCGCACTGGCGCTTGGCGGCTGCGCCTCGCATGTGGCCTCTATCCGCAAGGTTCCCGACCAAACGCCGGCGGCCGACAACGCCGCCGCCGCCGCAAACGCGGCGGCATTTGCCGAAGCGGCCGCTGCCGAGTCCGGCAACGATTCTGCGCACGAAGCGCACGAAGCTCGCGAAACACACGATGCGTCGCCGCTTCTGACGCCGGCCGACGCGCCGCCCATGTACACGTACGATCCCTGGGAGCGCCTCAACCGATTCACATATCGATTCAACGCGCGCTTCGACGAAGCGATTTTCTTGCCGGTGGCCGATACTTACCGGCGGGCTCCGCGGCCGATGCGCGCGGGCGTCCATAATTTCTTTGGCAATCTTACGGAGGTCGACAGCATCATCAACTACACGCTGCAGTGGCGGCTCAAGTACGGATTGCGCAGCCTTGAGCGCCTGGCCATTAACAGCACCATCGGCATCGGCGGTCTATTCGACGTCGCCACCAAGCTCAAGCTTCCGGGAACACCCACCGGGTTTGCCACTACACTCGCCAAGTGGGGCATGCACCCGGGACCCTACCTTGTGATCCCGCTGCTCGGCCCATCGACGCTTCGGGACGGCGTCGGCTATCTAGCCGACTATGGGGTGGGTTATGGCATCAACATCGCAAACCTTTACCGCGGCAACGTCTCGTGGGGGTTGCTGGTCGCCAACGGGACCGATCAGCGCGCCAACATCGACTTTCGCTACTATTCAGGCGGCTCGCCCTTCGAATACGAAACGATTCGATTTTTGTACGTGCGCCGGCGTTTAATAGAAGATGAGGGGCTGCATACCAAGGAACCGGTCAAAAAGTCGGAGGATGAAATTCCTGCCGGCAAGTGACCTCGACAATGGTAAACCCTTCCCTTCTGACCGCTGGCGATTCAGACTAATGTGCTGTCGGGAATCTCAACCCGAACAAGGGAGTGAACCTGAAGTGAAAAGCCCGTTAGTGCCGCTGTGTTCAATTCTTGTGGCTCTTTCAGGGCTCAGCGCATGTCAGAAAAGCGAACCGACGGCCGCCGCGCCTGCGCCCGTTGCCCCGCCGGCGCCTGCGGCACCGGCACCGTCATTTCAAATCATGGCCAGCATCCAGGAACTGATGGACGCGGTCATTGACCCGTCGGCGGACGCGCTTTGGGATTCAGTCAGCATTATCGAGACGGCAAAAGGAACTGTCTTTCACCAGCCGCACTCGGATGAAGAATGGCAGAACGTGAGGCGCCATGCCATCGCGCTGATCGAAGGAACGAATCTACTCGTCATGGATGGCCGCAGGCTCGTGGCCCCGGGAAGTCCGGTACTCGATCAGGGTACCTCAGGCGTGCTCAGCGCCGAAGAAGGGCAAAAGCTCTTGGACGCGCAGCATCCGGCCTTCGTGCAATTTGCGCGAGCGCTGCGTGAGGCAGGCACGCAAATGCTCACATCCATCGATAAGAAAGATCCGACCGGCATGATGAATGCGGGCGCGGCCATGGACGGCGTGTGCGAGAGCTGTCATCTGACGTTCTGGTATCCCAACCAAGTCATTCCGCCCTTGCCGGCGGATTTCGGCGCATCGAAGGCGGTTCCCAAGCCGAAACGGATTCCCTTAAGTCCCGGATAATCGCCGCATCACGCAGTTCGGGGGCCACACTGCCGGATGCGTGCGCCGCACTGCAAAAACATGCGTGAACTGCGTCGGAGTCCTGGTAATCGCCGGTATCAACGGCGGATTCCGTCGCATAGCATTTGCCCCAGTAGCGCCAAAACCGAAGGCGTTGAGGCGATTCGAGTACCTTGGAGCAAAAGATGTCGCGCGGGCAAAACCCGTTGGTCTTGATGATGGCGCTTTCGCTGCCCGGGGCGGCGCACGCGTTGGGGTTGGGCGAGATCCATGTGAGCTCTGCTCTCAACGAGCCGCTCGCGGCCGATATCGAGATCCTCGGCGCAACGGCGGAAGAACTATCGAGCCTGACTGCGTCGGTTGCGAATCGGGATACATTTCTGAGATTCCGTGCCGAACGTCCGGCCTTCCTCGGATCGGCCACGTTTAAGGTATCGCACGACGTGAAGGGAAAGCCCGTGCTGGTCATCCGCTCAACTGACTCTTTCACCGAACCAGTCGTCAATCTGTTGGTTGATCTTCGCTGGCACAACGGCGAAGTCATTCGCCAGTATTCTCTGCTGCTGGATCCAGCTGGCTTCCCTGCCGCGACTCAAATGGCCGCGGCCGTGCGTTCGCCGGTGGTTCCGCCCGCCCTGCCGGCGCCGGCCGCTGCGGTGACCAACACTTTGGCAGCCGCGGCCACTCCGATCGCTTCTCCCGGCGCCACGGCGTCCCCGGCAGCGAGCAAGACGCGCACCACCACTCATGTAAAAATCGGCGCGAAAGCAACGCTCCGTGGTGTCGCTTGGCGGGTTGGCGCGCGTTCCGATTCCGATCTCAAGAGAACGATGTTGGCGATTTTCCGCGCCAATCCGCATGCATTCGCTGGCAACATAAATCGCCTGCGTCTCGGTGCCGTGCTGACGATTCCTTCGGCGGCAGACGTCTCGACCATATCCAAGGAAGATGCCAGCCGCGAAATTCGTGAACAGATGACGGCCTGGCGCGCCTCGCCGCAGAAAGCCCGCACCGCCGCCGCGCCGGTGCAAGCAACGCCAACGCCCGTGCAAGGAGTGACTCGGACTGTGCCTGCCGTCGCGCCGGGTGAGGCAGGCGGTGACGCGGCGGAAGCAGCGGCGCTCAATCTGCGCGTCCAGTCCCTCGAACAGGGCCTTCACGACATGCAGGCTCAATTGGAACGTGAACACGACAAACTGCTCGGCATGCAGGCCCAGGTCACGCACGCCGAAAAATCGGCCAACGATCCGGTCGCGGCGGCCCCTGCCCCGCGCCAGTGGTTGCTGCCGTGGCTCATAGGAGGCACGGCCTTGTTGGCAGGCGCGCTTGCCGCGATGTTCCTGAGGCTGCGTCGCCGCGCGACGCCGAGGATCAGCGCCAACTCGACCCTGGCCGTCAGCGCGCCCACGGTGGATGAAACTTTGAATCCTGCCACGCAGCAGGTTGCCGAGGAGCCCGCGCCGCGCGAAACGCTGTCCACCGTGCCAAGGCCCATGTGGCAGGATTCAATTGAATTGAGCGCAGCGCGGAAGTTCGTGCGCGATGAGCCAACGGGGAACGCCAGCGAACAAATCTCCGTGGCCCCGAATACCGCGAGGGCTGTTTCGCCCAAGCCCGTTCTCACTGTCAACGAGGATGAACTGCGGGCAGCCTACGAAGACACCA
>Ga0210400_10005040_pt1 | contig 11274 bp, 10 predicted proteins | sample IncBWH26MmetaG_FD_155456 | JGI IMG/M metagenome (GOLD analysis project Ga0210400, IMG submission 155456) | Forest soil microbial communities from Barre Woods Harvard Forest LTER site, Petersham, Massachusetts, United States - Inc-BW-H-26-M | ecosystem: Environmental > Terrestrial > Soil >...
CAGCGTGTCGAGCCGGAATTTCGGGTTGGTGCCGATCGGATACCAGGCGTCGCCGAGCCAGGCGGTGCGGCGCAGGGCCGGGCCGCTCTCGCCGCCGACCCAGATCGGGACGCGCTTCTGCACCGGCCGCGGCTGAAAAAAGATGTTCGAGAAATTGGCGTATTTTCCCTCGAAGCGCGGGTTCTCCTCGGTCCACAGCACGCGGCACGCGGCGATCGTCTCGTCGGTCACGGCGCCGCGTTCATCGAACGGCTCGGTGCCGAGCGCCTCGAACTCCTCGCGACACCAGCCGGCGCCGATGCCCCAAATCAGCCGGCCTTCCGACAAGACATCGATCGTCGCCAGGACCTTCGCGGTCAGCACCGGCGGGCGATGCGGCACGACGGTGACCGATGTCACAAGCCTCAGTTTCGAGGTCTTCGCCGCGACGAACATCACGGCGGTCAGCTGCTCGTGGCGGTCGCCGCCGGCGCGGCCGGGGAACTCGCCGGTGTCGGAATAGGGGTACTTGGCCTCGAGCTCGCGGGGGATCACGACATGGTCGCTCAGGGTGCAGTAATCGTAGCCGATCGCCTCGCCTTGGGTGGTAATCTTGGCGAGGTCCCGCGGATTCGATAAGGGGCCGCTGACCGGAGCGCCGAACCCGTATTGCATTTCCGCCTCCGAGAGGGTGGGGGGTGCCGCCCCCAGCCTAGCAGGGCCGAGCCGATTTGGCTCCCCGGGAATGCGGCGCGTGAAGTCCGCTTCCTCTCCCGCACCGCGGGAGAGGGTGGCCGCGGGCGGGTGAGGGTCTTTCACGCCGCTGACATCCTCAGCCGCCTCGCCGCGCTCGGCACCCTCTGCCGCGGTGCGGGAGAGGGAAGGTGCAGCGCCTCGCACTGTTTCAGCCGATCCAATCTGGCACCGCGTCCATGCTTTATCCGCAGGGTTAGGCTGCACCGATAGCCGTTCGCGCGGCCGCGCCGGTCGGGCAGAGTGCGCGGGATGCTGTGATTTTACGCATTTGGCGGGAATGGGGCCGAAATGAATTTGCGGAGCGGGCGGGGCCAGGTGCGGATGATCCTGATCGGCGCCGCATTGCTGCTCAGCCTCGGCATGGGGATCCGGCAGAGCCTCGGCCTCTTCCTGACGCCCGTGACGCGCGACCTCGGGCTCGCCGCGGCCGATTTCACGCTCGCGATCGCGATGCAGAACATCGTCTGGGGGCTGTCGCAGGCGCCGGTCGGCGCGGTCGCCGACCGCTTCGGCTTGCGCGTGACGCTGCTCGCCGGCGCCGTGATTTACATCATCGGGCTGGTGATCATGGCGCTGGCGGGCGGGACGGCGGCGCTGCTCGTCTCCGGCGCGTTCATCGGCATCGCTCTGTCGTGTACCGCCTCGTCATTGGCAATGACCGCGACCGCCCGGGCCGTTTCGGAAGAGCGGCGCAGCAAGACGCTTGGCCTGGTGTCGGCTGCGGGGTCGCTCGGCACGTTGCTGGTGCCGCTCGCCACCCAAGCGATCCTGGCGCACGAGGCTTGGCAGCTCGGCGTCCTGTTTTTCCTGGCGCTGGCGTTGGTGATGCTGCCCGCCGGGTTCTGGGCCGGCGGTGCCGATCTGATGCCCGGGCGCGGCGCCGGGCGCACGACGATGCGCGAGATGCTCGGGCAGGCGGCGCGGCACCGCCCGTTCATCGTGATGTCGGGGGCCTATTTCGTCTGCGGCCTGAACCTCGTCTTCCTGACGACGCATCTGCCGACCTATCTGGCGATCTGCGGCCAGGACCCGATGCTGAGCGCCGAGGCATTGGCGGTGATCGGCGGCATGAACTGCATCGGCTCGCTGGGGGCCGGCTGGCTCGGCGCGCGCTACCCCAAGCACATCCTGCTGGGCCTGCTGTACATTCTGCGCGCCGGCGTGTTCACCGCCTATTTCATGATGCCGCCGACCCCGGCCTCGACGCTGGTCTTCGCGGCGGCGATGGGGATGCTATGGCTCAGCGTCGCGCCCTTGGTCAGCGGGTTGGTGGCCGAGATGTTCGGCACCCGCTACATGGCGACGCTGCTCGGCATCGCCTTTGTCATGCACCAGGTCGGCTCGTCGCTCGGCGCGTTTGGCGGCGGGCTGATCTTCGACATGACCGGCTCCTATGACCGGGCCTGGCAGACCGGGGTGCTGGTCGGCTTTGCCGCCGGGGTCGTGCAGATCCTTGCCGGCGGCCCCGGCCGCCATCGCGACCGCGCCCTGGAGCCGCGCCTCGCCCCGACGTGAGAAGGGGAAGGTTCACCACGAAGACACGAAGGTCACGGAGGTAAAGATTGGACCGCGGGCGTCTCGCCCGCAACTCGACAATGCGGCCGGGACGGCAGCGGTCCTTGTTCTTCTTCGTGCCCTTCGTGTCTTCGTGGTGAATTGATCGTGAGGTGTCGCTGCTGTTACGCCGCGGTGGGAATTTGCGTTTTCGTGCGCTCTGCTCGGCGCGACAGAGCGGCGGACATATTTAATTGCTTTGTTGAACGGTCGGATGGGTCGCGGCGGTCGCGAACACCGAATATCGCGGACAGGACGCCCATCGCAGTGAACTCGTCGAAACCGCATCCGGCCAGCCGACCGACATACAGTTCAAGAAGGGTGGTACAGGCGTCGAGCGACAGATTGTCCGGCGCGCGGTCGAATTCGTCTTTGTACTGAACCAGCATTCTGATCAGTTTCTCGTCCATCGAACGGTCCCCCCTTATCCGCTCACGAACAGCCGCTGGTGCCGCCGCAGGTGTCGCATTTGAGGCAGGTGCCATTGCGCACCAGCGTGAAGTTGCCGCATTCGCCGCAGCTGTCGCCCTCGTAGCCCTTCATGCGTGCCTCGCGGATCTGTTCGAGGCGCGGGTCGGCGCTGGCGGTTGCGATCGGCGCGGCGACGGCGAGCGTGCCGGAAAACAGCGGCATGTCGGGCTCGACCTGTGCCGCCGCCTCGGCCCGTGCGCCGGCCGCGCGCCGGCCGCCGCCCTGCAGGACGGTCAGCCGGTTGCGGACAAAGCCGTTGGAGGCGACGCGCTGCATCATCGCCGCCATCGCGGCGCTGTCCGGCTCGGCCGTCGGCCCGGTCTCGGGCAGGTTCGACTCGGCCGCAACCCCTTTGCCGACCGTGTCGGGCAGCAGATCGGCCGGCTCGACATGTGCGAGGTCGTTGCGGTCGAGATAGGAGATCGCCAGCTCGCGGAAGATGTAGTCGAGGATCGAGGTCGCCATCTTGATCGTGTCGTTGCCTTCGACGATGCCGGACGGCTCGAAGCGGGTGAAGGTAAAGGCCTCGACGAATTCCTCGAGCGGCACGCCGTATTGCAGGCCCAGCGAGATCGCGATCGCGAAATTGTTCATCAGCGAGCGGAAGCCCGAGCCTTCCTTGTGCATGTCGATGAAGACTTCGGCAAGCCGGCCGTCTTCCCATTCGCCGGTGCGCAGATAGACCTTGTGGCCGCCGATGATCGCCTTCTGGGTATAGCCCTTGCGGCGGTTCGGCAGACGGCGGCGCTCGGCGCGGCTGACCACCCGTTCGATGATCCGCTCGACGATGCGCTCGGCGACGATCGGCGCGCGCTCCGCCGGCGACAGCTGGTAGAGCTCGGCGGCCTGCTCCTCGGCTTCGTCATCCTCGCCGAACAGCGTCGAGGCCAGCGGCTGCGACAGTTTCGAGCCGTCGCGGTAGAGCGCCGTCGCCTTCAGCCCGAGCCGCCAGGACAGCATGTAGGCGTTCTTGCAATCCTCGATCGTCGCCGAATTTGGCATGTTGATGGTTTTCGAGATCGCGCCGGTGATGAAGGGCTGCGCCGCCGCCATCATGCGGATGTGGCCCTCGGCCGAGATGCACCGCGTGCCGTTGCGGCCGCACGGGTTGGCGCAATCGAACACCGCCAGGTGGTCCGGCGTCAGGTATCGCGCGCCCTCCAGGGTCATCGCGCCGCAGCAATAGGTGTTGGCGGCCTCGATGTCGGCGCGCGAGAAGCCGAGCGCGGCGAGCAGGTCGAACACCGGCTCGGCCAGCTGGTCCGGCGTGATGCCGAGCCGCTCGATGCAGAAGGCTTCGCCGAGTGTCCATTTGTTGAAGGCGAATTTGATGTCGAAGGCCGAGCCGAGCGCCGCCTCGACCGCGGCGAGCGCGGTCTCGTCGAAACCCTTCTCGATCAGCGTCTCATGGTTGATCGCCGGCGCGTCCTTCAGGGTGCCGTGCCCCAGCGCGTAGCGCTCGATCGCGGCGATCTCGTGCTCGCCGTAGCCGAGCGTCTGCAAAGCCTGCGGCACCAGCCGGTTGATGATCTTGAAGTAGCCGCCGCCGGCCAGCTTCTTGAATTTGACCAGCGCGAAATCGGGCTCGATGCCGGTGGTGTCGCAATCCATCACCAGACCGATCGTGCCGGTCGGCGCGATGACCGTCGTCTGGGCGTTGCGGAAGCCGTGCTTCTCGCCGAGCGCCAATGCCGCGTCCCAGGCGGCGCGCGCCGCCAGGGCGAGCGGATGGTCCGGGCAGTTGGCGGCGTCGAGCGGCACCGGCGTGATCGCCAGCCGCTCATAGCCGGCGCTCTCGCCATGCGCGGCGCGGCGGTGATTGCGGATGACGCGCAGCATCGCCTCGCGGTTCTTCTCGAAGCCGGAGAAGGCGCCGAGCTCGCCGGCCATCTCGGCCGAGGTCGCGTAGCACGTGCCGGTCAGCAACGAGGTCACTGCGGCCGCCATGGCGCGTCCCGCATCGCTGTCATAGGCGATGCCCATCGCCATCAAGAGCCCGCCGAGATTGGCGTAGCCGAGGCCGAGCGTGCGGTAGGCATAGCTGAGGCGCGCGATCTCCCGCGACGGGAACTGCGCCATCATCACCGAGATCTCGAGGACCAGCGTCCACAGCCGCACCGCGTGGCGGAAATCCTCGACCGCGAAGGCGCCGTCCGGCTGCCGGAACGTCAGCAGGTTCAAGGAGGCGAGATTGCACGCCGTGTCGTCGAGGAACATGTATTCCGAGCACGGGTTCGAGGCGTTGATCCGGCCGCTCTCCGAGCAGGTGTGCCAATCGTTGATCGTGCTGTCGAACTGGAGACCGGGATCGGCCGAGGCCCAGGCGGCGTGCGCGATGCGGTCCCACAATTCGCTGGCCGGCAGGGTCTTCGACACCTTGCGGTCGGTGCGGCGGATCAGCTGCCAATCGGCGCCCGATTGGACCCGTTCGAGGAAATCGTTGGTGACCCGCACCGAATTGTTCGAGTTCTGCCCGGCGACGGTGAGATAGGCCTCCGAATCCCAATCGGTGTCGTAGGTGCGGAAGTCGATCGTGGCATAGCCCTGGCGGGCGAACTGGATCACCCGCTGGATGTAATTCTCGGAGATCATCAGCCGCCGCGCGGCGCGGATCTCGCGTTTCAGGGCCGGGTTCTTCGCCGGATCGAACGGATCTTCAGCCTCCTCGCGGCAGGCGGCCATGATCAGGTTCAGGTGCTTCGCCGCGAGCTTCGAACCGGCGACGAGCGACGCGACCTTCTGCTCCTCGATGACCTTCCAGTCGATATAGTCCTCGATGTCGGGATGATCGGCGTCGACGATCACCATCTTGGCGGCCCGCCTTGTCGTGCCGCCGGATTTGATCGCGCCGGCGGCGCGGTCGCCGATCTTCAGGAAGCTCATCAGCCCGGACGAGCGCCCGCCGCCCGACAGCCTTTCGCCGTCGCCGCGCAGGCAGGAGAAATTGGACCCGGTGCCCGAGCCGTATTTGAACAGGCGCGCCTCGCGCACCCACAGATCCATGATGCCGCCTTCGTTGACGAGATCGTCGGCGACCGATTGGATGAAGCAGGCGTGCGGCTGCGGGTGCTCGTAGGCGCTTTCGGAAGCGCGCAGCTTCCCGGTGCGGTGATCGACGTAATAATGGCCCTGCGCCGGCCCGTCGATGCCATAGGCCCAGTGGAGGCCGGTGTTGAACCATTGCGGCGAGTTCGGCGCCCCCATCTGACGCGCCAGCATCAGCCGCAACTCGTCGAAAAAGGCGCGCGCATCGTCCTCGCCGTCGAAGTAGCCACCCTTCCAGGCCCAGTAGGTCCAGGTGCCGGCGAGCCGGTCGAAGCATTGCTTGGCGCTGGTCTCGCCGCAGTTGCGTTCGGCTTTGGGCAGCACCGCCAGGGCGGCTTCGTCGGCGGTGCGGCGCCACAGCCAGGGCGGCACGCCCTCTTCCTCGACAGCCGCGACGAGCGCCGGCACACCGGCCTTGCGCAGATATTTCTGGGCGAGGACGTCGCAGGCCACCTGGCTCCACTCGGCCGGCACCTCGATTCCCTCGGCGGTGAAGACGACCGATCCGTCGGGGTTGCGGATCTCGCTAGTGGCGCTGCGGAAGGCGACGGTTTCGTACGGATCCCGCCCGGCCGTGGTAAAACGACGCGCGATATGCATTGGCTTCCCCCGATATTTCTGCGACGGGGATTTTGGACCCCGTATTCAGTGGCTGGGCGCTATGGTGAACCCCATATATAGTTCCGTCAAGTGCGCTATACACCATGTAGGGCAGTTACGGGACCTCGACACAATATGTTGCGTTATTGTTACGTTGCGTCCGCCTTCGCTCCGCGCTACCGAGGGCTTTACGCGCGACGGATCGCGGTGCAATAGTCCGCGCCCGTGCGACGGAAGGGACGAATGGGCGCAACGCTCGGCACACGAATTCTGACCTGGCTGCGCGGCGCGCCGGTGGGCACCGACGCCTACGGCAACCGCTATTACCGGCTGAAGGGCGACAAGCCGCAGCGGCTCGGCGCCGGCCGGTTCAGCCGCGAGCGCCGCTGGGTCATCTACAAAGGCGAGCCGGAGGGCTCGAAGGTGCCGCCGGAATGGCATGCCTGGCTGCATCACACGGTCAACGAGGTGCCGCAGCCGCACCCGCATCACCCCTGGGAAAAGCCGCACCTGCCCAACCTGACCGGCACGCCGCTAGCCTATCACCCGCCCGGCTCCGTCTTGCGCGGCGGTCTGCGTCCGCCCGCCACCGGCGATTACGAGCCGTGGACGCCGGGATAAGCCTCACCCTGCCGGCACCAACCTGCGGAAGCGCTCGATGAAGGGGAATGTGATCGAGACCGTGATGGGCGCGGTCGTCCTGGTGGTCGCCGCGCTGTTCCTGTTCTTCGCCTACAGCACGAGCCAATTGCGGTCGGTGAAAGGCTACGAACTGACCGCCGATTTCGAGCGGATCGACGGCATCCGCGATGGCGGCGATGTGCGCGTCAGCGGCATCAAGATCGGCTCGATCGTCAGCCAGACGCTCGACCCGAAGACCTTCCTGGCCAGATTGCAGCTGAGCATCGATCCGATTGTCAAATTGCCCGACGACACGGTCGCCGAGATCGTCTCGGCCGGGCTGTTGGGCGACAAGTACCTGTCACTGGTGCCGGGCGGCTCGGACACGCTGCTCCCGCCGGGCGGCCGGATCAAATACACCCAATCCTCGGTGACATTGGAAAACCTGATTGGCCAGATGATCTTCTCGAACCCGGGGGCGAAGAAGGGCGCCGAAAGCGAACCGCCCGCGGATCAGCAGGGCCAGCCCCAGGCCAATCCCACGCCGGCGGCGCCGAAGCGTTAGGGTGGTAAATCGGCGCCCGGGCGCGACATATGGGATATGACGCAAGGGGTTTGGGAATAGGACAGGATCATGGCCGATAAGGCATCGGGCGAGTTTCCGGTCTGGCATACGCCGGAAGGCGAGCCGGTCTCCTGCATCGAGAAGATCAAGGTGCTGAACGAAAACCTCGCCGAATTGCGCGATCTGGCGCAGGACGCGCTCGAGGACGCGGTGCTGATGGGCTGCGACGAGCGCCAGGTGCGCGATGTCCTGGCCGGCATCGTCGCCGATCTCGTCAACCCCTACCATTCGTGAGGTTCCTCGTCGCGCCGGCCGCCCTGGTGCTGGCCGCGGCCGGGGCCAATGCCGCTGACATGATCCCGGAGCCGCTGGCCCAGTTGCAGGGGCTGGACAAGATCACCGCGCGGGTGTCGCAATTCAACGCGCCGGTCGGCGCGACGGTGCGGTTCGGCACGCTGTCGATCATCGTGCGGGATTGCCGGCGCAGCCCGCCCGAGGAGCGGCCCGAGAACGCCGCCTTTGTCGAGATCTACGAGAGCCGCCCGGGCGAAGAAAAAGAGCGCCTGTTCAGCGGCTGGATGTTTTCGTCGAGCCCGGCATTGTCGGCGCTCGAGCACGCCGTCTACGACGTCAATCTCCTCGCCTGCAGACCGGCGAGCGGGTCGCTGCCGCCGCCCGTGCCAGCGGCGCCGGCCGCTCCAGCATCTCCCCCCGGCAAGTCGCGCGGAAACACGCCGCGGTAATGCAGCGCCTCGGCAAGCAGGCGGTGATAGCGGGCGCGCGAGATCTCGACCGCGCCGAATTGCGCCAGGTGCGGCGTCAGGAACTGGGTGTCCAGCAACCGGTAACGGCCGAGGCGCAATCGCGCGACGAGATGGACGAGCGCCACCTTGCTCGCGTCGGTGACCCGGCTGAACATGCTTTCGCCGAAGAAGGCGGCGCCGAGCGACACGCCGTAGAGGCCGCCGACCAGCTCGCCTTCATGCCAGCATTCGACGCTGTGCGCCGCGCGGCGCTCGAACAGGCCGGTATAGAGCTCCAGGATCTCGTCATTGATCCAGGTGTTGGGCCGCTTGTCGCTGGCTTCGGCGCAGCCGAGCATGACCGCCTCGAACGCGGTGTCGCAGCGGATCATGAACGGGTTCTGCCTTATCACCCGCCGCAGCCGGCGCGGTACATGAAACGAATCGAGCGGAATGATACCGCGCCGCTTCGGATCGACCCAGAACAGTTCCGGATCATCGGCCGACTCGGCCATCGGGAAGATGCCGGCGGCATAGGCCCGCAGCAGGATCTCGGGGCTCAGCGGGATCAGCACGGGCGACCACTCATGCACGCGACCCGAGGAAGCGCTCGAGCCAGTGGATGTCGTAGGCGCCGCGGCGGAAATCGGGGTTCTCTATAAGCCGCTGGTGCAGCGGGATCGTCGTTTCGATGCCGCCGATCACATACTCCTCCAAGCACCGCCGCAGCCGCATCAGGCATTCCTCGCGAGTGGCGCCATGAACGATCAGCTTGGCGACCAGGCTGTCGTAGAACGGCGGCACCTCGTAGCCTTGGTACAGCGCGCTGTCGATGCGCACGCCGAGCCCGCCCGGCGCGTGATATTCGCTGATTCGTCCCGGCGAGGGCCGGAAATCCGTCGGGCTCTCGGCGTTGATGCGGCATTCGATGGCGTGGCCATACAGCCGCACATCCCCTTGCCGCCAGCTCAGCGGCGCGCCGGTGGCAATGCGCAATTGCTCGGTGACCATGTCGATGCCGCTCAGCATCTCGCTGACCGGGTGCTCGACTTGCAGACGCGTGTTCATCTCGATGAAGTAGAACGTCCCGTCCTGGTACAGGAACTCCATCGTCCCGGCGCTTTTGTAGCCAAGCTCCTGCAATGCCCCGGCGGCGAGCGCCGTCAGCCGGTCGCGCGCCGCCCGGTCCAGCGCCGGCGAGGGGCTCTCCTCGAGCAGTTTCTGGTGCGAGCGCTGCAATGAGCAATCGCGCTCGCCGAGATGGATCACATTGCCCCGCCCATCGCCGAGCAATTGCACCTCGATATGCCGCGGCCGGTCGAGAAAGCGCTCGAGATAGACCGAATCGTCGCCGAACGCCGCCTTCGCCTCGGCTTGCGCGAGCGGCAGCATCTGGCGCAGCTCGGCAATATCGTGGGCCAGCTTCATGCCTCGGCCGCCGCCGCCGGCCGAGGCCTTCAACAATACCGGATAGCCGATCGCGCGGGCCGCTGCTTCGGCGGCGGCAATGTCGCGCAACGCCTCGGGCGAACCCGGCACGGTTGGTAGGCCGAGCCGCTGCACTTCCGCTTTGGCGCGAACCTTGTCGCCCATCAGCCGGATATGGTCGGGGGAGGGGCCGATGAACGTAAAACCATGCTCCTCGACCGCGGCCGCGAAATCGGCGTTCTCGGCCAGAAAGCCGACGCCGGGATGGATCGCGTCAGCGCCGGTGATCGCGGCGGCCGAAAGGATCGCCGACACATTGAGGTAGCTCGCCCGCGCCGGCGGGGGGCCGATGCACACGGTCTCGTCGGCGAGCCGCACGTTCATCGCATGCGTATCGGCGGTCGAATGAACCGCGACGGTCTTGATCCCGAGCTCGTGGCAGGCGCGGTGGATGCGCAACGCGATCTCGCCGCGATTGGCGATCAGCACCTTCTCGAACATCAGCGAAATCCCCGACGGGGATTGCTTCGTCGCTGCGCTTCTCGCAATGACAATACCTTTTGGCTGTCATTGCGAGCGAAGCGAAGCAATCTCATTCCGGTTCGTTCACGATCGTGCGACCGGGGAACAGATCACTCGATCAGCATCAGCGCGGCGCCGTATTCGACCGGCGCTGCATCCTCGACAAAGATGCTGGTGACCCGGCCGGCGCGCGGCGCGCGGATCTGATTCATCACCTTCATCGCCTCGATGATCAGCAGGGTCTGGCCTTCGCCAACTGTATCGCCGACCCGGACGAAAGGCCGCGCGCCGGGCTCGGCGGAGAGATAGGCGATGCCGACGATCGGCGAGGTGACGGCGCCGGGATGGCCGGCGCCGTTGGTCGTCGGTTTCTCGGCAACGTGCGCCTGCGGCGGCGCCGCCGCGCCGTTGGTCGCGGCCGGCATCGGCGCGGGCGCCGCACCGGCGGGTTCGCGCGCGACGCGGATCCTGGTGTCGCCGACTGCGTACTCGATCTCGGTCAGGCCGGTCTCGGCGAGGAGCCCGGCCAGCGTGCGGATCACTGCGGGATCAGGCGCGGGCGGCGGGCGACGACCCCCGAACTTCACTGCGCTGCCTCGCCCGGTTCCGCCTCGATGACGCTGGCGAGCGCTTCCAAGGCCAGCTCGTAGCCCTGCGGTCCGAGACCGCAAATCACCCCGCGCGCGGCGAGGCTGACATAGGAAACGTGGCGGAACGTTTCGCGGCGGAAAATATTCGACAGATGCACCTCGATGACCGGCAGATCGGCGGCGTTCAACGCATCGAGAATCGCCACCGAGGTGTGGGTCAGCGCGCCGGCGTTCAGGATGATGCCGTCAGCCGCCTCGCGCGCCTCATGGATCCAGTCGACCATCTGGCCTTCGTGATTGGTCTGGCGGAAATCGATCGTCAGATCGAGCGCCGCGGCGCGCGCGAGGCAGCGCTGCTCGACATCGGCCAAGGTGTCGTAGCCATAGGTCGCCGGCTCGC